>Ga0181532_10004692_pt1 | contig 11843 bp, 7 predicted proteins | sample PEATcosm2014_Bin_33_FD_119768 | JGI IMG/M metagenome (GOLD analysis project Ga0181532, IMG submission 119768) | Peatland microbial communities from MTU Mesocosm Facility, Houghton, MI, USA - PEATcosm2014_Bin11_30_metaG | ecosystem: Environmental > Terrestrial > Soil > Wetlands > Peat | place...
CTTTTGGAAAACTGCGAGTTGGTGACGAAGCGCGAGAATCTCCGCCTGCAGGGCGGCTCGGGTTCGAAAACTGGAGGCTACCAGAGCGAAAAGGGCGACGAAAAGAGAGCTCATCGTGATCGCACCAGGATCTCACGAATGCTCAAAACCTCTGCATTTTCAGATCGGACGGAGTTTTCGGTAACCACAGGGAAATGGAGAGGTGTTGGTAAGAGCAGCCTGGAATGGGGCGATTTGTGCTGTCTTGTTGCGGGAGTGCAGAGCTAAAGCTACCAACGCGAATGAAAAAGTTGTCACCGTGTGCCGGGCAGGGAAGATCGGCGTACAATGGGGCCGTTCTTGAAGTCAAAAAAGGAGATTCCAGATGAAGCGGATCAAGTATTTCCGTCCGACGCAGGTCTGGGTTGCGACCTTGTTATTTGGGACGATCCTGGGCACGGGAAACCTTTTGTTTGCGGCCACCCTGTGTGTAAATCCTGGAGGCACAGGGGGCTGTTTTTCAACCATCACCGCAGCGGTGGCCGCTGCGTCCCCGAATGATACGGTCAAAGTGGCGGCGGGCACCTACGCCGAAGACGTGGTGATCGGGAAAGCCCTCTCCCTGGTAGGCGCCGGCCGCAAAGTAACGATCATCGATGCCACAGGTCTTTCCAATGCCGTCTACATCGATGGCCTCGACAATAAAGGACTCAGTGGCGTCGTTGTGACTGGCTTCAAGTTAGAGAACGCTAACTACGAGGGAATCTTGGTTACCAACGCATCGGATGTTACCGTCTGGAACAATCATGTAATTAACAACGACAAGAATCTAGAGCCCGCCATTCCCGCTTGTCCAGGGATCCCAGCCTTCGAGACCGGGGAAGCTTTCGATTGCGGTGAAGGGGTCCATCTGATCGGGGTCGATCACTCCATCGTCGCCAACAACCTCGTAGAGGACAATGGCGGTGGGATTCTGCTCAGCGATGATACTGGCCAGACCCACGACAATCTTGTTACTGGGAACCTGTCGAGGAACAACCCTTTCGATTGCGGAATCGTCATGGCATCGCACGCACCAGGGCCCGGCTCAACTGCGGCACACCTGGGCGTCGTTCACAATACGATTGCTGATAACCAGTCGATCCATAACGGGTTTCAGGTTCCAGGGGCGGGTGCAGGAGTCGGCCTTTTTGCGGATGGTTCCGGACCGGGGCTCGTTTCCGGCAACGTAGTCATCCACAATCAACTGCTGAATAATGGCATCCCCGGTGTCTCATTTCACAGCCATGCTCCGGGCGATACCTTTGCCGACAACATGATTGTCGCCAACCAGATCTCCGGGAACGGCGCGGACCTCTTCGACACGGCAACTCCGGACCCGACAGGGATTAACGTGAATAGCGGTTTCGGCTTCTCTCCCATTACCGGCACACTCATCGCGGAGAATGTGATCGACCGCGAAGTTGACCAGGTAGCCCTCAACACCCCAGCGCAGGTGAACGTACATCTCAACAACTTTCTCGACGACACCATCGGGGTTGACAACCTCGGAACCGGCACGGCCGACGCTACCGAGAATTGGTGGACATGCGCGAACGGACCGGGCGGCGCGGAAGAATGTGCGAACGTGGGCGGTCCGGGGGTGCTATTTACACCGTGGCTGCGAGCGCCGTTTAACTAGGAGGCAGGACAGTTCCATCGAAGGGAGCGCCCGGAAATTGGGCGCTCTTCTTTTTGCCTTGCCTGAGTTCACCGAGGCTTTCGACTTAATGACGTGATCCCGTCGTGACGGGAGTGCAAATGCGGCATAAGAACAAGGGTTATTCCGTTTGATATTGCTGTAACCCTCTTCCATGGGTTTTTTTCAGATATAGTGCAATGAGCGATCATTCACGATGAAATATTCTTGCTTTGATCACAGAACTCAGGTGATGCACGGGTCAGGGATCGGGGTCGAAAGAAAAAGTGTTAGGGGAAAAGGGTGGCTAATCTCTGATTTCATCCGTGGGGTCAGTCCCAGTTCCTTTGTCGTTATTCCTTCTTGGGGCTCTTCCTCAACTTTGGTGCGGGTTGATACGCAGGCAGGGTGGCTAAGTTAACGATTCTACAGCCGCTTCGCTTGGCCGACCAGGCCTTGGAGAGGCCGCCTCGGGACTTTTTGGAAAGGACGCTCCATCCCAAACCGTTTAAATTACTTGCGGGTTTTCGGAGGGGTAAGCTTGCACCAAAGTTGAGGAAGAGCCTCATTAGTGCCCAGACGATGGCAAAAAGTGTGCCAATCTACTCAAGAAGGAATAACGACAGTCGAACCGCGTCAGCCGCTCCATGTCATCGGTCTCCTGATTCATGCCATGCAGCAGGATCACGACCGGATATTTCTTCTCGTGACCGTAACCCCTGGGCAGGCGCAATGTAGTTGCGATCCACGTCATTGACCGTCACCGATTCTTTGGTTTCCTGCGCCCGGGCGCCATAGGTGATGAACAGCATGGCAAGGCAGACTCCTGCGGCGGCCGACGCTGCCTGCATTCTCGTCCGATTCTCAGATTTCATGTAATCTCCCGAAGGCGACCTCGGAAAAGCCCCAAGCACTCTCCCTCCACTTGGAAGCCTTCACGCCAGCCAGGGTTGGATCGGCTTGTGCCGCAATGTGAGCCGCCCGAGGGTGTAGAAGTTTTCAACCGTTCAGCAGCCGTTGCTAACCGCGGCGTTCATGCTCGATCTTTAATTCTTCTCAGGCGGCTGGGGTGACTGATTCCCGGCCGGCGTTCTGACCGATTCCGAGGACCACACGGCCGTTGACTTTTCCGTTCTTGAGCCGGTCGAACACGTCATTGATCGAGTCGAGCGGAAGCGTTTCAATGGTTGCCTTTACTTTGCCTTCGGCGGCGAAGGCAAGGGCTTCCTCCAGATCAAGGCGTGTGCCGACAATGGAGCCGCGCACGGTGTAGCCGTTTAGGACAACGTCGAAGATGGATACGGGAAACTCTCCGGGTGGGAGGCCGTTGAGCACGCAGGTGCCGCCACGCCGCAACATGCCGACCGCCTGCTTGAAGGCGATGGTGGAAACCGCCGTCACCAGGACTCCGTGGGCGCCGCCAATCTGCTTTTGGATTTCCTTGGGCGGGTCTTGCGTCTTGGCGTCGATGGTGATGTCGGCGCCAAGCTTGCGCGCCAAGGCCATCTTCTCCGGACCCAGGTCCACGGCCGCGACGTGCAGGCCCATGGCCTTGGCGTATTGGATGGCGACGTGGCCCAGCCCTCCGGCGCCGGAGATCACGACCCACTCGCCGGGGCGCGTATTGGTCTGTTTTAATCCTTTGTAGGTTGTGACCCCCGCGCAGAGAATCGGCGCGGCTTCCACGAAGGAAAGGTTCTTGGGGATCCGCCCCAGATAGTCGGCTTGACCCAGGGCATATTGCGCAAAGGTTCCGTTGACCGAGTATCCCGAGTTCTGTTGTTCGAGGCACAGCGTTTCCCAGCCCGACAAACAGAAATCGCAATGCCCGCACGCGCTGTGCAGCCAAGCGATTCCGACGCGGTCCGCCACATTGAGATGTGTGACTCCGGCGCCGAGCGCGACCACGATGCCGGCGCCTTCGTGGCCTGGGATGAAGGGCAGAGTTGGCTTGATGGGCCAGTCCCCTTCCGCCGCGTGCACGTCGGTGTGACAGACACCGGTGGCGATAATCTCCACAAGGACTTGCCCTGGGCCCGGGGTGGGTACTGGAACTTCTTGAACGACGAGGGGCTCGCCGAATTCCTCGACAACCGCTGCTTTCATGGTTTTCGGATTGGCCATGACTGATCCTCCTGGTGAAACTTGCGCCACTCTATGCAGCAATTATCGCACTTCGAGGTTCAATTACCGGGGCAGTCTCAGGGCGCTCAGTTCACCGTCGCCCCGCCGCAGCACCGCTTGTATTTCTTCCCCGAGCCGCACGCGCACGGATCGTTCCGCCAGCTAAACAGAACAAAGACGCGCTAGTCGCTGGTGCTTTGAAATTTCTTCACTCGCGCAAAAAGATCCGATCGTTCACCGCGTTCACAATGTCTTGCTCGCCACCGAGGTATTTTTCCGTAGTCTGGATCGAGGAGTGCCTGGATCACGGGCAACCATTTGCGCATCCCTATCATGGCCGAATCATGGCTGAGAGTTGACTGTCAGTTCTGTCAGTAGTGCCTGTTCTATCCAAGTGTTAGAAAGGCTCCGTCAACCCATCCGATCCAACAGGCTGGACTGCCTGTGGAATCGACGGGGACTTTAGTTCTGCGAGTTTTCCGCGGTTGTCATCTTCGGGGATGTTCGTTGTAGCGGCAGCTTCCAGGTATGAGAACTTTAACGCCAGCTCGCCCGCGAACCGCTTCAGGAAAGGTCTTCAGAAATCGGGACACTATGCCTCGAATGCAGAAATCGGTCGCTGTATTGATGAGTTTCCTTCTTGTCCTGACGACGTTTCCTGTCGGGGCAGGCGCGCAGAACGCGTCCCCAACGGGAGCCCCAGAGGTGGATAAACCTCTTACTGCTGAGGAGCTCGACGGGATCGTTGCTCCCATCGCCCTTTATCCCGACGCTTTGGTCGCGCAGATTCTTGGTGCTGCAACTTTTCCCTACGAAATAGTCGACGCCACGCTCTGGCTTAAGGACAACTCCCAGCTTAAGGGCGAGGCGCTGGCCAAGGCGGTCGATCAACAAGCATGGGACCCGGCGGTGAAAGCGCTGACCCAGTTTCCTTCTGTGCTCGACAATCTGGCGAAGAACCTCGCTTGGACCTCCACACTTGGCGAAGCGTCAGCCACGCAGCAGCCCGACGTTATGGCTGCCGTCCAGAGAATGCGCGCTAAAGCGCTAGCCGCCGGTAACCTGAAATCGACCCCACAAATTAAAGTCGTCCAGGAGAGCCCGCAGACCATCGTCGTACAGCCGGCGAATCCGCAGATTGTGTATGTGCCGGTTTACAACCCAACTGTAATTTACGGCGCTCCGGTTGTAGTCCCCGGATATAGTTCGGCGGACGTAGCGGCTGCGGCGATCATTTCTTTCGGCGTCGGGATCGCGGTCGGAGCCATGGTGTATGGGGGTTGCTGCGGGTGGGGCTGGAGCTATTGGGGCACCAACTGGCACGGCAATACCGTAATCTACAATCGCAACATTTACGTTGGGAACAGCTACTGGCGCGGCGGCTATTACGGTGGCGGCTATCGTCCCGGATACCCCGGGTATCGTCCAGGTTATCCCGGGTACGGTCGTCCTCCCGGCTATCGTCCTCCCGCTACAACCCTTCCAAGTCCGGGCAATCGCCCAGGCTATCGTCCTCCCGCTACAACCCTTCCTGCAGGCGCGGGCAATCGCCCGAATACTCCCGGTACAAGGCCGAGCGGGGACAGACCGACTACTCTTCCGGCCACTCCTGGGAGCCGTCCGAATGCAAGCCCGAATACACGACCCAGCACCAACGAAGCCCGCGGTTATCAACGTCCGCAGACCCCTAACACTGGCGCCGTGCAAGCCGATCGTCCGAATGCGTTTTCTGGATCCGGAGGGGGACGAGCGCAGAGCGCGCGGGGAAACCAAAGTCTGGCAGCCAAGGGCGGCAGAGGAGGCCGCTAGTGGTGCGAACTACTAAGGAGTATGACGCATCTCAGATTTTCCCTAATCAGGTTTTCCCTAATGGGGTTTGCCCTATGAAGATAAATTCGCGCAATCTGCTGTTCGTGACTCTGATCGCGATCACCGCCCTCTCGGCGGGCTGTAACAAATCGCGGCCGGCACCGAGCGGACCGCAAACGTTCGCTTCCCCGGAAGCCGCAGGGCAAGCGATTTACGCCGCCGCAAGAAATGGAGACAGCAATGTGCTCATGGCGATTCTCGGCCCCGACGCGAAGGATCTGATTATTTCAGGCGATCCAGTTCAGGACAAAGCCGCTCTCGATTTGTTCACGAGCCGTTATGACGAGATGCACCGCTGGGGCAAGTTGGTAAACGGCGGAGTGGTCCTCGACGTTGGCGCCGAGAACTATCCCTTCCCGTTCGCCTTGCTGACAGACTCCTCCGGGCAGTGGTATTTCGACACTGGCTCTGCCAAGCAAGAGATACTGGCTCGGCGGATCGGTGGGAACGAACTGTCGACGGTGGAGGTTCTAAACGCCATGGCGGATGCCCAGGCTGAATACTTCAGCCAAACTCATGGCGACAGCCATGCGCGGCAATATGCCCAGAAGTTTGTCAGCGACGACGGCAAGCAAAACGGTTTGTACTGGAAGCCCGCCGATGGGAATCAACCGGAGAGCCCTCTCGGACCATTTGCTGCTTACGCAAGCGCCGAGGGCTATACCGGCGCTACCCAGGCACCCCAACCCTACCACGGCTACTTTTACCGGATCTTGACAAAACAAGGTGAACGGGCCCACGGTGGAGCAAAAGAATATGTCGTCAACGGAACCATGACGGGTGGCTTCGCCATATTGGCGTACCCCGCCGACTATGGCAATTCCGGAGTGATGTCGTTTTGCATCAATCAGGATGGCGTTGTATTCGAAAAGAATCTCGGGGAAAATACGACGGATGTAGCCAAGGCCATCACCGCATTCAATCCTGACGATGGCTGGAAGCCCGTGGAGTAGTTTTCTCTTCAATCCAGTGAGAGCAAGGAGGACCAATGTCCACGAACCGAGCGCCTGAACTTCCGCCCCAGGTTTTCGTTGCTGACGAGCGCAAAGTCAACGAGCAGAACGGCCTTCGCCGCGAGCCCGCGAGGCGGCGTTTCTTGCAACTGGCCGCCGGAGGCACCTTGATGAGTTGGATAGCAAGGGCAGGCTGGGAGTTGAGCTTTCCCGAACCGGTCCACGCGCAGAGTACCCTCAGCCCCGATGCGGCGCTGGGGGAATTGATAGCGGGCAACAAACGCTTTACCAGCGGCAGCATGACCCATCACGAACACGACCTCGCGATTCTGAAACAGAACACTATCGATAAGCAGGAACCGTTTGCCGCAGTGCTCTCCTGTGCCGACTCCCGTGTTCCGGTGGAATTGCTCTTTGACCAAAGCATTGGACACATCTTTGTCACACGCGTTGCGGGCAATGTCATCACTCCGGAAATCATCGCCAGTCTGGAATATGGCGCGGCGGTGTTGGGCACGAAAGTCATACTGGTCATGGGTCACGCTAATTGCGGTGCGGTCAAGGCTACGATCCAGGGCAAGGATGTTCCCGGGCAGATCAGTGCGCTGTATCCCCATATTCAGCCGGCGGTCGATCAGGCCGGGGACAATCTGGAAGCAGCCACTAAGGCGAACGCAAAGATTCAGGCCGCCCTGCTAGGCGAATCGTCCACGGTGATCAAGGGACTGGTGAAAGAAGGCAAGCTGAAAGTTGCGGCAGCGTACTACGACATCGCCTCTGGTAGCGTGATGTTGTTGAACTAGTCGGCACACTCACGATTCGGGTCGCTGCTTGCAATCTAGGTGAGGAGGCGACAGATGCCCAGTCACCCGTTTTCTAACAGTTGCTCGGGTGGCAGGCGTTGACATCTTACGAGCGTACCCAAGTCAGAGAGGAAAAAATGATGGCCGCCGATGACAAAGCAGTCAAACAGGACTCCCTGCCTTTCCCACCTACACCCTCGGCCAGCATCGCCGGTCGCACGATGCAAGAATCGGTTTACAAACGTCGCGTTGAGCCGCGCCGGCTTCCCGCCGGTTCTCCGACATCCTCATCGTGCTGATCGACGATGCAGGCCCCGGCCTGCCGTCCACTTTCGGCGGCGAAGTTCAAACCCGGACCATGGACCGCATAGTAGGGGAAGGTATCGCGTACAACTGTTTCCACACCACAGCCATGTGCTCGCCGACGCGGGCGTCTATGTTGACCGGCCGGAATCATCACCGTGTTGGTAACGGGCAGATCGCGGAGCTGGCGAACGACTGGGACGGATACTCGGGCCACATCCCCAAGAGCAGTGCGCTAGCAGCCGAGGTACTGAAAGATTACGGCTACAATACGGCCGCCTGGGGAAAATGGCACAACACCCCTGCCGAGGAAACAACCTCCGCCGGTCCTTTCGAGAACTGGCCCACCGGTCTGGGCTTCGAATATTTCTACGGATTCCTGGCAGGCGAGGCGTCGCAGTATGAGCCCAATCTGGTGCGGAACACCACGTCCGTCCTGCCGCCCAAGAGCCCGGAACAGGTCTACCACCTCAGCGAAGACCTCGCGGACGATGCAATCGGCTGGCTGAACAAGCACAAGGCCTTGGCGCCGGACAAGCCGTTCTATATGTACTGGGCGAGCGGCGCGATCCACGGCCCCCATCACATCATGAAGGAGTGGGCCGACAAATATAAGGGTAAGTTCGACGACGGCTGGGACGCCTACCGGGAGCGCGTCTTCAAGCGCGCCAAGCAGAAGGGCTGGATCCTCGCCAATGCACAGCTCACGCCACGGCACGAAACTATGCCGTCCTGGGACAGCATCCCCGAGGACGAGAAACCCTTCCAGCGCCGCCTGATGGAAGTGGCCGCCGGCTACGCCGAGCACGTCGACGTTCAGGTCGGCCGGGTCATCGACGAAATCGAGAAACTCGGCTATGGCGACAACACTCTGATTTTCTACGTCTGGGGCGACAACGGTTCCTCGGCGGAGGGACAGAACGGCACCATCAGCGAACTGCTGGGGCAGAACCTCATTCCCACCACCATCAAGCAGCACATCAAGGCGCTCGATGAACTCGGCGGGCTCGATGCGTTGGGCTCACCCAAGACCGACAACCAGTACCACGCTGGGTGGGCGTGGGCCGGCAGCACTCCTTACAAGGGAAACAAGCTTCTAGCCTCGCACCTCGGCGGCACGCGCTACCCGATGGCCGTCCGCTGGCCGGCGAAGATCAAACCCGATGCCACACCGCGCCCTCAGTTCCATCACTGCAACGATCTGGTCCCGACGATTTACGAAGTGCTCGGCATCACTCCACCGCTGGAGGTCAACGGCGTTCCCCAGGACCCGATCGACGGCGTGAGTTTCGCCTACACCTTCGACGACCCAAAAGCCAAAGGCCAACTGCTCACTCAGTACTTCGAGATTATGGGAAGCCGCTCCATCTATCACGATGGCTGGATGGCCTCCGCTTTCGGGCCGCGCATCCCGTGGGTTCCGGGCTCGCCGCCGGGGATTCGGGACTGGACGCCGGACAAGGACGTGTGGGAGCTCTACAACCTGGAGGAGGACTGGAGCCAGGCGAACGACCTCGCCGCAAAAATGCCGGAGAAGCTGGCCCAATTGAAGGATCTCTTCCTCATTGAGGCTACGAAGAACAAAGTGCTTCCCATCGGCGGCGGCCTTTGGGTTGTCGCACTACACCCCGAGATGCGCATCGCCCCTCCTTATACGGAATGGACTTTCTCCGGCGACACCGTCCGCGTGCCGGAGTTCTGCGCGCCCGCCCTGGGCAACAAACCCAACGTGGTCACCATTGACGCCGAGATCCCGGCCAACGCAACCGGCGTGCTCTACAAGCTGGGGGCAAACTCCGGGGGCCTCACCTGCTTCGTGGAGGACGGCATTCTCTGCTACGAGTACAATCTCTTCATCATCCAGCGCACGAAGATCCGCGCCAAGCAGAAGCTTCCCGTTGGCAAGGTGAAGATCGAAGTCGAGACTGCGTACGCAGTGCCCAAACCCGGTGGACCGCTCAACATCACCATGAAGGTCAATGGCGAAGTGGTTGCGACCGGCCAGGTGCCGATATCCGCGGCGCTGCTCTTCACTGCCAACGACTGCCTCGACATCGGCATTGCCCTCGGTTCACCTGTGTCGCTCGACTACTACGACAAGGCGCCGTTCAAGTTCAACGGGACTATCGAGCAGGTGCACGTGGGGTACGTGACAGCGTAGTAAGGGACCTTGTCTGAGCTTGCACGCAGAATTCATTCTGGCCTCGCGCGGTCGTCACCGTATGGGACAATGTGCGGTTTCACGAATCTTGAACAACGCGGTCTGCTCGCGTAAGCGTCACTCTCCGTTGCAGTTGGAGGGTCGACAAATCGGAGACTATGCGGTTGTTGTCGCAAAATCGCCACGTGCAGACTGACAGTCTTGCCAGTCAACGGGGCGACACAATAGTAGACTAAGGGTGAGCAATTATTGCGGGCGGACGTTAGTGGCCTTGATGTACTGGTTGCCGAAGCTCTCGATTTCGTACTGGCCCTTTTTCTTATCGAAGCGGATCTTCGCCGCAGCCATGATTTGACCTGTGCCCTTGCCCGAAGCATCCAGCTTTACTTGAAGAAAACCGAATGGGTAGTCTTTGCTGCGACCTCCGCGATAAAGCTCCAGGAAAGGCATAATGCGAGCGGTGACGATGGTGATGATCGTGTCCGAGCCCTCCTGGCGTTTACGCGCGACCGCGATCTGATTGCCGGTGGAACCCACTACGTTGATGCGACCCTTATCTTCCTTTTCCAAGGCAAGGCGAAGGGCGTCCGTGCCCTGATCCTTCAACAGTTGCGCAAAGCTCTGGACCTCTGCATCGGTTGTGTACTGTGTGATGCGGAAATCAAACGAGATCATTTTGCCGCCGACGCTTCCGCCGGTGCCGATGGCCACGCCGGAGTAAGCCTCCGGGGCCGTCTTGTCCTGGGCAGAGGCCGTGAGAGTGAGGAACACGAGTAGAACTAAGAAGAAGAGGTGGATGCGGGATAGCTGCGTCTTCATGGCTAGGCTCCTTGAGGACCGCATTCTATCGCAATCATGCCAATATCGTCCCCTGTCAGAACGGGAATTTCGCGCTCCTTGTATGCCTTCGACGTCCATCTTCTATCCGGCTTGTGCGTAACGCGCACGGTGCTGGCGGCGAAGCTCACGTCTGACCAGGACGTGAACATCACTTCTTGCTCACGCTCACCCGTCATCAAGAAAAACTGGTACCAAAGCCGCTCTTCCGCATTGCAGGCGGCGAACAGCTTATCCAGTTCCTTTTGCTCATAGATTTCCCGCTTCTCTTCGGTGAAGCGGGGCCAATCGTTCTTACCCCGGCGCGGGCAAGAACTGGTTGGCTACGATTCCCGGCAAAGGCTGGTTCACTATCTTCCGTCTCTACGGCCCGAAGAAGGAGTTTTTCGATCAGACTTGGAAGCTCAATGACGTCGAGCAGATGAAGTGACCAGGGATGACTGGCTATGGGTGTAACACTGAAGAGTCATCCTGCCGTCACTGTGCCGCAGCAAAGTCTGCACCGTCTTAGGATCAGTCTTGATGAGCACAAGAAACGCATCCGCCCTTGGGGCGGACAACTAAAACCAGCAGGATAGCGACTCCAAGGTCGCGGCCACGGCGGCCATGATCTTCTCTGCGGATGATCAACGCGCAGAAAATTCGTTTACAATCCTAATCCTCGCAGTGCGCCATTAGACGTAGAGGCCGAACCTGACGGGAAGGAATAACGCTGTAATCGTGCCCTGGCTGACCATGTGATCCACATCTCAGAAGCGGAAGCCGTCAGCGACTTCGCCGGACTACTGGCGCGCGTGCGCGCGGGTGCAGAAGTGGTGATCGAAAACCACAAGTTGCCTGTGGCGGTGGTTCGTCCCGCAGAACCGCATGTGCGGTTGCTTTCCGAATCTCTACGTCTTGCCAAAGAGCATGCTTCCAGGGCTACGCTCGATGAGGACTTTGCCCGCGATCTGGAAGCCGCGATCAACAGCCATCGTGAACCGTTGAACCGGCCTGCATGGGACTGATCCCCGACTCCAGCGTGGTAATCGCCGCCGAGCGGCGCGGCGACATCGTCGAGCAGCTCATCGAGAAGATCGTGAAGGCGACGGGCGATCAGGAAGCGGCACTCTCTGCCATCGGCCTCACCGAACTCA
>Ga0181532_10004697_pt1 | contig 11836 bp, 9 predicted proteins | sample PEATcosm2014_Bin_33_FD_119768 | JGI IMG/M metagenome (GOLD analysis project Ga0181532, IMG submission 119768) | Peatland microbial communities from MTU Mesocosm Facility, Houghton, MI, USA - PEATcosm2014_Bin11_30_metaG | ecosystem: Environmental > Terrestrial > Soil > Wetlands > Peat | place...
CGACGGCGCAATGGATCCGATGAACTACCTGGTTCCCACCTGGATAACGATCGTTGTGTCCACCGGGCAGCGCGCGGTTGAGGCGGTGAACTACCGCTCGCTGCATCTGAACCAGTTCGAGGAAGCCGATCGCTACGCGATCGATCTCTACGGCGCCGTTCAGGACGCGTACCTGCAGACGCGCGTGCACAACGTCAAGAAGCTCCACGAGGAACAGTGGTAAGCGGCTGCGGATTCGCTGGTTAAATCCAAAAGCAATATGACGATTGGCGCGCCGCCGGACTGATGTTCCGCGGCGCGCTGCTCCTTTTGAGCCCGCGCGCCAGGCTTCTTTAGTTGACGTGTTCCCACGCGTGGTACGAGCTGCGCACCAACGGCCCTGACTCGACGTGATGGAACCCCATCGCGAGCGCGGCCGTCTTAAACTCCGCGAACTCCGCCGGCGGCACGTATCTGGCCACGGGAATGTGCTCCGCCGACGGCCGCAGATACTGCCCGAGCGTCAGGATGTCGCACCCCACCCTGCGCAAATCGCGGATCACCTCGAGCAGCTCGCCGTTGGTCTCGCCAAGCCCGAGCATCACGCCCGCCTTGGTGAACATCGGCTTGCCGAGCCGGTGCGCGGAGTCTTTCGCATGGCGGATGACGTCAAGCGATCGATCGTAATTTCCGCCCGGCCGCACCGTGCGATAAAGACTCGGCACCGTCTCGATATTGTGGTTGTAGATATCGATTGGCGAGCGCACCACCGTCTCGACGCTGGCGAACGATCCCTGGAAGTCCGGCACCAGCACTTCGACGCGCGCCGCCGTGGGCATCGCTTTGATTGCATGCGCCGTGGCCGCGAAATGCGCCGCGCCGCCGTCCGGCAGATCGTCGCGATCGACCGAGGTGACCACGACATGTTGCAGTCCAAGGCGCGCCACCGCCTCCGCGATTCGCCGCGGTTCATCGGAATCCAGCGGACGAACTTTGCCGTGCGCGACCGCGCAGTACGGACAATTGCGCGTGCACACGTCGCCCATCAGGATGAAGGTGGCGGTGCGATGCGAAAAGCATTCGCCGATGTTCGGGCAGCACGCCTCCTGGCATACGGAATGCAGCTTGAGCCCGCCGAGGATCGCCTTGGTGCGAAAGTACTCGGGCGACACCGGTGCGCGAACTTTAATCCAGTCGGGATGCTTTCGTTCAGCCATTGCCAGCCATCAGGTGATGAGGCGCCTGCCCTGTCTGCGACGGACTGGCGAGAATTATTTCATCGTAGTGGAACACGCGGCGGAAACTCTCGCGCATCACCTCGGCGAACTGGCGGATCGACACCGCGCGATTCGTCAGCTCGCAGATCGAAGTCATGCGGCATCCCTCGATACCGCAGGGCACGATCGAATCGAAGAAGCTGAGATCGGTGGATACGTTCAGTGCGAAGCCGTGCCAGGTGGTCCAGCGCCGGATGCCGACGCCGATCGACGCGATCTTGCGCGACCCGACCCACACGCCGGTCATCGAGTCGCGGCGGGCGGCGTCGATGCCGAATGTTGCGAGCGCGTCGATCATCGCCGCCTCGAGGTTTCGAAGATACTTCGTAACGTCGCGGTCGCGTCCTTCGAGTTTGAGAATCGGATAACCGATCAGTTGTCCGGGGCCGTGATACGTCACCTGCCCGCCGCGCGAGACCCGCCGAATCGGCACACTCGCCGGATTGCCCACGATGAAGCGCTCGTCCGCGCCGCGGCCCAGCGTGAAGACATGCGGATGCTCCATCATCAGGAGCGTATCGCCGATCGTGCCGTCCAGCCGCGCCGCGAGCATCGCGGCCTGGATCGCAAGCGCGGCGTCGTAGTCAACCACGCCCAAATCGGCGACGGTGAGTGCTCCGCGCGCGTCCATCGTCAGAAGTCTATCGCTTCGCCGTCGGCGGCCAAAGCCGCTTGCATGATCGCCTCGGACATCGTGGGATGCGGATGCGCGGTCTTGCCGATTTCGGTGACGGTGGTCTCGAGCGTTTTGCCGAGCACGACTTCGGAAATGATGTCGGTCGCGGCGTGTCCGATTATCTGGCATCCGATCACTTCGCCGTACTGCCTGGTCGCGACGATTTTCACAAATCCCGCGGTCTCGCCGATCGCAACCGCCTTGCCGATCGCGCGAAACGGAAACTTGCCGACCTTCACTTCGATGCCGCGCGCCTTGGCGTCAGCTTCGCTGAGTCCCACCGTCGCGACTTCGGGCTCGCAGTAGATACATCCGGGGATCGCGAGCAGGTCGAAGCCGGGTTCGCGCACGCCCGCGATGATTTCGACCGCGGCGATACCTTCGGCGCTGGCCTTGTGCGCAAGCAGCGGCGGGCGGACGACGTCGCCGATCGAATAGATGCTCGGGACAGTGGTCTGGAACGAGTCGTTTATCTTGATGAAGCCGCCGCGTTCGAGTTCGACGCCAAGCTTTTCGAGTCCGATGTTCTGACTCAGCGGGGTGCGGCCGACTGCCACCAGCACGACCTCGGCGTCGATCGATTTTTCGGCGCCATCGGCCGTTACCGCGACCGACCACAGATTGCCCTTGCGCGCCATCGACTTGTAGCCATGTCCGAGCATCACGCTGACCCCGCGCTTGACAAACGCGCGGCGCAGCTCCTCGGCGACTTCCGCGTCGAAGCCGGGGAGCATCTGCTTTTCCAGCTCGACGATCGTCACCTTGGCGCCGAACGCGCTGTAGAAATAGCCGAACTCGAGTCCGATTGCGCCGGCCCCTATCACGACGACGCTCGCGGGCATCGTGTCGAGCACCAGCGCCTCCTTGCTGGTGACGACGCCGTCGCCGACCTTCATTCCCGGGAACAGTTTTTCGCCGGACCCAGCCGCAATCAGAATCCTCTCCCCTTCGAGTGCTGAAACCGCCGGCGCGGACTTGCCTTCGACTGGCGCGAGCGCGACTGAATGCGGCCCGGTGACGACCGCGGCGGCCTCGAAGTAATCGATTTTGTTTTTCTTGAGCAGGTAGAGCACGCCCTTGGAGAGCTTTTCGGCGGCGGCACGCGAGCGCGCGATCACTTTCTTGAAATCGAAACGGACCTCGCCGACCTCGATGCCGTGTTCCTTGGACGCGCCGCGAATCGTATCCATCGCGGCGGCCGAGTTCAGCAGCGCCTTCGACGGGATACATCCCCAGTTGAGGCATACGCCGCCGGGGCGGTCGCGCTCGACGACGGCGACGCGCATTTTGAGCTGGCTGGCGCGAATTGCGGCGACGTATCCGCCGGGTCCGGAGCCGATAACGACAAGGTCATAGCGTGAGTTTGCCAAGCTGAAGTCCTTCTTAGGCCTTACGCGTCGCGTGGCCCGATCATGGTTCGCATTAGAGCATCGAGTAAGGATGGGTGCTATCGCGGAGCGAGGCGATGATCCGGGTCCTCCGCTTCGGTCGGGATGACGCAGGAGAGTGAGGATGCGCCGCGGGCTGACCTAACCCCTTCGCATGTGGGAAGGGGAACAATCGCGGGAGCGAAATGGGACGGGGGAGCCGCAGGCATCAGCGGATCGCCGTCGCGGCCGCCCCTATGTTCCAAGGCTTCGTTGCGCGTGCGCCCTTACTTATCGGGAAACTCCCACATGCGCGCTACGCCCTGCGGGTTTTCCCGGGTGGATCTCGCGTAAGGGCCATCGTTATCCTCGGACAGCGATGTCCATTGTTCGGACCAGTCGGCCTCATCGGCATTCCCGTAGTAACCGTCCCAGTAACCATTCCCGTAGTAGCCGTACCCGAAGTAGGGGTAATAACCGGAGTTCGCGTAGGTGTGCGAGAATCGCCGATTGCGGTGACTCAGACCTGCACCATGCCCCATGCCAGAGGAATGGGTGGCGTGGCTTGCGGAATGCGCAGAGCTTGCATGGCCGCCGCCATGTCCCGCGCCGGTGCCCGCACTGGCGCGGCCAGCGATCGCGAACAGCGTAACTGCAAACATCACGACGGCAATTAATTTCGTGGCTTTCATTGCGACTCACCCCTCACCTTCACCATATCATATGGCGGCGCGAAGCGGCAGCCCAGCGCGGATCAAGCCAGCGCGCGGGTGAATTCATCCAGCAGATCGCGCCAATGCTCGGTACCGACCGAGATGCGGACCAGCGAGTCGGTGATTCCAGCCGCCGAGAATTCCTCGGGCGACAGCTCGCTATGGGTGGTCGTCATAGGATGGCATACGAGCGTCTCGACGCCGCCCAGGCTGACGGCGTTCTTGGCGATCTTCAAACGGCGCAGGAATTCGAAGGCTCCCGTCTTGCCGCCTTCAACCTCGAGCGACATCAGCGAGCCCGGGTAGTCGGTTTGCGCGTCGCGAATCTTTATCTGGGCGTCGTCGGTGAACAGCGACGGGTAGATGAGACGTTTGACGCGTGGATGCCTAGCCAGCTGCTCGGCGATTCGCTGTGCGTTCTTGCTTTGCCGGTTCATCCGCAGCGCGACGGTCGAAAGCCGCGAATCGAGCATCCAGCATTCGTCAGCCTGCAGGATGTTGCCGAGCAGCGCGCGGACTCCGGTCAGCGTCTCGATCAATTCAGCGTCCGTCGCCAGCACCGCGCCGGCCAGCAAGTCGCTGAATCCACCGAGGAACTTTGTCGCCGAGTAAATCGCGAGGTCTGCGCCGTGAATCAACGGATGCTGAAAGGTCGGACCAAGCAGCGTGTTGTCGACGGCCAGCAAGGGGCGCTTCGGATGCCGGCGAACGGCGGCGGCCGTTTGCGCGATATCGGTCATCATGAGGGTGGGATTGGCGGGAGTCTCGATCAGAACGAGGCTGAGATTATTCGCCTGTTCGATCGCCTCCGTCAGCGCCCTGCCGTTGCCCGCCGGCACCCCGCGCGCATCGAAACCGAGCGGTTCGATTATCTGGTGGATCAGGTGTTGGCTCCCGCCATACAGAGGCTGCGTGTAGATGAGCGAACCGCCTCGTTCCAGGAACGCGAGCATCACGGTAAAGATCGCGGCCATGCCCGAATTGAAGACCGCCGCGGAGTTGGCGCCGCGCTCGAGAGGCACGAGTTGTTGCTCGAGGATTTCGGCGTTGGGATGGTTCAGGCGCGCATAGATCAGGTCGGGACGATCGTCGCCGAGCGGATGGATTTTCCCCAGCACAATTCCAAACGCACGCTCAGCCGCCTCCGGACTTGGAAAGACGAACGTTGAACTGCGATACACCGGCGGCCTGGCCGAGCCGACCGACAACTTCGGGTCGAAGCCCCTGGTCAGCACGGCGGTCTCCGGCCGCACGCGATACGAAATCTTGCGCATAGGTTTTCACTCCAGGCCGATCCCCATGTCGGCGATTCTCGCCGCATTCAGCGCAGGGAGGATCATTTCTTATCAACTAGCTGCCGTCCGCGACACCGGGTTCGACCACGGCCGTGGGCGCGCCCTCTCGGATAGCTTCGACGACCTGGCCAAGATGGGCACGCACGGCGTCGGCCGGCACCTCACCCGCCGCAAGCCGGCGCGCGGGTCCAAGCCGCATCAGGTGAAAAACGAATATCGCCAGCGCCAGCCCCGCGGTCACCACGACCAGCGACGTCATCGCGCCGGGATCGGTGCGCAGCGAGCTGACGCGGCGCAGCACATAGATGACCGACAGCGCCGAGACCCCAATCGACGCCGCCGCCGCGGTGAGCACGTCGCGCACCGGCCGCGAGGCTCCCGTCGCGAGATAGCGCTTCAACTCGCCGATCGAGAAGTAGTCGAGGAACCAGCCGACATCCTCGTCGTGGCCGGCTTTCGGCGCCGGTACCATCAGGCCGGTCATCGGATCGAGCGCCGCCATCCCGCGTTCGTGACGCTCGATGCCTTCGAGGATCGTGTTGTGGATCGCCTCCGTCATCGGGAACCTGCGCGCGATCAGGTACGAAAGCATCGAGCAGACCGCGGGGCCCAGCGCGAAGATCGCCCTGATCGCGAAGACCACCCGAGGCGTCTGCACCGCGTTGGGTATGTAGCCCAGTGAGGCAAGCACCGCGATCGGAATGGCGGCGCTCGGAATCGCGACGAACTTGGGAAGCATCGACCAGAACGCGGTGTACTGCGCCTCGCGCCGCTTGCCGGTGTACAGCTCGTCGTAGTCGATTACGTCGGCCTGCATCGACGGCGTCAGGAACAAGCCGGCGCCGAGTCCGATACCCGCCCAGCAAATCAGCACCAGCAGCCACCAGGTGTCGCCGGGCCCGAGCATGAACATCGCGCCGCCGCCGCTGATGCCCAGAAAAAAGCTGGCGAGATACGCGTTGAGCTTTCCGACTCTCCGCGCAATCGCAACCCACACCGGCAGCGACATAAATGCGAATGCAAAATAACCCAGCAGCAGCATCGAGAGCCAGAAAGTCGGATTGCGCGGCCGGATCACGTAGGCGTTGAAGAACGGCATCATCGTGGCCGGAATCGCGCCGCTGATGCTCGACACAACGTAGCTGCCGAGCAAAATCGCGAACGGTCGATTGCGCAGCGCTCGCCTGACTCCCGGCACCAGCGGATTGGATTCGCGGGCGACGAAATCGGGGCGCTCCTTCACGGTCAGCACCAGCAAGCCGTACAGCACACTGAGCATGACGCCGAAGAAGATTCCGAGCCGGAAGAACACCTGCCGCTCGGTCATGTGGAAAGCCTGCATCATGACGCCGGGCGCCGCCGCGGCCACGATCGTTCCGAGGATCGTGAAAGACTCGCGCCATGCGAACAGGCTCGAGCGCTCGTGATAATTCTGCGTCAGTTCCGGGCCGAGCGCGTAGTGCGGCAGAACATAGATGGTGTGAAAGATGAAGTAGAGAATGAACGTCACGCCGAACCAGATCGCCGCGCGCCCGCCGGTGAGCGACTGCGGCGGATTCAACAGACAGAAAAATGCCACGCCGCAAAGCGGAGCGCCGAACAGCATGTACGGCCTGCGCCGGCCAAGACGCGTGTGCGTGTGATCGGAGATCCAGCCCATCAGCGGATCGCTCAGCGCGTCGAGCGAGCGCGCGATCGCGATTGCCATCGCCAGGTATCCCAGCGGCACCAGCACCACGTCGGCATAGAACTTCGGCATGTGGATGAAGATCGGGATGATCATGGCGGCGCCCGCGAAACTGGGCGCGCCGTAGAGAAGCTTGATCCTTAGAGTCAATGGCTCGGAGCTGTGCGCGGCACTGGCAGCTTCACCGCCGATTTTCGCTCCGACTGAACCCATCAAGACCCCCGGACTTATCCGCGCGCTTCAACAGGTGATGTTAGATTACTTGCCTGCTCGATGGGAATGACGAACTTTTCCGATCGATCAGACTGCATTGCCCGCGCACCATCCGCTCGACCACGCCCACTGGAAATTGTAGCCGCCCAGCCATCCCGTTACGTCCACCGCTTCGCCGATCGCGTACAGTCCGCCGACCGCGCGAGCCTCCATGCTCTTTGACGACAGCGCGGCCGTGTCGATTCCGCCTGCCGTCACTTCGGCCTTGGCCCATCCCTCTGAACCGGTTGGCTTGAACTGCCATCGTCTCACCCGATCCGCCAGTTCGGAAAGGCTGCGGTCCGGGATATTCGCGATCGCGAGCTTGGGCGCCGCGGTACTGGCAAGCGCATGCGCCAGGCGAGTCGGAATCACCTCGGCCAGTACGGTTTTCAGTTCGGCCCTGGGCCGCGTGCGCTTTCGGTCCGCGAGGAAACTCGCGATATCTATTGAAGGCGCAAGGTTGAGCGACAACGTGTCGCCATCGCGCCAGTGCGACGAAATCTGCAAAATCGCAGGCCCTGACAGGCCGCGATGCGTGAATAAGATGCTTTCGCGAAAACTCTCGCGCCCGCATGAGGCCACTGCGTCGATTGAAACGCCGGCAAGCGTTCGGCAAAGTTCCAACATCTCGCCGCCGACTTTCAACGGCACCAGCCCGGGCCGCGGCTCGATCACCGCAATATCGAACCGCCGCGCCATCTCGTAGGCGAAGCCGGTCGCGCCCATCTTTGGAATCGACAGGCCGCCGGTCGCGAGCACCAGGGCCGGCGCGATAAAGCCGCCTTTGTCGGTCTCGATACGGAAGCGATCGGCGCGGGTTATTTCGGTGACGCGGTGTCCGGTGCGCAAATCGACGCCGCCGGCCGCGCACTCCGCCAGCATCATCGCGAGGATCTCGCGTGCCGATCCGTCGCAGAACAGCTGGCCCAGGGTCTTCTCGTGATAGCGAATGCGATGGCGTTCGACGAGCGCGATAAAATCGTGCTGCGTATACCGGCTGAGCGCCGACTTGCAGAAATGCGGGTTGGCGGAAACAAAGCGCTCCGGCGCTATTTCGAGATTGGTGAAGTTGCAGCGGCCGCCGCCCGAGATGAGAATCTTGGCGCCCGGCTGATCGTTATGCTCCAGCAGCAGCACGCGCCGGCCGCGATTCCCGGCTGTCATCGCGCACATCAGCCCGGCCGCTCCGGCGCCCACGATCACAACGTCAAACGATTCCATCGCCGAGGTCATTAGGCGCGCCGCGACGCGGGCGCGCAAGGCCGCCATGATGCCAAACGGCGCGAGATTCGCTACAACGATTCACATAATGATCGAAGCCCGGTGAAGGGAAAAATGGATCTTCAACTCAAAGGAAAAACGGCGCTGATTCTTGGCGGCAGCAAGGGACTCGGACGCGGCGTGGCCGACGCGCTCGCCGCCGAGGGGGTTGCGGTCGCGCTGGTCGCGCGCGGCCAGGAAGCGCTGAGTCGCGCGGTCTCCGAAATCACCTCGCGCGGCGCCAAGGCTGTTGGATTTGCGGCGGACCTCGCGAATTGGCCGAGCATCGAGGATGCCGCCAACGCGGCGCGCAAACAGCTCGGAGCGATCGACATCCTGCTCAACAATTCCGGCGGCCCGCCGCCGTCGGGCGTGGCCGGCGTGTCGGCCAAAGTCTGGGAGGAGCAGTTCAATGCGATGGTGCTGCCGCTGTTTCGCATAACGGATTTGTTGCTTGGCGACATGCGCGCGCGAAAGTGGGGCCGAATCCTCAACGTGGCCTCGATGAGCGTGGTCGAGCCGATCGCCACGATCGGTGTGTCCAATACGCTGCGCAGCGCGATCGTCGGCTGGGCCAAAACGCTGGCGCCCGAGACCGCGCGCGACGGAATTACCGTCAACACTCTCCTGCCGGGACCGATTGCGACCGATCGGACGGTGCAGCTCAGCCGCGCGGCTGCGGCTCGCGAGAACATTTCCGTCGAGCAAGCAATCAAGCGCAGCGCGGATTCGATTCCGGTCGGACGGCTCGGCACCCCCGCGGAATTCGGCGCAGTCGCGGCGTTTTTGGCCAGCCCGCTGGCGGCCTACGTGACCGGTTCGTTGATTCGGGTCGACGGCGGCGCGATTCGATCGGTTTGAGGATGCGCATACGGGTGCCGACATGAGCGATGCTCTCCCGCTGAATTCCGAAGTCAGGTTTGGCGCGCTGGCTGCCGCCGGCGATCGCGAGCACGCGCGTAAAACCGTCGATTCGCTGTCGGATTGGGGTTACCAGAGTATCTGGGCGGGAGATCACGTTGCCTTCATGGGAGCGATCGACGATCCGCTGACCCAGTTAACCTACTTGTCCGCGCTCAACCCGAGCCTGATTTTCGGCACCAGCATTTACCTGTTGCCGCTGCGTCATCCGACCACGGTTGCAAAGATGGTCGCGACGGTGGACCGCCTCATGGGCGCGGGACATTTCATTTTCGGCGTCGGCGTCGGCGGTGAATTTCCACGCGAGTACGAGGCGTGCGGCGTCCCGCTCAAACAACGCGGCGGGCGCGCGAACGAGGGAATCGAAATAATCAAGCGGCTGTGGACTGGAGAACCGGTCGAGTACCACGGCAAGTATTTCAGCTTCGGGAAAACTACGATGCTGCCGAAACCCCGCACTCCCGGCGGACCTCCGGTATGGGTCGGCGGACGAGCGCAAGCCGCGCTGAGGCGTGCGGCGCGGCTGGGCGACGGATGGATGCCGTACGTGGTGACGCCCAAGCGGGTCGGCGAGGGCCTCGAGTTCATCGCGCGCGAGGCGGAAAAGGCCGGGCGCAAGTTCGTCCATTTCGGCACCGCGCTGCATCTGTTCGTGACGCTCGGGCCGAGCTACGAAGATGCGCTCGACGTTGCGGCAGAGCATCTGAGCAAGCGCTACGCGATGGATTTCCGCGAACCCGCCAGGCGCTACGCCGCCGTGGGCAAGCCCGCCGACGTCGCCGCGCGAATCGATGAGTTCATCAAAGCGGGAATCCGCGATATCAACGTGGACATCGCGTCCGCGCCCGCCGAGCGCGACGCACAGCTCGAGCAGTTCGGGACGGAAGTCATCCCCATCCTGCGGCGCTGAAGGATCGTCGCGCGTCGGGTGAAAGCGGATCGTTCGACCAGTCGGTGTTCGCCGAGGTCAAGCTTCTTTGGCTCGGCATTGCAATGCCGGCTTGCGATTTGCCGGCCCGCTCACAGCGGGTCGGTGAGTTCGCCAAGCTTCTTGGTCAGCGCAAGATTTTCCGAGTAGTCAACCGGACAGGCAACCAGCGACACGGCATCATCCGCAAGCGCACGGTTCAGGGTGGGCAAAAGCTCCCCGGCGGCACGGACCCGATAGCCCTTTACCCCGAGACTTTGCGCGTATGCCACGAAGTCGGGGTTGGTGAAATCGCAGTGCGAATCGCGTCCCAGTTCCAGTTCCATTTTCCACTTGATAAGTCCGTAGGCGCGATCCTCCCAGACCAGCGCCACGAAAGGAATCTTTTCGCGTGCCGCGGTTTCCAGCTCTTGCGAGTTCATCAGAAAGCTTCCGTCGCCCATCACCGCGAGCACTTTGCGTTCGGGACAAGCGAGCTTCGCGGCGATCGCGCCGGGCAGCGCAAACCCCATGGTCGCAAGCCCGTTTGAAATCAGGCAGGTGTTTGCCGCGTGGGCCGGATAGAGCCGCGCCATCCACATCTTCACCGCCCCGGTGTCCACCAGCACGATGTCGTCCCGGCCCATTGCGCGGCGGATGTCCGCGACGAGGCGCTGCGGCTTGACCGGAAATGAGTCATCGCCGGCGCCCCGATCGAGTTCCTGCCGCAGCAATCCCCGGATCACGGCGCTGACCGCCGGCGGGCCTTGAGCCGGCTCCAATGCGCCCGCGAGCGCATCGAGAGACTGCGGAATGTTTCCCTCGATTCCGACCGCTATGTGGTAGTGAGCATCGACCTCGGCGGGATAACGGTGAATGTGGATGACCTGCTTGCGCGCGTCTGGATTGATCCGCTCAGGCGCGTATTCCTGCAAATCGTAGCCCACGCAGACAATTACATCGGCACGGTCGAAGCCGAAATTGGCATAGTCGTGGCGCATGAAGCCGAGCGCGCCGAGCGCGTTGGGATGATCGTCGGGAAAGACCCCCTTTCCCATGAACGTGGTCGCCACCGGGATGCTGAGCCGCTCTGAGAATCGCACCAGAGCATTGCCCGCCTGATTGCGCGCCGCCCCGTGTCCGGCGAGGATGACTGGCGATTTCGCGCGCTTCAGCACCTCGGCGGCTCGCCTGACCTGGCTGGCCGAGGGCGCCATGTCGTACACGACATTGATTGCGAGCGGCGCCGCATCGCGCGGGATCGAGAGCTGCTCGACGTCCTCCGGCACTGCCAGATAGACAGCACCGGGTCGCTCGGTCTGAGCGAGCTTGAACGCTTTGCGGACCATCTCCGGAATCGCCTCGGGCCTCAGCACCATGTCGGCCCATTTGGTCACTGGACGGAACATCGCAACCAGATCGACGCTTTGATGCGATTCCTTGTAGATGCGGGACAGCCCTACTTGCGCCGAAATTGCCACCAGCGGAGCGCTGTCAGC
>Ga0181532_10004698_pt1 | contig 11835 bp, 11 predicted proteins | sample PEATcosm2014_Bin_33_FD_119768 | JGI IMG/M metagenome (GOLD analysis project Ga0181532, IMG submission 119768) | Peatland microbial communities from MTU Mesocosm Facility, Houghton, MI, USA - PEATcosm2014_Bin11_30_metaG | ecosystem: Environmental > Terrestrial > Soil > Wetlands > Peat | place...
CCTTCCCAATCTGGCCTCCTGTGGAGACCTCTAGATTAGGGGACATTTCTATTGTCGTAACTTCGTCGCATGGGGACATTTCTATTGTCGCCGCATGGGGACATTATCAAAGTCGCGCGACAGTTCGCTCTGAATCAGTTCGCTCTGAATCAGTTTGTCTCTGAATCAGTTCGCTTTGATTCACACCAGATTTCGCATCACCATGACATCGGCGAGTTTGAGAGACGCCTCCCTCTCAAAAGGAATCAGCTGCCTCGACGCTTTATCAAAGTGCAGCGAGGCGCCGTTGGACTAACAGGAAGTAAAGGGCGAGCACAATAAGCAGGAAGCCGTTCAGTCCGAGCACCACCGGCGCCGTAAACACGGGGACGAGCCATCCCGATAACAGGTTCCCCATAGGCATGCCGCCGCGGAAGGCGAAATTGTACACGCTCATCACGCGACCCCGCATTTCATTCGTGGTCATCAACTGCACCAGCGAATTCACCGTGGCAAAAACCGCCATCATGGATGCGCCCACCAACACCAGGAAGACCTCGCTCAGCGGCAGTAACTTCGAAAGGGCGAACCCGGAAATCCCAACGCCGAGGCAGGCCAGCGCACCGAGAGCAACGAGCCCCTTCCTTTTTATATTGCCCGCAGTCGCAATGCTCAGCGAGCCGCAAATCGAACCGAGTCCCATGAGCGCGAGAAGATTGCCGTAGGTTTCCGGACCGCGATGGAAAATATCCTTCACGAACACGGGAAGGTAGGTGCGCATGGGCATGCTTAGACCGGTCATGCAGAAAGCCAGAATGATCAGCGCTTCCATCGAAGTCTGCCGGCGAGCGAACTGAATGCCCTGCCTCAGGCTGGCGAACATCGACTCCGCGGTCTTCACTGGCTGGAAGCGAGAGCGGATGATCGACAGCGACACGATGGGCGCCAGGAAAGAAAGCGCATTCAGCCCGAAGCACCACTTCTCTCCCAGTCTCGCCAACGCTTGCCCAGCAAGAGCCGGCCCGACCATGACCGCAACGTTGAACTGGATGGAATTCAGGGCGATGGCGTTCGGCATATCTTCCCTCTCAACCAACGTGGGAATCAGCGCCTGGTAGGCCGGAGCACCGAAGGCTTGGGCGAAACCGGAAACAAACGAAAGACAAAGGATGTGCCAGACGTGTACCAGACCAGTCGCCACCAGAATGGTGAGCAACCCGGCGCTGGCCATCTGCAGATACTGGGAGCCGAGCAGAATTTTTCTTCGCTCCACGCGATCGGCCACCACGCCGCCGATCAAAGAGAACAGAAAGATGGGGAGGCCGCCGAGAAATTGATCCAGCGCCAGCAAGAACGCTGAGTGGCTGAGCCGGTAGATCAGCCAGCCTTGCGCCACGATTTGCATCCAGGTACCGATGCTGGACGTACAGGCGCCAAACCACATCAGGCGGAAATCGCGATATTGAAACGCTCTAAAGACCCGGCCAATCACCCTAGCGTCTCCATGGGCTCCGCAGAAGCGTAACATGCGGCTCCGCTGGCGCTTCCGGTACGCTGGAATTGAATGTTGTTTTGCCGGGACTGGACGAAACGGTATTCTTCGACCCGGGCTTGTAAGCCACCTCCATGGCCTTACTAGATCCGCTGTTCGGCTCAGCGGCAATGGGCGAAGTCTTCTCAGACGTCGTGCGTCTCATGCCCTTCGTGGCTTGCGCTTCTTGGTGGCCGAAAGTCTCCGGATCACGTCCCGGGGCAGAGGCACGCTCTTCAATCGGTGAGCCACGGTGGGATGGGCGGCTGCCCACACGTGCGTCTCCCAGCCCTCCATGGCTAACACACCATCACGCAGGAATTTGTGGCTGATCACAAAGCTGCTCTTTTTCCACTCGGTGACGCCGGATTCCGCCACCAGTTCATCACCATACGTGGAGGGAATGATAAATCGCGCCCGCGCCTCCACCAGCGGAATACCGACGACACCATAGGATTTGAACAGTTCTCCCAGCGGAAGACCCGCCGCACGAAACAGCGCCGATGTGCAGTGATCGAACCAGCGGAAATAGTTGGCGTAGAAGACAATTTCGGCCGGATCACAATCTCCGAACTCGACCCGGATGCGAATGCGATTTACAAACATAATCAGCTCCGCCCCCAAAAAACGCGCAATCACAACCACTTCAGTATCTTGTGTTTCGCTTACAACGGTTGCCCCGAGACTCGTCCTCAAGTTCATAAGCGATCCTTGAGGTCAATAATCTTTGAGCTCAATCACTAATAAGAATACTGATCTCCAGCGGCCCCAGGTTTTCCACCGTGTGCGGCGGCAAAGGTTGCATCCATTGAGCGCAGGGGATTTTCGCTCCTACGCCGGAGCTTCCGCTAACGGGAGCCACACTTGAAAGCGCGTGTCGCCAGGTTTTGAGGTGACCTGAATATTGCCCCGGTGTTTCTTCACAATGCGCTGGACGGTGTCGAGACCGAGCCCAGTTCCTTGTCCCACTCCCTTCGTTGTGAAAAAGGGTTCAAAGATGTGGGACTTGATCTCTGGCAACATCCCCGGACCGTTATCTCCAATCTCGACCACCGCGCAACCATTGTCGCGATAGGTCCGCACCCGCAGTTCGCCATTTCCACCCATCGCGTCGATAGCATTGTCGATAATGTTGGTCCACACCTGGTTCAATTCGCTCCCGAAAGAATTCACCAACAGGGGATCCGCAAGATAATCGCGCTGCACGATTACGCCGTGCTTCAGCTTGTGATTCAGGATGGTCAACGTGGTTTCAAGGCTCTTCGCAATATCGACGTTTTGCACCGGCGCCTGGTCCATGTACGTGTAGTCCTTGATGGCTTTGACCAGGTCTGAGATGCGCGAGGTGCTGCTCTCGATTGCGTTCAGCAGGTCTGCAACCTCCACCGAAGAGGCGATCCGGACCAGCGCGGCTCGGGCAGCGTCCGAATCGAGGCTGTCGAACAACGGTTCCAGCACCTCTGGCTGCACGTTCCTTTGCGCCAGGGCCGCCGACAGCTGCCACAAGTCGTTCTGGCCGTGACTGCGCAACAGGGAATCAATTCGGTCTTCGAGGTCGCTGACGGTCAGCGCGTCGGGTGGGGGACCGTCCAATTGAGTGAGGGATGCTTCTAACTTCTCGATTTCTGATTTTTGTGTCGGGGTGAGATCGCGCCTGCCTAAATCATGACTCGCGTCCTTGATCTTTTTCAGAATGTCACGTAGCTGGCTTGCGGCGCGCCTTGCAGCCGACGCGGGATTGTTGAGTTCATGCGCCAGGCCCGCGGAGAGCTTTCCCAAACCCGCCAGCCGGTCGCGCTGTTGTTCCATGCGTGTGGCTTCGCGAACGCGGTCGGACATCAGACCCACCAGGCGTTTGGTCAACTCAGGCATCCTCTGCACAAGTTCGGGAAACTGGGTGGCGGGAAATCGTAAGAGGCGGCTGTCGGTAATCGCGCGCCCGCTCACACTAAACTGCTTCATCCTGGAAAACGGAAGCAGTCCGGTGACAGTGCCCGGGCTCATGGGAATCACAATTGTTTCACCGCCCAACTCTCCTCGGGCTTCGATTTGCCCGTCGATCACCACAAACATTGCATCCGCGGGATCACCCTGGCGCGAGTAAGTGTCACCGGCTTTGAAGTGGAGTTCCTGTGACTGGCTGAGGAACCAGGCGATCTGGTCGTCGGGTAAATCCGCGAATGCCGGGCACCGAAGTAATTCCGATCTTTCTACCATTTTTAGACTTTGCTCAAGTACTGATGAATGAACTGCACAGCCACGGATCCTTCGCCGACACCTGAAGCGACCCGCTTCACCGAACCGTGGCGCACATCGCCGACGGCGAAGATGCCTGGAACATTGGTTTCGAGAAGAAAGGGGTCGCGATCGAGGTCCCACCCTTTGGGCCGCTGGCCGCCGTTCATCAGATCGGGGCCGGTCAGAACGAACCCGCGATCGTCGCGCTCGACGATGCCCGCGAGCCAGTCAGTCCGCGGCTGCGCTCCTATAAAAATGAACATCGCACTTGCCGGGACGCGATCGACCTTATTGGTGTCGGAACACAGTATCGATATCTCTTCGAGATGAGTGTCGCCATGGGCTTCGGCCACGCTGGCGTGCGCCCACAACTGAATGTTGGGCGTCGCTTTGATTTGGTCGATTAGGTACTGGGACATGGTGCTCGCCAAAGAACTCCCGCGGAGCAGGATAACCACGCGATCGGCATACTTGGCGAAATTCATGGCGGCCTGGCCGGCGGAATTCGCGCCGCCCACCACGTAGACAATCTCTCCTTTGCAGGACAGAGCTTCCGTCGCGCCCCCACCGTAGTAAACACCAGCTCCCTGCAGTCGATCGATCCCGGGAGCTTCCAGTCGACGCCACTGGACTCCGGTTGAAACCATCAGAGCGTGGCAGGAGATTTCATTGCCGTCGGCCAACTTCAGAATCCGGTAGGGACCTTCAATTCGAACGCCGGTGACTTCCTGGGGTGAGAGGATTTCCACGCCGAAACGCTGTGCCTGCACCACCGCTCGGCGCGCCAAGTCAGCGCCACTGAGACCGGTGGGAAATCCGAGATAGTTTTCGATACGCGAACTCATACCTGCCTGGCCGCCGGGCGCTTCGCGTTCGATCATCACCGTGTGCAGCCCTTCCGACGCCCCATAAACCGCTGCAGCCAGACCAGCCGGGCCTCCGCCTATGATCGCCAAATCGTAAAAGTCGGTCTGCGCGCGCGTCCGCAAGCCAACTTTTTGCGCCACTTGCGCCGGCACGCCCTCCAGAAGCTTTGTTCCATCCGGAAAAAGCACGATCGGAATGTTGCTCGCTTCCGAACCCAAAGCTTCCAGGAGACGTTTGGTTTCCGGGTCATTGGCCGAGGCCTCAACGTCAATCCACTGATACGGCACGTGGTTTCGCGCGAGAAAGTCCCGCAGTTCGTAGGAGCGCGGCGACCAACGCGTGCCCAAGACTCGAATTCCTTCGAACGCCGGTCGATACGAGGCTTGCCAATCATCGAGCAAATCGTCCAGTTGCGGGTAGAGGTGATCGGCGGGCGGGTCCCACGGCTTCATGAAAAAATAATCGATGTTGACTTGATTGATGGCGCTGATGGCAGCGCTGGTGTCAGCGTAGGCGGTAAGCAGTGCCCGCTTCGCATCGGGGAAGATCTGTCTCGCCTCCTGTAAAAACCCAATTCCGTCCATGTGCGGCATCCGCTGGTCCACCAACATAAGAGCCACACCGTCGTTGCGCAGCTTCAACTGCTTCAGCAATTCCAGCCCGCCCGCCGGGGAATCGCTCCCGATCACGCGGTATTCAGCGCCGTAATGCGTCCGCAAATCGCGTTCGATCGCGCGTAAAACGTCGGTATCGTCGTCAACGCTCAACAGAATCGGCTTCGCCATATCGATGATCGCTCTCAGCTTCGATGATGCCGGGAATTGTTCCAAACGCCCGCCCGGGCGCGAATCGCTTCGTCAGATACCGGCATTGTATTCCCGGAGCTCAATCTTTCAGGCTGCAAGTTCACCGGGCTCGATCTCGTCCACGTAGCACCACATCCAACGTTCTCCGGGCTCGATCGAGCGCATTAGCGGGTGCTGGGTTTTGTGAAAATGTTTGGTCGCATGTTTGTTCTTGGACGAGTCGCAGCAAGCGGCGTGTCCACAAATCAGGCACATACGCAGGTGGACCCACGTATCGCCAATTTTCACGCAGTCCTCACAAACATGTTTGTTGGTTGTTCTTACTTTGATCTGATCGAGGTGGGTGCATTCTTCCGCCATCGGTTCCTCCTGGACGTGCTGTTGATCTATCTATTCTGCAATGAACAAACTCTCCGCGAAGGGCCACTCTTCATCAATCCACTGCACCTCACAGTGGAAACGCGCGGCGCGGGCCATCTGGAAAATCTCGTTCTTCGAATATTTATGGCTGCTTTCCGTCCAGATGGTCTCGCCTTCCTGAAACTCGACGTCGAGTTCCGCGGCTGCGATATGTACCGTCTGCCGCCGCTTGGACTGCAGATGCATCTCCACGCTGCGGGCTTCGTGATTGATCTTCGCCACATGCGAGAATTGTCCGAGGTTAAAGTCGGCGTCGAGTTCGCGATTGATGCGAGCCAGCAGATTGAGATTAAAGGCCGCTGTGACTCCAAGTTCATCATCGTAAGCCGCAAGCAGTTGCGGGCCGGGCTTTTCCAGGTCCGTTCCCAGCAGAAGTGCGTCGCCGGGCTCCAGAATTCGTCGAATCTCTGTCAGGAACTTCACGCCCGCGGGGCGATCGAAGTTCCCGATGGTGCTCCCCAGGAACAACACCACGAGTTGCTGGCCGAACTTTCTGTACGCCGTTGCCACCTGCAACAATCCATCGAGGTAGTCCCGCTCGAAACCAACGATGCTGATGGAATCCATGTCACTGAGTTCGCGCTCGCACATCGCCAGCGCCGAACGGGATATTTCGACCGGATAGTAAAACGTGCGTTGCCTTCGGCCCAGCTCTTTCAGCAGCCAGCGGGTCTTCTTACCGCTGCCGCTGCCCAATTCAGCAACGGCGACCGGCATGGCCAAGCGATCCGTGTCCAGCCGATCAACGATCTCACTGGCGTGCCGCTGCAGCAGTCGCTCGTCCGCCCGGGTTAGCCCGTATTCCCGTAGATGGCTGATCACTTCAAAGAGGGCCGAACCCACCTCGTCGTAAAGGTATTTGGAAGGGAGTTCCTTCTGTCCTGGCCGCGCCAGTCCAGCCCGAACGTCAGCGGCAAATTCGTAAGTCAGGTCACTAGTAATTGCGTGGACAAGCATTCCCCAATCCCTCCGGGTGGCTTACACATCACTCTTGCACATCAGTGCTCTACACAGCGGAACCCCGCGTACACATATTGGTAGTGGGCCTGGAACCAGTTGCGGAACGAGGGACGAAGCATGCATGCTGCCGTACGCGCCGATCCCCCTTTCATGACGAAATGCTTGCCGTCGAAAAAATCAGCGGAGTAGCCCCGGTAGAACGGGAAGGGCTTAAAACCGGGAAACGGTGCAAACACGGTAGACGTCCATTCCCATCCATTTCCTAACATGTCGTCGACGCCGAAGGCGCTCCGACCCTCGGCAAATCCGTTCACCGGAGTGGGGTCCCAGTGGCGAAAGTCAAAATTGCCAGGCGTCGTATTGCCAGACGCCGTATCGCCCAACCCCGTTTTATTGGAACGGACGTTGAGTACTTCACTTCTCCCCGAGAAAATCCTCTCGCTTTCGCCGGAGGTGCCGTATGCTGCTCGATGCCACTCCGCTTCCGTAGGCAGCGACTTCCCCGCCCACCGCGTATATGCGCTTGCTTCCGCATGACTCACATAAACCGGCCAGTCGAGCGGAAGTGGCACTTCATCAAACATCGTGCGGTAGAGCCAGCCATCGCTCGCTTTTTTCCAGAACATCGGATGAGATATCCCCTGGGCGGTTTTCCAATCCCAATCTTCGTCACTCCAGAAGCCGCGAGTCTCATAGCCACCGGCGGCCATGAAGTCCAAGTAGAGCCGGTTGGTCACTTTGTACTGATCGATGGCAAATGCAGGGACGTCCACCGCGTGGGCTTCGTGCTCATTGTCCCAACCGAAGGTTTCCAAGCTACGGAGAAGGCCGAGCGTTGCCACTCCTGCGGGAATCGCAACCATCCCATGTACCACAGGACGCTGTACCAGAGGACGAGTGTCAACATGACGAGGGCCGAGAGTCTCCGGACGTTCTGCCCGCACCTTCGTGTCGAGTGCCAACTGATGCAGCATGTAGGCCAGAGTCTCGACATGCATCAGTCGATGCTCAATTGCCACGTTGAGTAGCGTGTCCAGCGGAAAGCCGTCGCGGGACTGCGAGTGTCGTTCACCCCCTGCGCTTTCCAGTTTCTTATCCAGAGCAGTTCGAACCCCGCTCACATAGGCGTGCACCGCATCGAAAGATGGCCAATCGGACGGCTGATCGATGGGCAGTCCGCTGCCGACTGGATCGATGCCGAAGGCAAACAACCGGTCAAATTCAGGATGAAAACTCTTGAGGTCGAGGATGTTTTCGTGGAGCAGATTCCAGTCGAAGGCCTCGAGGTGTCCCACGTAGAAGATGATGCGATGACGCTCCGGGATCGGCCGTTCATAAAAAGAATCGCCGCGCAGCAGACTAAAGACTTCGTCGCTTCGCCGACGCGCGTCGCCGAACCGCTCCATCAGTTCATAACGTACGAATTCATTACGGACTGCGGCGCCATTTCGAGTGGCAAGCACCTGGGCCTCCTGGTTGGCCGTAGCGACTGGAAAGACTAGCCGTGACGTGCGCAGCTGTCGTGATTGCTTAGTTCTGCCGCAATACGCAACTCCGGCACCCGTCGCCTTGAGCGGTTTAGTCTAACCCGAGCACCCCAATACCCGGGCGACAGAAGATCGACACCAAGTGGGCAATTGCGCGGCCAGTACTATCGAAGCACCCGTCCACGCGCCCAATTCCCAAAGTGCCTTAGATGACGAGGTGTCCAAATTGGTCGCAACGAGGCACGATCTGTTTTGGCCGATTGTTTCGGGAGCTTGGGAGTCGGCTCGCCCTGTCTACGGGAAGCCAAAGTTCACTCCAGGACGAGAAACGGGCAGGCGTTAGAATGGAGCCGATGATCAGACTTGAACTGATGACCTGCCGATTACGAATTATCGACCGGTCCCGCCGCTGCAACGGCTAACTCTATTGCAGCAAAAGACTTTAACCAAATTCGCCCGCACGGAAGCGAGTTCTCGCGATGTTGATAACGTTGGCTTTAGGTGAAAGCGGTTGAGCCTTTGCGTCACAAATACGTCACAAAATTCCGGGAATGCAGCCAGAATTGATCGAGACTTGCTGTTGGCGGGAAGAGAGGCCTGCCGGGTGTCCTCGTTGCGTTCGTGCTGGGAGACACCCAGATGGAAGATGGTTATATCTTGTGCTTTGTAGATTGCCTATTGGGCAATCTTGTTGACATGTAATATAACGACGCTTATACTGAACGCATCATTCTTTGCTTCACAGGCTATCCATTGAGCACAAACCATAACTTGAACCTGAGAACTTCGGGTAGCCAGATGGCCAAGCTTCTGATGGCTCTCTACGATTCTGGACAAACCACATTTACGAATGCTGACGCCGTCCGAATCACCGGACTGCGACCCCCACTCGCCAGCAGTCTGCTCCATAAGGCCGCCAAGCGAGGCCTCGTGTCGCGACTGAAACGCGGTCTATTCGTCATCGTTCCCCCCGAGCTCGGAACCTCAGTCGAGTATTTCGGAAATCCCTATTTGGTCGCACGCTATCTAGCAGGCTCCGCTCCCTACTATCTCTCTCATGCCTCCGCCATGGAACTTCATCGAATGGTGACGCAACCACAACTTGTCGTATTCATCTCCAGTACCAAACGCATACAGGAACAGACGCTGCATGGAACTCAATTCCGCTTTGTTCTCCTGAAACCCCTGCATTTCTTTGGCACGATGAAACACTGGGTGACAAAACAAGAATCGATCGAAATCAGCAACCTTGAACGCACCATCATCGATGGACTACGACAGCCCGAATACTGCGGAGGCGTAACTGACATCGCTAAAGGCCTCTGGATGCGTCGCGCCGATATGAATGTCCAGAAACTCCTTGACTACGCCACACGCCTGAACATTGGTTCCGTAAAGCGCCGTCTGGGCTATTTACTCGAATTGTTCGGTCTTGCGCCCGAACAGCAATTGGGAGTTTTTCGGAAATCCCTGACAGCCACCTACGTTCCACTCGATCCTCTGCTTCCTCGGGAAGGGCTGCACGTCGCTAAGTGGCGGCTGCAGATCAATATCTCGCCAGAGGAATTGCAAGCCGCCCGGAACACTTGATTGATTCCTCAAAGAAACATTTCCCTGCTTTCCAACCGTCTCGCGGCTGGCAGCCTGCGCATTCGGGAAGACATTTTCGAACGAGATTATTGCCTTGCCTGGTTTTTGTGCGCCCTCTCTCAATCTGACTTGAAGCCGGTCCTGGCTTTCAAGGGAGGAACCGCACTGAAGCGCTGCTATTTTGGTGATTATCGGTTTTCGGAAGATCTGGATTTTACGCTGCGGGAGCCGGCGCCTTTCGAGGACATTCGAGCGCGTCTAGAACGCGTGTACACCGCTGTTCAGGAACAGTCCGGTATCACCTTCGCGTTTGACCGCCAGGACCCTCGGTCGCACGACAACAGCCACACTTTCTATCTCAGATACACCGGACCGTTACCCAGGGGCAGTGACGTCAAAGTGGATATAACCATAAACGAACTTCTGGCATTCCCTCTGGAGGAGCGTCTCATCCTCCGTGGCTACGAAGAGTTCAGCGATCTTCCGGAAGATCGATCCCTTTCTGTTTATTCGCTCGAAGAAATCGCCGCTGAGAAGACTATTGCTCTGGCCGACCCCGCGAGAAACGAACCTCGTGATCTATATGACCTGTGGCACCTGACGACGAATGAAGGAATGCAAATGGATCACCTCATGCCCGCGATTTGCCAGAAATTGGAATTTCGCCGAAGGGCGTGCGAAGGGCTGCAAGCTGCGATTGCTCGAAAGGAAGCGCGGCTCGCGGCGCTTTGGAACGCAAGATTGTCACATCAAATGACAAATCTCCCGCCGTTTGAGGAAGTTTTCAGAGCGGTGCGCAGAACGCTTCGCCAGGCTGAGTTGCCTTAAACCACTGCGGGGTTTGACTATCCTTAATTTTATTCAACTTAGGTGAGCGGTAAGAGAGGTGCCTCCCGCAGATGGTCGTGCCAGGGGAAATCGCGCAGTTTTTTGCGTTCTATTGAGACCAACCTTTATAGTAGCGGCATGAGCCGCATACAATTCCACAAGATCTGGGTACAGCAGTGCCGGGCGACCCGCGGCATCAAAAGACGATTTGGCGTCAAGAGCGCGCTCGACTATCTGATCGCGGAGAAGCTCATGAACTTTGCAGATGCGCATCCGGAGTTTGCCGCCGAGCTTCCACGGTTTCAAGCCGCGGTGTGGAACATCTTCAACCCCTACGAGCTTGCTGGTTATCTGAGTAGCCTTAAACCTTCGAGGAGAAAAAAGCTCCAAAAGCTTCTCTACGTTGACGGTTAGCCGAGGTCGCGCAGGGTAAGCTAGACCAAATCCGGTAGCTCCTCGGGTGGAATCAGCAGACAGATAGATCGCGCCTGCCCAGGGGTGTCGGTTTTTCCCGCCTCTGTTGGAATAAGCCTGGAGTCACAATGACTGACGAAACCGCACGCGAAATCTCTACCAATCCCGAAGTGCTCAAGAGGCTTGCGAAGTACCTCGCGCAGCAATGTTTTCGCAATACCATGCTCGAGGATCTGCATGCCGGGATTACCCCCGACTCGCAGATCGGCGACTACACAGACGTCGTCGTCCGGTCGCCCTACGGGGAAATTCCCTGGCCCAACCTTTCGCGGCTGAGCGACGAGGAAATGAAGGCGCTGATGATCGATGTTGTGAACAAGACGTACCACGCACTGATCGTCCTGTTCGACGACCGGCTCGGCGGCGAACTGATCAAGATCTTAGCTGAGCGAGATTTTTTACCTCGCTGGAACGAGCCTACCTTGCGCACGACGGGCTGAGGCCGGACGGATCTCTCACGGCGCGAATCGGCGGGCCGCGGACGGCAACCATATGCGGGCTGTGCGCTGGGGAGTAGGGTTCCGTTTAGCTTTAGCCCCAATGTCTCACAGCGAGGGAGGGAGCGAAGAAAATTAGCTTGGTCTACCGACGGAGGAACTCAAGATCCGGGAATCATCCTGGGAACCTCTTCCGGCGGCTTGGCTCGTCGTCTTAG
>Ga0181532_10004701_pt1 | contig 11830 bp, 8 predicted proteins | sample PEATcosm2014_Bin_33_FD_119768 | JGI IMG/M metagenome (GOLD analysis project Ga0181532, IMG submission 119768) | Peatland microbial communities from MTU Mesocosm Facility, Houghton, MI, USA - PEATcosm2014_Bin11_30_metaG | ecosystem: Environmental > Terrestrial > Soil > Wetlands > Peat | place...
AGGAGGTTGCGGAACAAGCGGTCGGCGAGCCAGGGCGGCACGAGCCCCCCCTTGCCCGGACCCGAAACGGGGGGGTGCCTGATCAGTTGCCGGTCGAGTTCGCGGAAAGCGACCTCCATTTCGTAGAGGGAATCATTTCGCGCCTCGTCAATGCGCGGGCTTTGACTGGTGGGGCCGATGAACAGGCCGCTGAAGAGGAACGACAGTGAGGGGTGGTTCTGCCAGTAGGCGACGAGGCTGCGCAGTAAATCGGGCCGGCGCAGCAGCGGGCTGTCCGCAGGCGTCGCGCCGCCAATGACGATGTGATTGCCGCCGCCAGTGCCGGTGTGGCGGCCGTCGAGCATGAACTTCTCCGTGCCCAGCCGCGCCTGACGCGCTTCCTCGTAGAGAATCGCCGTGCGCCGCACCATCTCGTCCCACGAGTGCGCCGGATGGATGTTCACCTCAATAACGCCCGGGTCCGGCGTGACTTTGATGACGTTGAGGCGCGGATCAAACGGCGGCGCATAGCCTTCGATAATGACCGGTGTGTTCAGCAGTTCGGCGGTGTCTTCGACGGCGGTCACGAGGCCGAGGTATTCCTCCAGTGTCCGCACCGGCGGCATGAAGACGTAAAGTCGTCCATGGCGCGGCTCGGCACAGATCGCGGTGCGGACTATCCACCCGGCGGATTCGGCACGGGCCGGCTGGCGAAGAAGATCGGGCGAAATCTCCTGCACCAAAGGCCTTTGCTGGCGGAAGCCTTGCGCGAGCCGACCCGATTCGCCGCCACCAGAACCGCGCGCTTCGAACCATTCGAGTGAGAAGTATTTCTGCAAATCCTTCTCCGGGCGCGGTGGCAGTGGTTGGCGTTCCTCAAACGGGTCTTGTTCGTTGACGTAAGGATAATCGGCGGCGCTGACGTGCGGCAGCGAGTCGAGCGGCAGCCGGAACCCGATGGGCGAATCCCCTGGAATCAGGTAGCAGCGCTCGGGGCGGAAGAACCACGGCCCGCTGAACCAGTAAGGTCCGCCGGGGCCTGATTGCCGTTGCAAGGGCAACGCGTAGCCGACGATCTTATCGAGGCCCTGCTCGAAAATCTTCGCGAGGCGCACGCGGTCTTCCTCGTTCTTCAGGTTCGACTTGAACGGGTCCGCGTTCGTCGGCAGGCGGCGCTCTTTCCAGAGGTGATACCAGGTGTCCTCGAAGGCGGGCACGATCCAGTCGCTGCCGCAAGCGAGGCGCTCGGCCAGCGCGTAAATGAATTCTTCGGCGCGCCGCTCATCAAAACCGTAGTTCTTCGATTCGTCAGCAAAGAGTGCGTCGTTCAGCCAGATGGGCTGGCCGTCTTTGCGCCAGTAGCAGGCGAAGGACCAGCGCGGGAGCGATTCGCCGGGATACCATTTGCCCTGGCCGTAATGCAGGAGCGCGCCACTGGTGAAGCGATGCTTGAGGCGCTTCATCAAGTCATCAGCGAGCCGCCGCTTGGTCGGACCCAGCGCGATCATATTCCATTCCGCGCCGTCCATGTCGTCAATGCTCACGAACGTGGGCTCGCCGCCCATGGTCAGCCGGCAGTCGCTGCTCTGCAGTTCGCTGTCGAGTTGGCGGCCGAGGGACTCAATCTCGCGCCACTGCTCCTCGCTGTAGGGTCTGGTGACCCGCGGCGACTCGAATACGCGAGTCACCTTCATCTCGTGGCCGAAGTCGCATTTGCATTCATCCACCAGGCCGGTGATGGGCGCTGCGCTGGTGGGGTCGGGCGCGCAGGCCAACGGGATGTGGCCTTCGCCGGCGAACAGGCCGCTCGTGGGATCCAGTCCGATCCAGCCCGCGCCGGGCAGATAAACTTCGCACCAGGCGTGCAGGTCGGTGAAGTCCTTCTCCGGGCCGCTTGGACCGTCCAGTGATTTCACGTCGGCGGTGAGCTGAACCAGGTAGCCGCTAACGAAGCGCGCGGCGAGGCCGAGGTGCCGGAGCAACTGGCAGAGCAGCCAGGCCGAGTCGCGGCATGAACCGCTGGCGACCTGCAGCGTTTCCTCGGGCGTCTGCACGCCCGGTTCGAGCCGGATGAGATAGCGGACGTCGCGGCACAGGCGCTGATTAATGGCAACGAGGAAATCACTCGTGCGGGGGCCAGAATGCGCTCCCGTGGCAGGCGGCGTCAAAAGGTTCGCTCGTTCCTTCGATCCAGTTTGAGCCTCGTGGCCTCTGCTACTGCCGCCGTTCAACAGCTCCCGTTTCAGGACGCCGAGATATTTCGCAAACTCCGGCGCAGGCGGCAGGCAGAGGAGGAACGGCGCGAGTTCATGGTCGAGGGCCTTGTTGTAATTGAACGGGAATCGCTCGGCTTGGGGCTCCAGAAAGAAGTCGAATGGGTTCAGCACCGCCATTTCCGTGACGAGGTCCACCTCGACGAGGAACTCGCGGGTCGGCTCGGGAAAGACAAGCCGCGCGAGGTAGTTTGACTGCGGGTCCTGCTGCCAGTTGATGAAGTGCTTTTCCGGCGCGACACGGAGCGAGTAGCTCAAGATGCGCGCGCGGCTGTGCGGCGCGGGGCGGAGGCGAACGATCTGCGGCCCGAGCGAGACAGGCCGGTCGTAGCGATAATGAGTCCGGTGGTGAAGGGCGACGTGGATGGCCATAGCGGGCTAAGAGGTTTTGGTAGGGACGCCTCGCCGAGGCGTCCGTGGCGCACGCGGACGCCTCCGCGAGGCGTCCCTACCTGCCCTGCCCGGGCCCACGAAGGCTGGTGCGCCGCCACTCATTGCGTGGAGGACCACGCGCCCTTGCGCGCGGGCTCGGGGTTCTTGAGCGCGAAGAACGTTTGGTAAATGCCGTCGCTGACCTGGTTCATCTTCGTTTGCAGATCGTCCACGTACTCATGCAGGCCGTGTTTGACTATTTCATCCACAGTGGTGAAGGAAAGGTCGGAGCAAAGCTGGCCGAGAAGCTTCTCCGGGGGATGGCGGAAGGTGCCCAGTGGTGTGCCGCTGATCGCGTGCAGAGAGTCACGCGCGGCGACCAGGCAGTACTGGATAGCGCGCGGAAATTCCCGGTCCAGCAGCAGGAAGTCTGCTACACCCTTCGGGGAAATGCGGCCGTGCCGCTTGCGATACATTTCGAACGCCGAGGCGGAGCGAAGCAGCGCCGCCCACTGGATGGCATCGAATGGCGAGCCCACGTCGTCAGCGGAACGGAGCAGGAGGAAATACTTCACATCGAGGATGCGGGAGGTCTTGTCCGCCCGCTCCAGCATGCGACCCAACCGCGAAAAGTGCCACGCCTCGCCCTGTGTCATCGTGGCGTCGGTGATGCCGGTGAACAGGTGGCTTGCTTGCTTCACCGCGTCGAAGAAGCCCTGCGGGTTCTCCAGGCCGCCGGGCGATTCGGCGGCCGATTTCACAATCAGGTAAAACCGGTTTAATTGGAGCCACATCTCGGACGAGATGATTTCGCGGACGCTGCGAGCGTTTTCGCGCGCGGCACGAAGGCACGAGAGGATGGAGTTCGGGTTCTCGCCTTCGAACGTAAGGAATTTGGTGACTTTCTCCTCCGTGGCAGCCCCGTGGCGTTTGGTGAATTGGGAATGGTCGCCGGTCGTGGCGACGAGCGGTTCCCACTGCTGGTCATTCCCCACCGGAGCATCCAGCATGAGCTGGAAGTTCACGTCCACGAAGCGCGCCACGTTCTCGGCGCGCTCGACATAGCGGCTCATCCAGTAAACCGAATCAGCGACGCGGCTCAGCATGGCGGCAGCTTGCTCCCGGCACTAGATCTCATGCGGCCTTTGCCAAAAGCGGTGCGCTGCCGTTGACCCGCTCCGTCTCGCTGCTCGAGGTGTCCGCCAGCACCCACGTGTCCTTGCTGCCGCCGCCCTGGGAGGAATTCACGACCAGCGAGCCCTTCTTGAGCGCCACCCGGGTCAGGCCGCCGGGCAGGACGAAGATTTCCTTGCCGTGCAGGATGTAGGGCCGGAGATCCACGTGCCGCCCCTCGAAATGGTCGCCGCAAATCGTCGGCACCCGCGATAACGCCAGCGTCGGCTGGGCAATGTAGTTCCTCGGGTTGGCGTTCACCTTCTCTGCGAACTCCGCGCGCTGCTCTTTCGTCGCGTGCGGGCCGACCAGCATGCCGTAACCGCCGGATTCATTGGCGGCCTTGACGACCAGCTTGTCCAGGTTGGCGAGCGTGTGCTGCAGATCCTTTTCCTCGGCGCAGATATACGTCGGCACGTTCGGCAGGATGATCTCCTCGCCCAGGTAATACTTCACGATCCGTGGCACGTAGGCATAGACAACCTTGTCGTCCGCCACCCCGGTGCCGGGGGCGTTGGCGAGCGCGACGTTCCCCGCCTTGTAGGCTTCCATCAGGCCGGGCACGCCCAGCATCGAGTCGGGCCGGAAGCAGCGCGGGTCGAGAAAATCGTCGTCAATCCGCCGGTAAATCACATCCACCCGCTCGAAGCCGCGCGTCGTGCGCATGAGCACCACGCCGTCTTCGACGACGAGATCGCGGCCTTCGACCAGCTCGATGCCCATCTGCTGAGCCAGGAAGCTGTGCTCGAAGTAAGCAGAATTGAAAACGCCCGGCGTGAGCAGCACCACGCGCGGCTTGGCTATCGCGTCCGGTGTCAGGTACTCCAGCATGTCGCGCAGCTTCAGCGGATAATCCAGCACCGGGCGCACCTTGAGCGAGGCAAGGACCTTAGGGAACAGGCTCTTCATCACTTCCCGGTTCTGCAGCACATAGGACACGCCCGAAGGACAGCGCAGGTTATCCTCCAGCACGTAAATCTGGCCGTCGCTATGGCGGACAAGGTCTGTGCCAGTAATGTGGCACCAGATGCCTCGCGGCGGATTCCAGCCGACGCATTGCTGCCGAAAGGACTTCGCCGACAGGATAATATCCCGCGGCACAATACGGTCCTTGAGGATCTTCTGGCCGTGGTAGAGGTCGTTAATGAAGAGGTTCAGCGCGTGGATACGCTGCTTGAGGCCCTTCTCCAGGCGGCTCCATTCGGTGGCCGAGACGACTCGCGGCACGATGTCAAAAGGGAAGATCTTCTCCAGCCCGGCCTGCTCGCCATAGACATTGAAGGTGATGCCCATTTGCATGAGCGCGCGCTCGGCTCCGGCCTGGCGCGAGGTCAGCTCGCCCGCGGGAAGTGACTCAATGGCACGGGAGAGCGCCCCCACGGACGCGCGCGGGCCTCCGCTCTCGGCGATCATCTCATCGAAGAATCCTTCGGAGTCGTAGTGGCTGAATTGCATCAGTGAATGCGCTCGGCTGATGCAGGCAACCCCGCCTGCATCATTCCAGCGCAGTCCAGCACCGGCCATGCCAGCAACGCAAAGGCGATGCGTGCGGCATGATTCCCGCTAGCCATCCGCTTGAAGCAATCAACACTGGCCGCATCTGGCTGGCCTCATTGCGAATCATGCTCGCTCTCAAAGAGAACGGGGTGGGTTGTGCTTTGACCACCCAGGTGACGAGAATTGACCAGCTTGAGTGAAAGACGACTGGTGATCGAATAGCGCTTCGGAAGCGTGCCATTCGAAGCAAACGCCAAAGTCCGCCTCACACCTAATCAGTCAAAAACACCCGTAGCAATCGAGGAACAATCGAGGAGCAATCCGGGGTCTCACGCGGGCACCTGCCGGGTTCCACGCCAACGGGTCGGGTCTGCGCCGCTTTGCACCTCATATGGGATCGCCGTTTGGCCTTGGATTCGTGCCTGGACGTGACACACTCGCCCGGCATGGTTGGCAACGGACCTGAGCCTGTCCCCCGGCAGGCTGCCGATGACTGGCTCACGCCCCGGCGCTTCGCGGCACTGCTGGCAGTGTTGATCGCCGCGGGTTGCCTCGGCTGCCTGGGTGACGGTTTGGCTCCGCGAACGCCGGCAGCGGCTGAGCTAGGCGCTGAGCCTGGTCTGGCCCTGGCGATGCCGGCGCAGAAGGTCCACGTCGGCGTCCACCATCAGCTTCACCAGATCCGTGAATCGTGTCTTGGGCTCCCAACCGAGTTGGCGCTTGGCTTTGCTGTAGTCTCCGATGAGCAAATCCACCTCAGCGGGCCGGTAATAGCGCGCGTCAATCTCCACGTGCTGCTTCCAGTCGAGGCCCGCATGGCTGAACGCCGCCTCCAGGAACTCCTTCACTGAATGGGTCTCGCCGGTAGCGATGACATAATCATCCGGCTTGTCCTGCTGCAGGATGAGCCACATGGCCTCGACGTATTCCTTCGCGTAGCCCCAGTCGCGCTTGGCGTCCAGGTTGCCCAGATACACCTTGCGCTGTAGCCCGGCCTGGATGTGCGCTACTGCCCGGGTGATCTTCCGCGTCACGAAGGTCTCGCCGCGCCGGGGTGACTCGTGGTTGAAAAGAATGCCATTGCTCGCGTGCAGCCCGTAGGACTCCCGGTAGTTCACGGTGATCCAGTAGGAGAACACCTTGGCGCAAGCATACGGGCTGCGCGGGTAAAAAGGGGTCCGCTCTGTTTGCGGCACCTCGCGCACCATGCCATACATCTCGCTCGATGACGCCTGGTAAAACCGCGGCTTGATGCCCGTCTCCCGGATGGCCTCCAGCAGACGTACCGTGCCTGTTGCCGCGATGTCCGCGGTGTATTCGGGGCTGTCAAAGCTGACGCGCACATGGCTTTGCGCCGCGAGGTTATAGACCTCGTCTGGCTGGACCCTGCCGATCAGCCGGGCCAGCGCGCTCGCGTCGCTCAGGTCGCCGTAGTGCAGGAAGAGCCGGCTCTTGCCCGAGTGCGGGTCGTCGTAGATCGGGTCCAGCCGCCCGGTGTTGAACGTGCTTGCCCGCCGAATCACTCCATGCACCTCGTAGCCCTTGGACAGGAGCAATTCCGCCAAATAGGACCCATCCTGCCCCGTGACGCCTGTAATCAATGCCTTTTTGGCCATAGGTTATCTGCGAGAGAGTCGGCCACTTGACCGTGCAAGGCAAGCCCTTAGCGGGTGACTGCCGTGTTCCGACCTAGAGCAACGGCACTTCCGCCCGTCCACCCTCCGAGAGCTTGAAGTGCAGCACTCGGCGTTGCGGGCGTTCTTCAACCCTGACCGACTTCGCCAATGCTGCCGTCTTCTCCGGGCTGACTTCGGCGAAGAACACCACGATTCGCCGGACCACCGGGTCGCCCGCCTTGAATCGCTGCTCATGGGCCCCGACCGAGCCGTAGAGAATATCCGCGGATAGGCACGTCATGTCCCACCCGTTCTCCTCGGCCTTGGTATCGCCCCAAATCCCCGAGGGGGGGCTTGACGCCCAGGAAGCGATCGGCTTCCGAGGCAACAACGCGCTCGACGCCTTCCCTCAGCCCCGGATCCAGGTCATCCCAGATCAGCCATGCCCCGAAGCTCAGGGTCGCAGTCCACATAGCGGATTGCCAACTGCCGCCCCAGGGTTTGCCGTCCGTGCATTTCCCCGCGCCGCTCCGGTGACTGGTGACGGCGTAACGAACGGCCCGTGCCGCCTTGCGCAGATAGTTCTGGCGGTCGGCGTCGCTGAGCGCCGGGTCGTATTTCAAGAGGGCGCCGCAAGCTAGCACCATGCCTGCGATGGCACGGACGCCTTCGTTCATGTTGTCGCTGCGGCCTGAGCCCCAATAGCCCGCGGCGGGATCAGTTGCAGACTCCTGCCAGACCTGGTCGGCATGCCGGCAGGCGTCCAGCAGCAGAGTCGCGTAGGTGTTTGTCAGCTCGCGCTCGGAAAGTTGGCGGATGTGGTAAAGGTCTCCCGCGTGCGCGCGCGGGGCCAGCAGGAGCAGCAATAGGAATACCTTCAGGCGTTTGATTCGCATCGGGTCGGGTCAGCAGACGGTTTCGTGGTGCCGACCCTATACCATGCATCCCGAATCGGCAACTGGCGAGATTCTGGTGCCCGTGCGGCCTCGAGTGCAGGTGGACACATCGTTCTGTTTGGCCTGGCACCACGGGCCTGCCCGCGTGCCCGGAGCGCGCCGCGCGCCTGCGCATGGCGCGTTGCTGCCTTGTTCATCCCGTGATTGACCCTTGTGTAACCCTTCTTTAACCCTTCTCTAACCCTTCTTTAACCCTTCGTTAACCCTTGCATAAACTGGCTCAGGTCGGCGTTCAGGACGCAGTAAACACAGATCGTCCCGCAGACCCCCAAGGCTCAAGCAACCTATGAGGAAGTGGTGGCTGGGGGCGGAATTGAACCGCCGATTCAATTCCAGCCTAAGATATGCTATGAACACCCTGTAAATATTCATCTTTGGACGTTGACAGACTTCCCTGTATGTCTTACTATGTGTCTTACATATGGCATACGTGTGGAAACATCCTTCGAGTCCGTTCTGGACGGCAGTCTTCCGCAACGACCAAAACGTGTGGTGCAAGCGGACCACAAAGAAGACCGCCAAGACAACGGCGCTGGCCCTGGCCCTTGAATGGGAACGGGCCGCGCAACTGGGCCGGGACCGCGTTCTTACTGAGTCTCTAAGCCGTGAGATTATCGGCGGGATACTTGAGCGCACCACCGGCGAGAGACTACGCCAAGCGACGCTGCGCGAATTCATAAAGGAATGGTTACGTGGAAAGACACACGCACGTCAAGACGGAACCGCCGTCCGCTACGGGGCCAGCGTGGACCGCTTCTGCGAGTTCATGGGTAACAAGGCCGACTTGCCCATTGCGGCGGTGACACCGCATGATTGCCAGAGGTTTTACGATCACCTTGCAGAGCAGAAGCTCGCCCCGGCAACGCTGGTGGTGGAGTTGAAGACCATTTCCAGCGTGTTCAACCATGCGCGACGCCTTGGCCTCATTGCGACTAATCCGGCAACGGCGGTGCAACTGCCAGACCGGATTCGACAGGTGAAGCGGCAGACATTCACCCCCGCGCAAGTTCAAATGCTTCTGGACGCGGCAACCCCCGAATGGAAAACGGCAATCCTGCTTGGCTACTACGGCGGGCTGCGATTGGGCGACACGGCGACACTCACCTGGGGCAGCGTGGACTTCACCGGCAACAAGTTGGTCGTGGAAACCGGCAAGACGGGTGACACGCTCGAAATTCCAATGCACCCCACGCTTGAAGGGCACTTGTCGAAAATGGCGGGCGACTCCACCGGGCCGCTTTGCCCCGGCCTTGCGGCCGTACCGATCGGCGGGCGGTCTGGCTTGTCAAAGCAGTTCCTGGCGGTCATGCGGAAAGCTGGCATCGGCAACAATGCTGTGGAGACTGGCGGACAGCGGAAGCTATCGCGGCTTTCCTTCCACGCGCTCAGGGCAAGCTTCAACTCCACGCTGCACAACAAGGGCGTTGACCAAGAGATTAGGCGCAAGCTCACCGGCCACAAATCCGACAGCGTGAACGACCGCTACACGCGCACCGAGCTGGCGACGCTAGCCGACGCGGTGAACAAGTTGCCGAGTCTGAAACCGTGAAAGCCAACGCAACCCCGGAAGGCGGGCAGGCAACCAGCGGCCAGGTGCTAAGGCTTAAGCGCTTCGACGCTGTCGAGCAGATGCTGCGCGAGGCCGGGCAGAGCGACCCCGAAATCTGCACGACGCTGCGTCTGTATTGCGAGGCTGTGGCCGCAATTGACGCGCTCGCCTTCCACGCTGCAGGGAGCGCACACTTCAAAAGCTGCTTAGCGGTGGCGTGGCTGACATACAAGTGCGTCGAGACTGCCTTGCAGGTTGCGAAGGCACAGCAAGAGCGGGCTAGTGGCTCCGTCTCGGGCACCGAAGACTGCCTGGAGTTAGCCCTGGCGTACAGCGTCCAAGAGTTCGCGCAAGCGGTAGAGGCCCAGCCTGAGAGGTTCATCAACGCCGCCCGCAACCGCCTGTACTGGCCCGTACTGTGGGCCGTGAAGGACAATGCAAAGCACCACAGGGCGCTCGCAGAAAAACTCCAACTCGGCGCCAATTGGCCACTTAAAGCCAAGGGCGCTATCAACCTGAGCGGTTACGCCAACGCGGCCGTAGCAAATTGCATTGGGATTGTGAGGGCTCTGGGGAATCTTTTCAGGGAAGATGATCCCGAGTTGCCTTATGCGAATCCCACGCTGCGGCCCCTTGGCGGAATAGAGTTTCCCCGGCTGACCCAAGAGCCGGCCAGCATTGCCTTCTGGTGGAACAAGGGAATCAAGCCGGTCCTCGAAGCAAACCGAAAAGCTTTGCTCGAAGCGCCCGGCGCTCTTGCCGATTACTTGACCCGCGCAAACAAAGCGAAAGAGAAATCCTGCTCGAACCGGGACAGGAAGGACGACCCGTACCGGGCCAAGGTCGAAACCCTGGCTTGGAATCGGTTTCTCAGGGACTGCAAGAAGGCACTCTTTCGACTCGCCCAGCCTGTTACGGACAAAACGCGCAAAAAGCCGTAACCCTGCGGCTTTAATCATCAGCGGACATGCCTGAATCTTCAGGCATGGCCAAGCCATTCAGTTCAAACACAGCGCAGGCGGGACCGCCGAAGACTCCACCGCAGCCCGCACTTAATCGCCAGAAGTTTCTGGCGACCATTCAACCGGCCTTTATTCGTCTGCCGAGGGCGGGCCAGCGTGATCCACTCACTGGGCTAACTCGCACGCATCTTTTCGGCCTGATCAAAGCGAAGAAGGTTCGCAGCGTGGCGTTAAAGCAAGAGGGCTGCACCCGCGGTGTGAGGCTTATTGACGCGCAATCCCTGATTGAGGCGATCAACAGTGAGGCGGCATAAAAAATCGGCGGCGCTCTGGCCGAGCAATGCCGCCGAAAAGGAGTCGGATGAACACAACTTGCAGTAGAACCTCCCCGCGGTCAAAGAGGTTATATCGGACTAGTCTGGTAAACACCGCCAAAAGTGAGAATCGCCCCATAAAACCAAGGAAATCGGCCCATCAACGGCGAACCAAAGCTGAGTTGGAGTCGGTGCTGCAAGCGGTCCTCCGGATCACGGCTGAGGACCCGCCAATCAGCCTACGACATCTGTTTTATCGAGTGTCCGGAGAACATTTGATCGAGAAGACCGAGCGCGAATACGCCAAACTTTGCTCCCTGCTTTCTGACTGGCGCAAGAATGGCGCCGTGAGCTTTGACGCGTTCACCGATGGCACTCGGTTCTATCGCGGGCCGCGGTTGTTCGATGGTATGGCCGCTGCCCTGGAGAATACCGCGGCCTGCTATCGGAAAAATCTCTGGCTAGAGCAACCGTATTATTGCGAGCTGTGGTGCGAAAAAGACAGTGTCAGCGCGATTCTGAGTCAGGCCGCTAGTCCATGGGGCGTGCAGACATTCGTCTGCCGTGGTTTTACCAGCCTCAGCAGCCTGAATCATGCGGCGGGGACATTCCGCGATGCCCAGGCCGCGGGCAAGCAGGTGCGCGTCCTCTATTTCGGAGATCATGACCCAAGCGGCAGGCTGATTGACGTGGTAGCGCAGCGCACCCTGGCCAATGACTTCGGCGTGCTAGTCGAGTTCAAGCGAATTGCTGTCACACCCGAGCAAATCATTTCGCTGGGTTTGCCGACGCGCCCGACCAAGAGCAGCACGCACAGCCGAGGTTGGGCCGGCGGCGAGTCGGTGGAACTTGACACGCTCGCGCCAGCCGTTCTTCGCGGCATGGTTGAACGGGAGATCACCCACTTGATTGAGCCGGGAGCGTGGGAGCGTCTGCGTGCTGTCGAACAGGAGGAGCGCGAGACGCTGCGCAGGATGTGCGGGAGGACCACCGCGTGAGCACCGCCGCAACTTGGCCGGAAGAGTACCTCCCGAGTGCCGCCGAGTCAGGCGACAACGGCGGGAAGCCCGTCAAAGATGCTGCCGACTTTTTCGCGGCTGGCGGCACGGCGGCAGACTTCAAAGCCATTTGCGAGCGAG
>Ga0181532_10004704_pt1 | contig 11828 bp, 11 predicted proteins | sample PEATcosm2014_Bin_33_FD_119768 | JGI IMG/M metagenome (GOLD analysis project Ga0181532, IMG submission 119768) | Peatland microbial communities from MTU Mesocosm Facility, Houghton, MI, USA - PEATcosm2014_Bin11_30_metaG | ecosystem: Environmental > Terrestrial > Soil > Wetlands > Peat | place...
AGCGGGGACAAGCATCGCCGCGCCAGTACAAGGAGCCGGGCCATGCGAGCCAGAGGAGGCAACGGCGTGGGACGCTTCAGCGTCGAGTTCGAGGTCGCCAACAACGATGACTTGGCCCTGATGTACCGGGGTCTGTTGCCGCCGGATCAAGTGCGTCGGGAAACGATCCAGGGCGTGGTCGATTCCGGAGCGACGAAGCTGGTGCTGCCCCGGGCCGTCGTGAAACGGCTGGGCCTGCGGCTGGGCGATAAGATCCAGGTTCGCTACGCCGACGGCCGCAAGGTCCAGCGCGAGGGGGCGGAAGGGGTCTACGTCCAACTCCTGGGTCGCCACGGAACCTTCACTGCCGTCGTCGAGCCCAGGCGGAAGACCGCTTTGGTCGGCGCGATTGTGCTCGAAGACCTCGATCTGCTCGTGGACTGCGTGGCCCAGCGGGTCGTTCCCCGCGATCCCCACGGCGCGATCTATGAAATCGAGTGAACGGGCGCTGCGGTCCTCGGCCAGCTTTGACGATTTCGCTTCGCCAAAATCAAGTGGCATTCCGCTTGCTCTGCGGCATACCGTTGGCCTTTTCTTTAGGAAGGTCATTTAGCTCGCCGAGTTTCTTCGAAAAGGCAGACCAACACATCATGGACACTCAAGCACGCAATAGACAGGGCAACACGTTGATCGGCGATGTGCTCGCCCGCGTGAAGCATGACGTCTCGGCTCTTCTGGATGCCGTACTCGGTCGACCACGACGTGATCGTTCAGGGAACGTCTCCGAACCACCTTTGTCGGCGCCGAAGAACGCTCGCGGTGAGGATGTCGTGGAGCAAGCATCGGAGGATTCATTCCCGGCAAGCGACCCACCGGCGTGGACGAGCACGGGGACGAAACACGGTTGAGCGCGCATACGGCGGGGAAGCGTGCTCTTTCCCCTCTTATTTTCCCGGAATGTCGAGCCAACCCCGGGACAGATAGTCGCTGAGTGTGAGTGCAAGCAGAATCCCCAGCCAGAGCAACGAGGCCACTGAGACGATCCAGGTCAAGTGGTGCCTGTAGTAGAGATGCATGAAGAAGAGCCCAATCAGAACCGCCTTGGCCGCGGCAATCGTCAGTGCCAGGGGAAGATGCAGAGACTCCAGTGGTAGATAAGCGGCCCCGACGGTCGCGAACAGCAAAATGAGCAGGGCGACGAAGATAGCGATGTTGGTTCGGACCGGAACAACGTGACCACTCATGATTGGACATCAATTAAATAGAGAAGGGGATAGAGGAAGACCCACACCACGTCGACGAAATGCCAGTAGAGTCCGGTGACTTCGATCTGGGTCTCACCAGATCCGGAAAGCCATCGCCGCCAGGTCAGCAAGGCCATCACGCTGACCAGGGCAATCCCGACGATCAGATGAAACGCGTGCAACCCCGTCATGAAGAAATAGAGGACGAAGAACATCTCGAACCGGCGAGGGTCGAGGGGAAGCCTCGTGGATTTCGCAACCACCTGCGCGGGAATCTGGAAGTTCAAACCGGGGATCAAGTGCTCGCGGTACTCTTGATAATACTCGACGGCCTTGACTCCGAGGAAGCATATCCCTAGGGCCGCTGTGATCGCCAAGCACCAGAGCAGATTCCGGCGGCGTTGGAGTTGCGCGGCTCGAACAGCCAGAGCCATCGAGAGGCTGCTGCCCAGCAGGATCACGGTGTTGAGGCAGCCCAGCCCGACGTTGAGGTGCTGGCTGGCCAGCGCGAATTCGCGGGGCGAGGTCGCCCGGTAGACCGTATAAGCGGCGATCAGGCCGCCGAAAAACATGACCTCGGTTGCCAAGAACACCCACATGCCGACGGAGGACGCCTCGTGCTGCTGCTCGAGGTCGTCGAATTGCTCTTCCAGGATCGGCTCGTCGTGGGGTGAGGCGGGCGGCCCGCTAGCGCGATGCGTCGTCACCGTTTCCATCGATGGCCTCGGCTCCTTCGGGAGAGTATTGGTAAGGCCCCCTGGTCACAATCGGGATCTCCTCGAAGTTGTGCACGGGGGGCGGCGAGTCGGTCTGCCACTCCAGGCCCGAGGCTCGCCAAGGGTTGGGGCCCGCATCAGGGGGCCAGCGTAGCGAAAACAGCAAGTAGGCCAGCGGCAGCACGTATCCAACCGCGAGGATCGACGCGCCGGCCGTCGACAAGACGTTCAACACCTGGAACTCGGCCGGATACTCGTAATAGCGGCGCGGCATCCCCAGGTAGCCGAGCACGAACTGGGGGAAGAACGTCAGGTTGAAGCCGATGAAAACCGTCAAGGCCGAGAGCTTGCCCAGCAGCTCGGAGTACATTCGTCCGCTCAGCTTGGGCCACCAGAAGTGGATACCGCCCAGATAGGCCATGACTGCGCCCCCCACCATGATGTAGTGGAAATGGGCCACGACGAGGTACGTGTCGTGGACATGAACGTCGATGCCCACCGAGGCGAGCATCAGCCCCGTCAATCCCCCCATCGTGAACAGGCCGATAAACCCCAGCGCATAAAGCATCGGCGTGTCCAGCCGGATCGATCCCTTGTACATGGTGGCCGTCCAGTTAAAGACCTTGATCGCCGAGGGGATCGCCACCATGAAGCTCAGGAACGAGAAGATCATTCCCGCGTACATCGACTGGCCCGAGACGAACATGTGATGGCCCCAGACCAGGAAACCCAGGACCGCGATGGCGACGCTGGAAAACGCGATCAACTTATAGCCGAAGATCGGCCGCCGCGAGAAGCAAGGAACGATCTCAGCGACGACACCCATGCCGGGCAGGACCATGATGTACACCGCCGGGTGCGAGTAGAACCAGAAGAGGTGCTGGAACAGGATCGGGTCGCCCCCCAGGGCGGGGTCGAAGATGCCGACGTGCAGCAGCCGCTCGACGGCCACCAGCGCGACCGCGATGGCCAGCACCGGGGTCCCTAACACCATGATCAGGCTCGTTGCGTACAAGGCCCAGACGAACAGGGGGAGCCGGAACCACGTCATCCCGGGGGCCCGCATCGTGTGAATCGTCACGATGAAGTTCAGACCGGTCAAGATCGACGAGAAGCCCGTGATGAACACCGCCGTCGCCGCCGGCACGACCATCGTGTTGGAAAACATCGTGCTGAACGGCGTATAGAAGGTCCAGCCGGTGTCAACCCCGCCGAAGATCAGGACCCCGATCGCGATCGAGCCGCCGATCATCAAGATGTACCAGGAGAGCAGGTTCAGAATGGGGAAGGCCAAATCGCGGGCACCGATCATGAGCGGGATCAGGAAGTTGCCGAGCACGGCCGGGATCGACGGGATCAGGAAGAAGAAGATCATGACCACGCCATGGATCGTGAACAGGCGGTTATAGGCGTCGGGCGAGGAGAGGACGTCGCCCTTGGGCGTCATCAACTCGAGCCGCATGATGGTGGCCGCCGCCCCGCCCACGAAGAAGAAGAACGTGATCGAGGCCATGTACAACAAGCCGATCCGCTTGTGATCGGTCGTCAGCAGCCACGATTTCAGCCTGTATGCCTGGAGATAATCTTCCTTAAACTCGACCGCCACCGCGCTCATTGAGTCGCCTCCTTCGCACCGATCGACTTGATATAGGCGATAATCTTCAGCAGGTCCGGCTCGGTGATCTGGCCCTCGAAGGAGGGCATCACCGGCTCGTATCCGGCCACCACCTCGGATTTGGGCCGCAGGATCGAGTCGCGGATGTAGCGATAGTCGGCCAGGGTGAACCGGACTTCCTTGCCTTGCTGGACCGGGACGGGCCGCCCGTAGACCCCCTCCAGCCGCGGAGCATGGACGGTCTGGCTGCCCCGGTGGCAGCCGGCGCAATGGTACTGCACGAACAGGCGTTCGCCCTGCTCGGCCATCGACGCGCCCGTCCCCGCCTGGGAGAGCCATTGCTGAAACTCGACCGGCTCCATGACGTAGACCCAGCCTCCCATGGCGGAATGGTTGGTCCCGCAATACTCGGCGCAGAACAGGTGATAGCGGCCGATCTTCGCCGGCTCGAACCACATCGTGGTGTAGCGGCCCGGCAGCACGTCCTGTTTCATCCGGAACGCCGGGATGAAGAAGCTGTGGATCACGTCCTGGGATGTCATCGTCAGCTTGATCGGCCGTCCCAAGGGGACGTGCAGCTCGTTGATCTCGGCTCGTCCCTCGGAATGCTGCGCGTGCCACATCCACTGCTTGCCGACCACGTAGACTTCGAGAGCGTCCGCGGGCGGGTCGTACATCTTGTAGAAGAGGATCGCCCCCCAGGTGAACATGGTCAGCCCCAAGAGCAGCGGCCCGCCGATCCAGATGATCTCGAGCGTCTTGCTCGACGGCGGTGGGTTCGAGCGATCCACCGTCGACTTCCGGCGATAGCGCGCGGCGAAGGCCAGAATCAGCACACAAATCATCGCCGTGAAGAAGCCGGCGATGCCGAGCTCGAAGAAGTAGAGCGCATCGACGTGCTTCGCGATGGTCGATGCCTGGTCGGGAAACAAGGAGAAATTCCACACGGTGCGCGCCTCTGGCTCAGCGTGGCCGTTCCGGGTGATCCGACGAGTCATCCTGACCGGGGAAGTCATCCCGAGGGCCCGTCCCGCGGCGCTGACTCCGCTCGCGCCGGAACATCACGAACACGAAACTCCCCAGTGCGACCGCCGTCGCGGTCCCCAAAACGCGGATCAGCCTGAGGATCGACAGCGTGTACTTGCCGGTGGCCGCGTCGTAATCGTAGCAGAGTAAGAGCAGCCGGCCGATCGGTGCGCCGACGCGGCCCTGGCGCGCCCGCTCGAGCACGGCCTGGAGTTCCTTGGCCGGAAAATCGATCCCGTAAAAGTAGCGGGCAACCCGGCCGTCGGGCGTCACCACGACCACGCCCGCCGCGTGCGCAAAGAGCTGGGTCCGCGGGTTGTACGTGTATCGAAACCCGATCGCCCGGGTCAGGGCCTCGATCGACGCCTCTTCGCCCGTCAAGAAGTGCCAGCCGGATTCGCTGCCGGGCCGGTCATAACGCTCCAGGTATGACAACTTCTTCATGGCCGCCAGCTCGGGCTTCTCGTCCGGATTGATGCTGACCGCCACGATGTCGAAATCCTTGCCGGCGTCGAGCGACAGCGGCTTCAGGCTGCGAGTCAGGCCGTTCAATACCTGGTTGCAGAGCATCGGACAGCGGTAGTAAACCGGCGCCAGGATCACGGGCTTGCCCCCGAACAGGTCGCCCAGAGTCAGCTCGCGGCCGGACTCGTCGCGGAAGCGGAGGCCGAGCGGGAGCTGCACGCCCAGCTTCTGATCGAAGCCCACCTGGTTCACCACGTTGCCCGCGGTCTCCTGCGACTGGACGGATGCCGCGCCGCCCGCCACGAAGGCAAGCTCGAACACCGTCGCCAGAATGAAGGATCGTGCGGCGCTCATGGTTTCCGACCCTGCTTCGATTGAGGCTGACCGGCCTGGAGTTTCGGCTCTTCTCGTTTCGTCCCCGGTGGGATGAAGGTCCGCGGCGGCACGCCCGCGACGGGCGCAGGCGCGGCGACCTTGGGCAGGCCCGTCTGGGCGAGGATGTCCATCGCGCGCCTGACGGGGATATGGGCGATCCCGGCCTTGCGGTCGACCCATCCGTAGGCATCACCGCGTTGCTCTTCCGCCCTCATCCGGGCCAGGTCGACCGCGGGGTTCTCCTGCAGTCGCGGCTTCGGAAACTGGTCGACATCGATGGCAATCCGGCTGGGATAGAGCGAGTTCAGTCGTTGCTCCTTATCGGCGAAGTGCTTCATGACCAAGCCGAAGACGACTTCGATCGCAATGCCCGTGCCGAACAGCGCGATCGTGCAGATGATGATGCCCCGCACCCCGATCGTGTTGGGCTCGTGGCCGCGTCTCGACCCGCCAATGCGCCCCTGGGGAAATACGTCTTCCACTGTCGTCAACCTCCGGCTCTTGGCGGCGCGGCTGAAACGCCTGCGCCGCCGTGGTCGCAGTTATCTCTGCCCAAGTCCTCCGGCGTGCTCGATCACCTCGTTCAGGTACGGGTCGTTGAGCGGGATCAGCGGCCGGCCCTTCAAGTGCCCGATGAAGAACGCCGTGCAAAGGCCGCCGATCCCGAGCATCGCCACCAGGGAGAGCGGCAGCTCGACCCAGGGGATTCGCGGGCTGGCCGGGTCGGATGACGCCGGGACGACCAGCCAGATCAGATCGACCCAGTGCATCGCCAGGACCAGAATGGCCACTTGAACGATCAGCCGCGACTGCCGCTTGTTCTCGCGAAACAGCAACACGAAGAACGGCAGGAAGAAATGAAAGAGGCTCAGGGCCAGCGCCACCCATTGCCAGCCGCCGCGCGTTCGCCGCAGGTACCACGGAATCTCTTCCGGCAGGTTGCCGCTCCAGATGATCAGGTACTGCATGAAAGACATATAGGCCCAGAGCATGGTGAAGGCCAGCATCAGGTTGCCCAGGTCGTGGAGTCGATCGGCCGTCGCCGCCTCGGCCATCGGCTGGTCGGCGGACAGGAAGACCACGACGGCGATCATCATCGCCAAGGTCGCCAGCGCCTCACCCACGATCACCAAGCAGCCGTAGATCGTCGAGGACCAGTGTGGCTCCAGCGACATCAGCCAGTCGATCGCCGAGAATGTCCCGGTCAGAAACAGCAATGCGAGACCCGGCCCGCTGAGCCACTGGAGCCAGCCGCTCGGGCGATGGTCGGCGCGCCTGTCCTGGTCGCTGGATAGGCGGTTGAGGACAAATGCGAGGACGAACCAGATCACGAAGTAGCCGACGGTCCGCGCCAGGTAAAATCCAACGTTCAGATAGAGGCTCTTGTGCTGGAGCTGCGGGTCGTGGGCGACCTCCTCGGGCCGCGCCCAGGGATAGAGCCGCGACAAGCCCAGGGCGAGCGGCACGAACAATAATGCCAGCGGCAGGAGCGTCATCCCGCCCGACTCCATCGGCCGGCGCACCACCAGGCCCCACGAGCCGCCGACCAAGTGATGGAGCATCGTCAGACCCATGCAGCCCAGGGCAAGCCCGACCCAGAACGCATAAGCAACCAGGTACGAGGGCAAGAACTGCTCTGGCCAGAGCGACCAGGCCGCCAGGCTCAGGAAGAGCCCCAGGCCGCCAGCGGCCAGCGCCCGCGACTGGATGCGGTCGAGCCGGAGACGCAGCTCACCCTCGGCGATCATGTTGGTGCTGACGCTCATGGCTGGGACCTCGGGGGCGAAGCTTCATCCGCGGCGGGAAGTCGGTTCCGATCCTCGGCCGGCAGGTTGGCGGCCTCCGCGTGCTGGCTCAACTGAAGCACCCGGATGTACGCCGCGATGGCCCAGCGGTCGCGCGGGGGAATCCGGGAGGCGTAGGAATACATGGTCCCGAACCCGCGCGTCATCACATCGAAGTAGTGGCCGATCGGCTGCTTCCGCAGCTCTTCGCTGGCATACGGAGGCGGCGGATTGAAGCCGCGCCGGACGATCATGCCCCGGCCGTCGCCCAGCTCGCCGTGGCAGGGGGTGCAGTAGATCCGGAAGCGTTCCTGCCCGCGCTCGAGGACCGCTCTATCAACCAGGAAGGGAACCGATTCGACAAGCTTGCCTTGCGACCAGCCCGTGTAGAAAACCTCATCCGGGACACCGGCGGGCGGCGCGCCGCGCGGGTCGTCGCGCGGGACCGTGCCGGCGACCAGCGGTCGCGCCGACGAGCCGTCCTCAAAGAACGAGCTGGGCTCGAGCGGCTCGTACCTCGGCTGCTCATACATCTCGCTACGGCAGCCGGTGAGCACGAGCAGGGCAACGGCCATGATCGCGGCGAATTCGCCTGCCCACGACCGCTGGCTCGGTCGATTCCATCTCTTGATCGCGACTCGTCGTCTCATCGTGGTGTCACTCTGCCTTCGATCAGTCTTTCAAAACGGGACCACGGAGATCGCCTTGGGTTGGGACTCTTCCAGAAATCGGAGCGTGCCCTCCGCGTCGAACAGGGGGTCGCGGGCCTGGAGGCAGAGGAAGAACCGGTTGCGCGACGCCAGGGCGAATCGGGGCACGTTGAAGACCGGGTGGTGGGGCCGGGGCAGCCCGTTGAGCCCGAGCATGCCCACGACCGCCGCCAGCGCCGCGAACAGCACGGTCATCTCGAACGTGATCGGAATGAACGCCGGCCAGCTATTGAACGGACGGCCGCCGATATCCACGGGATAGTGGATCACCGCCGAGAACCACTGCATGAAGAAGCCGCCCAACCCACCGGCCACCCCGCCGATCAGCACGACCGCCGCGATCCGGTTGTGCCGGAACCCCAGCGCCTCGGCGAGCCCATCGACCGGGAACGGCGTGTAGGCCTCCATCATCCGGTAGCCGTGCTCGTAGGCACGCCGGGTCGCCTCGACAAGGTCGTCCGGACGGTCGAACTCGGCCATCAGTCCATAGGGACCGGTCGGGGCTGGGGCGGATTTCATGGTACGGTCCCCTCGGGTGACGACTGCTCCGCGCGCCGCTCCTGGTCCTGCTCGGTCTCGTGGACCAACTCGCGCATCTCGGTGATCGAGATCACCGGCAGGAAGCGGATGAACAGGAACATCAAGGAGAGAAACAGGCCGAGCGTGCCGTAATAGGTCGCATAGTCCCAGACCGTCCCGTGGTACATTGCCCACGAGGAAGGGAGGAAGTCACGGTGCTGGCTCGTGACCACGATCACGTAGCGCTCCAGCCACATGCCGACGTTCACGAAGAACGCGAGCACCCAGAGACCCAGAACACTGGTCCTCACCGATCGGAACCAAAGCAACTGGGGGATGAACACATTGCACGTCAGCATCATCCAGTAGGTATGAGCATAGGGACCGAAAGGTCGATTCTCGAGCTGGACGAACTCTTCGTACGGATTATGGCTGTACCAGGCCGTGAAGGCTTCCATCAGGTAGCCATAGGCCACGATCAAGCCGGTCGCCAGCATGACCTTGGCCATGTTTTCGAGGTGGCGCGTCGTGATGAAATCGTGCAGGCCGTAGGCGGCCCGCAGCGGGACGGCGATGGTCACGACCATGGCGAATCCCGAGAAAATGGCACCGGCGACGAAGTAGGGCGGAAAGATCGTGGAGTGCCAGCCCGGCAGGATCGCGACCGTGAAATCGAGCGACACGACCGAGTGGACCGAGACCACCAGCGGCGTCGCCAGACCGGCCAGGAGCAGGTAGGCCGTACGGTAGCGATGCCAGTGCCGCGCCGAGCCCCGCCAGCCCATGGCGAGGCAGCCGTAGATGTACCCCGCCCAGCGATTCTTGGCCCGATCCCGCAACGTGGCCAGGTCGGGGATCAGCCCGACGTACCAGAACAAGAGCGACACGGTCCCGTACGTCGAGACGGCGAAAACATCCCAGATCAGCGGGCTGCGCCACTGGGGCCATAAGGCCATGGTATTGGGATAAGGGAGCAGCCAGTAAAAAACCCAGGGCCGACCCAGATGGAGGAGCGGAAAGAGCCCCGCGCAGGCCACGGCGAACAGGGTCATCGCCTCGGCGAACCGGTTGATCGAGGTCCGCCAGTCCTGCTTGAGCAAGAGGAGGATCGCCGAGATCAAGGTCCCGGCGTGCCCGATCCCGATCCACCAGACGAAGTTGACGATCGCGAAGCCCCACATCACCGGCACGTCGACACCCCAGACCCCGACGCCGTGGACCAGCAGCACGGTAATCGCCAGCAGCAACATCATGGTCAGGGCAAAGCCGACGCCCAGTCCCAGGAACCAGCGCCAGTTGTAAGGCCGGACCAGCACCAGCGCGCTGATCTTATCGGTGACCGTACCGTAGGTGTGCCCGGGCGCGAGGACCGGCGAGGCCTCTGCCGCGCTGTCAGACTCAGGATCACTGTGAGTCATGGCGGGTTAGTGCCTCGATCTCGGGGTTGGGATTACGCAGTTTGGCCAGGTACGTGGTACGCGGCCGGGTGTTCAGCTCCGACAGCAGGCCGTAATTGCGCGGGCTGGCCTTGGCCTTGGCCACAGCGCTCTGCTTGTCGTTGATGTCGCCGAACACGATGGCCCGGCTGGGACAGACGGCCTGGCACGCGGTCACGACCTCGTCGCCCCTGACGGTGCGATCCTGGATCTCAGCGGCGATCCGCACCTCGTTGATCCGCTGGACGCAGTAAGTGCATTTCTCCATCACCCCGCGCGGCCGCACGGTCACGTCGGGGTTCCGCATCAGCTTCAGGCTGGGTGTCTCCTCGTCGGAATACTGGAAGAAGTTGAACCGACGCACCTTGTACGGGCAATTGTTCGAGCAGTATCGCGTCCCGACGCAACGGTTGTACGTCATCTCGTTGAGCCCCTCGGCGCTGTGCGTCGTCGCCCCCACCGGGCAGACGATCTCGCAAGGGGCCTTTTCGCAGTGCATGCAGGCCACCGGCTGGAAGTCGATCGGGGGATTTTCTTCGCTTTGGCCTTCAAAGTAACGATCGATGCGGATCCATTGCATCTCACGCGAGGCGAGCACCTGGTCGCGGCCGACGACCGGGATGTTGTTCTCGGCCTGGCATGCGGCGACGCAGGCCCCGCAGCCGGTACAGGTATTGAGGTTGATCGCCATGCCCCAGGCGTTGCCCATCCCCTCTTCGTGGCGCTCTTGTGGGGCCGGATCGTCGAAGAGGCTCGGCCCGCGCCCCCGGTCCTGCTCGTGCACCTGGGCGAAATCGTTGACCTTGTGGTAGGTCGCGAGGCCGGCGACTCGAATCGGCTCGCGACCCTCCATCCGATGGTGGTGCTGAGTGGCCGCCAGGCGGTGTTGCCTGCCCGTCTTGACCACCTCGAGCCCGGAGCCGAACCACGGTTCGTCCGCCGTCCTTAGCCCATAGACATCGACGCCGACGCCGTTGCCGACCCGGCCCGCGCGCCGGCGCCCATATCCCAGCGTGACGGTGATCGAAGTGTCGGCCTGACCCGGCATGATATAGGCCGGAATCCGCACTTTCCGCCCACCGTGGCGGAGCTCGACAATGTCCCCCTCTTGGACCCCCAGCCGGCTCGCCTGGGCCGGGCTGATCAGGGCGGCGTTGTCCCAGGTCAGGCGCGTCAGTGGCCTGGGCAGCTCCTGGAGCCAGGCGTTGTTGGCGAATCGCCCGTCCCACACGGCCGGGTCGGGCCGGAAGACGAGCTCCAAACCGGCGCTCTCGCCGGCGCGTGGCGCCGGGCTTGGGATGTCATTGCCGCGCGGGGCGACCGCCTTGGGTTGCCGCGCCGTGCCGGCGACCGTGCCCGTGCGGAGGGCCTGGTGCCAGGCTGATTCGAAGTCGCCGGGGAGCGATTGGCGCCCCCAGTACTCGCGTACGATCTCCAGGCCCGACCGGCCCGGCTCGCCCAGGAGAAGCGCCAGCACTTCGAGCGCGGACTTGCCGCCGTAAAGCGGCGCGATCAAGGGCTGCTGGATCGTTACGGTCCCATCGAAGGCCCGCAGATCGCCCCAGGCCTCGAGGCCGTGGGCCTCGGGGATGTGCCAGTGACAGAGCTGCGCGGTCTCGTCGTCGTACAGGCCCAGGTGGATCCGCAGGCTGATCTTGCCGCCGGAGAGTGCCTGGGCGAAGTGGAAATCGGCCGGGGCGTTGTAGGCCGGGTTGCCCCCGAGGATGATGAGCGTGTCGACGGCACCGGCGTCGATGTCGCCGATCAACTCGCGCAGCGAGCCGACCTGATCGGCCGGGCCTTCATCAATGCGAGGCAGGTACTCGACGGTCTTGCCCACGCTGCCCAATGCATGGTTGATCAGGTGGGCCAGCGCGTGGACCTCCTTCGGCTGCGTGTCACCCGCGATGACCAGGCCCCTTCCGCCGGCGCCCTTCAGGTCGCGCGCCATCGCATCGA
>Ga0181532_10004706_pt1 | contig 11819 bp, 12 predicted proteins | sample PEATcosm2014_Bin_33_FD_119768 | JGI IMG/M metagenome (GOLD analysis project Ga0181532, IMG submission 119768) | Peatland microbial communities from MTU Mesocosm Facility, Houghton, MI, USA - PEATcosm2014_Bin11_30_metaG | ecosystem: Environmental > Terrestrial > Soil > Wetlands > Peat | place...
CTGGCCTTGGGCCGCGGTCAGGATCTGACCCATGATCACTTCCGAGACGCGGCCCGGCTCGATACCGGCGCGCTCCAGCGCGGCCTTGATGGCAATGGCACCGAGATCATGGGCCGGCATGGTCGCGAACACGCCGTTGAAACTTCCGACCGGGGTGCGGGCGGCACTGACGATGACGACATCGTCTGACATGGACATCTCCTGAGTTTGAGTTCTTTGGGCTTGAGGCCTTGGACGGCGGGCGGCCGGATGGCGGGCCAGTCTCTCGCCGCATCCTGTTAACGTCGTTGAGGCATGTCAATTGGTCGGAGGACGAAATTACGCCGCGGCGCATTCAAATCGGGCCTCTTGGCAGTTTCCTGAGCAGTGCCTATGCTTTGGAATTAACCGTGCCGCACAAAACGGTAGCCGAACCGCATTGAAAATGCTTACCTTTGCTGCGATGCGTTGCTCGTCAGCCCGGCGGCGAAGCCGTCGGGTTCCCGTCCTCGGTGTGCATGTGTGAGCCCATGGCGAAAACAGACCAACCCACCACGATCAAGAAATACGCGAATCGACGGCTCTATAATACCGGCACCAGCACCTATGTGACGCTCGAGGACCTCGCGGCGATGGTCAAGGAGGGCGAGGATTTCCTCGTCTACGACGCCAAGACCGGTGACGACATCACCCGTTCGGTACTGGCGCAGATCATCTTCGAACAGGAAAACAAGGCCGGCCAGAATTTGCTGCCGACCACCTTCCTGCGGCAGCTGATCCGCTTTTACGGCGACAGCATGCAGATGGTGGTGCCGAAATATCTTGAGCAGTCCATCGACACGCTGACCCGCGAGCAGGAAAAATTCCGCAAGCAGCTCACCGATACATTCAGCGGGACGCCCTTTGCGCCGCTGGAAGAGCACGTTCGCCGCAACATGGAACTTTTTCAACAGACGTTCTCGATGTTCAAGCCGTTCGTGCCGCCGCGCATGGGGGCACCGGCGGTCAGCGAGCCCGAGAAGGTTCCGGAGCCCGTGCCCGAAGACGACAACATTGACGATCTGCGCCGTCAGATGAAGGACATGCAGGATCGCCTCGATCGGATGTCGAAAGAACCCAAGAAGGAAGAGTAAGCGGCCGGCACGCATGACGCGTTTGCTTCATGCTTCTGCGATCGCGCGATAGAGCTAGCCTGCAGCCGGCAATATGACTTCGGCCGCCGGATTCCACGGCCGCACCGACGACGCGAGCCCGATCAGCCGCCCCTGAATGTAGTCGCAGCCCCAGTCGCGCAGCATTGTGGCGGCTTCTTCGTCCTGCACCCATTCGGCGACTGTCTTGATTTGCAGCCGCCGCGCCAAATCGATCAGCGTCTGCACGAAGGCGCGATCATCGGCGGAGCGCGCGATGTTCTGAACGAAGGCGCCGTCGATCTTCACAATATCGACGCCTAGCTTGCGCAGATTCCGGAACGACGTGTAGCCGGCGCCGAAATCGTCGATCGCAATCCGGCTGCCGAAATTCTTCAGCCGCGTGACAAAGCCGCGAACGTTGTCGACATCCTGGATCGCCACGGTTTCGGTGATCTCGACAATCAGCCGTTCGCCGACGCCGGGATGGGCGCGCATCAAGGATTCGATCGAAGCCCACCAGTCCGGATCCATCGTCGTGTCCGGCGAGATGTTGAGGCTGAGCTGAACGCCGGGCGAGGCCGCAAGCTCCGCCACCACGAGCTCGAGCACGCGATGATCGACCAGGCGGATCAGCCCGAGCTTTTCCGCAACCGGGACGATGTCGGGCGCCAGCAAAATCCGTCCGTCATCCTGTTCCATGCGGACCAGACACTCATAGAACGCAGGCTTGCGCGCCTTGGCATCCACCACCGGTTCGAACGCCATGGCGATGCGGCGTTCGTTGAGCGCCGTGACGATTTCGTCGGTGACGCGAATATTGACCCGGCGCTGAGCGTCGCGTTCGACATTCGGACGCCACAGCGAGAACGATCCCGCGCGCCGGCGCTTGGAGGCGTCGAGGGTTTCGTGGGCGCGGTTGATCGCCTCTTCGGCGCTGCGGGCATAGCGCGGCACGCTGACCGCGCCGATCGACGCCGTCACCGAGACGGGGCCGGATTTGGTCGGCACCACCTCGTCGCGAATCCCGGCAAGGAAGCGCTCGGCGGCCACATTCATGTCATCGACGGTACAATTCTTCAGCACCAGGCCGAATTTGTTGCCGGAGAAACGGCCCAGCACATCGCCGCCGCGCAGTCGCAGGCGAATACGCGCCGCCACTTCCGAAATCACGGCGTCCGCAACATCGAAGCCGAAAGCGTCATTGATGCGCGACAGATGATCGATGCCGATCAGCATGAACGCGCAGGATGTGCGGAAGCGAGCGGCCTCCTCGATGATTTCGGCGAGCGAAGCGACCAGGTGCGTGCGGTTGAGTTCACCGGTCAGGGGATCGATGCGCGACAATTTCACGAGCTGTTCGTCGCGGGCGTGGCGTTCGTTATTAACCCGGACGATGCCCTGAGCCCGCGCCGGCCTGCCGTCGGAGCCGGCGAACCAGCAGCCGGTCTCCTCGATCCATTGCACCGACGCCGACGTATTGGCCCGCACGCCATATTCGATCCGGTAGGGGGCACCCTCCGCGCCGTGAGCTGCCGGCGACGGGATGAGAGCATCAGTACGGACCGAGCGGGATGGCTCGATCAGATTTGAAAACTCAGCCCCGCTCGCAAGCCGATCGAGGGGAATATCGGGAAAAACAGCGGCGACGTGCTCGCTCCAGACCAGGTGATCGGTTGCGATATCCCAGGTAAAGGCGACCTGGCCGAGGGAAGCGAGGATGGCCGAGGCCGGGAGGAGATTAGGGGGCACGATCGCCTCGTTTCGAGACAGGTTTGATGATTCTCGAACGTCAAACATAGGGCCAGTTGGCCCGAACCTTATGTAAAGTTCATAAATATTCTGGAAACCACGTTGTCGCTGTGGCCGGGAGAAGCGGGGAGAGGACCGGCATGACCCTTGCGAGGAGGACTGTAACAGAGGACCGGAATGTCCCAAAACGTAACAGTTCAGCAGGGAAGCCGTTACCCGATGCCCGACGGTCGAACAGAGCCGGCATTCGATGATACCGCAGCCTCGGCGGCCAAACCTGCAAGCCGCGCACTCGTGCCGCTCGCCCAAACCGAACGACGGTTGCGCAGGCGCTGGTACCGTTGGGCGCCTGACCCGATCTTTGTCACGCATCTGATCGCAGCCGCCCAGCAGGTCCCGCAAACCCGCCGCGTACGGCGGGCGACGCCGGCCGATGCCCAGGCCGCCTATCAGACACGCCAATCGCCGGCCCGCGACGTCGGGAGCCGCACCCGGCAGGTGGTCTAAGTTTTAATTCGATGTCTCGGGCGGTTTCGGCGCGCCAGCGCCGGGTTGCCATCCCGGGGATGGTACTTCCGGCGAGGGCGCGACTTCCGCCGGAGGCGCGGCCGTGGTCACCTCGGGAGAACCAGCCGCCGGTTCCGAATGCTCAACCGCCACGGGCTCACTGACTGACGGCGCAGCGAGGTCGCGGGGTTCGTGGATTTCAGGTTCACGGGCTTCGGCCGGAGCGGCAGTAGGCCGGGTCGCATGGGTCGCGGTCGCCATGGCCGGCGTTCCGCGCCTTGCGCGAAGCGCAATACCGGTCAGGAAATCCACCAGCGCCAGCAATGTGAGCAGGAAATAGGTCGAATTGGCAAAGCGCGGCCACAGCAGAAACTCGGCGAGCGCACCGCCAGAGACGATCAGCGACAGCAGGTGATCGGTAAGATATTTCGCGCCGGGGCGCGCGCCCTTGATGACCTCGAACAGCAGCATCACGATACCCAGCGCGACCAAGAGGTCGCTCAGGGTTATCGACCATTGCGCGCCCGACGTCAGCGGCAGGCTCACGAGCGGCTCGGCGAGCGAAACGCCGGGCATCAGGAACACGATGATGTTGTAGATCGCGAGCGGGATCAGAAGCAGCGGGAAACCGACCATCGACATCGGCAAGGCCTTCTCAGGAAAAGCCAGTGCGGCGAATTTGAAGTTCCTATCAGTTTCGCTGCAAGTTCGTTATAGGAACTTCAAATTCAAAAGCCGCACTGGAAACCTATATTTGCTAGAGCTCCTTTGATTCCGAAGTTCGCATGAGAGGTCGCCGCAATCGCTTGCGAACTTCGGAATCGGAGCTCTAGATATTCCCCGGCAAAGCGCGATCCGCTTTGCCGCTTGTCCCCGTCTTACCCCACGCGTGGGCCGAATTCAGGCGAGGCGCAAGCACCCTGCCCACCGCCGGATCAGGAGTCCTTCTTAGCCTTGAGAACCTGCCGGCCCTTGTACATGCCGGTCTTCAGGTCGAGGTGATGCGGACGGCGCAATTCGCCAGAATCCTTGTCCTCGGCGTAGGTCGGCTTCTTCAACGCATCCGCCGAGCGACGCATGCCACGCCGCGACGGCGAAGTTTTTCTCCTGGGAACGGCCATATCGGTATCCTTCTACGATTCCGAAGTTCTCAATCATTGTCGGTAGGCATCGTCCCGAAAATGGGCCGGCTGGAGCGCCGAGAGCGCAAGCTGAAATGCCGATGAGGCCGCGCTTATAGAGGATGACGTGGTCCAAAGCTAGTGGTCCGGTTCTGAGATTCGTACCCTGTTGCGGCGGGTTCGCACGGGGTCAAAATTGACGAAAACGGCCTAAAAACCGCGATTTTCGTTCCAGCAGCGCGGCAATTCCGCCGACTGGGCCCGGGCGACGTAAATGCCTGCGAGGCGGCGCACGCCGGCACCGGGATTACGCGCACTGCGCCGGACAGGGTTGGGCAGGGTCGCGGCCAACAGCGCCGCCTCCCGCGGCGTCAGCATCGCGGCGCCGTGGCCAAAGGCATAAAGGCTGCCTGCTTGCGCGCCGAACTGACCGCTGGGCCCAAGCTCGGCGATGTTAAGATAGATCTCCAAAATCCGCGCCTTGGGCAGGACGAAATCGATCCATAGAGCCAGCGGCAGCTCCAGCGCCTTGCGGACCACGCTACGGCCGGGCCACAGGAACAGGTTTTTTGCTACCTGCTGGGTGATGGTCGAGCCGCCGCGGCTCACTTCTCCATCCTCGGCGTCGTCCATGACCTCGCGCAGCGCATCCCAGTCGACCCCGCGATGCCTGCAAAACTTCGCGTCTTCGGATGCGACCACCGAACGCGGCAGCGAGGGCGATATCGCGGCAAGATCGATCCATTGCCGCGAAACCGGCGCGCCGGTCAGGTAGCGCCAGGCCATCAACGCCGACACTGGATGGCCGGTGCGATAGAGCGGCGTTAACAAATAGGGCAGCAAAAGCGCGGCCAGCACGATGAGCAGCAAATTTCGGGCAATGCGCAAAATATGGTTTCTAGCTCAATCGGCGGCGTCGGCCGATATCTGCCTGATAATTCCTTACTTTTTCAACGGTTTTAAGGCGCTTTGGACCGGCAAGGGCGGAATTGACGTCCGGGGCGTCATAAACGATTGTCCGCCGCATTCTATTGGGAGCCCTCTTTGATGACGACCGCCACGCCGACAGACTTTGCGAAGCGACTGGACCAGACCGCCGAGGATACCGAAGCGCTGCTCGCAAGGCTCCTCGCCGACACGCTGTTGCCGGACGAGATTGCGCGGCCGAAGCGGCTGATGGACGCCATGCGCTATTCGAGCCTCGGCGGCGGAAAACGCTTGCGGCCATTTCTGGTGGTGGAGAGTTCGGCGATCTTTGGCGTTCCCCGCGAAGCCGCTTTGCTCGCGGGCGCGGCGCTTGAATGCATTCACTGCTACTCGCTGATTCATGACGATCTGCCGGCCATGGACAACAGCGATCTCAGGCGCGGCCGCCCGACGCTACACAAGAAGACCGACGACGCCACCGCGATCCTCGCCGGCGACGGGCTGTTGACGCTCGCTTTCGACATCGTCACCCGTGACGAAATCCACAAAGACCCGACGGTGCGCCTGCATCTCACCCGGGCGCTGGCGCGCGCATCCGGAATCGGCGGCATGGTCGGAGGCCAGATGCTCGACCTCGCCGGCGAGGGCCGTTTCGGCGACCGCGAGCCGGTCGACGTCGCCCGCCTGCAGCAGATGAAGACCGGCGCCCTGTTGCGCTTTGGCTGTATCGCCGGCGCGATCCTCGGCCAGTCGTCGCAAAAGGAATTTCAGGCGCTCGACGATTACGGCCGCGCGCTTGGTGAGGCGTTCCAGATCGCCGACGATCTGCTCGACGTCGAGGGCGACGCGGCCGCGCTCGGCAAGCAGACCGGACAGGACGCAGCGCTCGGCAAGACCACCTTCGTCACCCAACTCGGGATCGACGGCGCCAAGCAGCGCGTTCGCGATCTCTTGGCGCGGGCGGATTCGGCATTGTCGATCTTTGGCAGCCGGGGCGACACCTTACGCGCCGCCGCGCGCTTCGTCGCCGAACGCAAGAATTAGAGCATGAGCGGCGAGGAATTCGAGGAGCGACTTGTTCGATTCAAGAAGCTGCCGAAGGCCGTGCGCCTCGTCTACGCGCGCCCGCGCACATTCTTCTCAATCGCACTTGGTGTCGTCGCGTTCTTCCTGCTGCCTTTGTCGCTTCGGCTGGTCACGCGGCTGCTGATCGGCTGGGACATCTTCGTCGCGATGTATATCGTTCTCGTCTACATTATGATGGGGCGCAGCACACTCGCAACGATCCGCCGCATCGCAGCCTTGCAGGACGACGGCCGTTTTGTGATTCCGCTTCTGACGGCGCTTGGCGCCTTCTCGAGCTTGGCTGCGATCGTGTCCGAGCTTGGCCAAGCGCAACACAAGCCGGCCGAATTGATCTTTGCGACGATGACGGTCGCGCTGTCATGGGTGGCCGTCCACACCGCCTTTGCGCTGCATTATGCCCATGACTATTATCGCGGCGACAAACCGGGCGGCCTTCAATTCCCAAGCGGAGACCAGAACGAGCACGCCGACTATTGGGACTTTGTGTACTTCTCGTTTGTGGTCGGCATGACCGCGCAGGTGTCCGACGTCGGCATCACCGACAAGACCATCCGCCGCACGGTGACCGTGCACGGGATCATCTCGTTCGTGTTCAACACCGCGCTGCTCGCGTTAATGGTCAACATCGCCGCAAGCGCCATTTGAGTAGCCAACCGGGAGTAAGACCATGAGCCATGATCGTTCCAGCGTCGAAGCCGTCGTCCAACATTATTTTGACGCTCTCTATGAAGGCGACGCCGACAAGCTCGCGGCGATCTTCCACCCCTCGGCCGATCTGCGCTGGCTGGAAAAGGGTGCGCTCCAGATTCTAACCGTGCCCAATTGGCTCGAGAGCGTCAGGAAGAGGCCATCGGCGAAGGCCGATAACAAGCCGCGTGAGGACTTCATCGTCACCATCGACCGTTCCGACGAGAACACTGCGTTCGTCAAGGTACGCTGCCAGCTGCCGCCGCGCTATTTCACCGACTATCTGGTGGCGATGAAGCTCGGCGACGGCTGGCAAATCGTTTCCAAGTCGTTTCGTTACGATCTGAAGAGTTAAGCGCCTCGGCCCGGCTTAGCCCAAGACCCCGATCAGCATCCGCGTGAGTTCGTCCGGCGCCGTCACCATGGCGTCGTGGCCTGTCGCGATCTCGGCCCAGCGCCATCCCTGTTGCGCCTTGACCCAGTCGCGTGAGGCCTGAAGTGCGGCGTAGGACGGGTTGGTGCAATGGATATAGGTGCGCGGCAAATTGTTGCCGACCGGACCCTTGATGTTCTGCTTGCTGGTGTAAGTGCCGAGGGGATGCGGCGTCAGCCGGCGTTTGACCCATTCGGTATCCTTGGCGTCCGAAACGCCAAAGACGGACGGCGGCGGATTGGGAAGGCTCAAGCGTCCGCTCGATTCTTCCGCCGCCTTGCGGCGCGCCGCCACGACATCGGCCGGCAGATTGTCGAACGGGCTCTTGCCGCCCTCGACCATCAGCGAATCCAGATAAACGAGATGCCGAATCCGCTCGGGCATCGCATCGGCAACACCGCTGATCGCCATCCCCCCGAAGGAGTGCCCGACCAGCACGATGTTATTCAATTCCTCGGCCTCGATGACGTTGACGATATCCTTCGTGAAGGTATCGAGCGTGATGTCTTTCGAGAGCAGGTGCTTGCGTTCGCCGAGGCCGGTTTGCGTCGGCGTAAAGACCTGATGGCCCGCCGCGCGCAACCGGTCGGCGACCCGGCTCCAGCACCAGCCGCCATGCCATGCACCGTGAACCAGCACGAAGGTCTGGCTGGATGTCTGGGCCGCTGCCATCGCACTGCCCGCGCCCGCCGCCAGTCCCGCAACCGCCATTGTCTTGAGCACGTCCCGCCGCTCCATGATTGCTGCTCCCTTGCGCTTTTTGAATTTGTTGGCCCGGCTCTGCGTCGGCCGGGTTCGTTAGGAAATCAGGGTTTCAAAAATCGAAGAAAATGACAAGCTGCGATTCGGAAGCGGCGACGAGGACGAGGCCACTTTGCCACTGACGTTCCGAAACCGATGACGGCCGGCAGCGCGATATTCCCTTAAGTTTCGAGGACGGACACCGATGATCCCACCCGTCAAACCAGGCGTCACTTTACCCATGCCGATGGATCTGGTGATCGGGACGGAGCGTCTCGTATTGCGGCGATGGCGAGTCACTGATGTGGCGCCGAACACAGAGATGCTCGCCGATCCCGCCACGGCGCGATTTATTACGCCCGATGGAAAGGCCGTCACCGACGAATTCGTCGGCTGGAGGAACGCAGCCATCATGGCCGGGCATTGGGCGCTACACGGCTTCGGTCTGTTCGTGATCGAGGAAAAGCAGACAGGCCGCTACGTGGGGCGAGTTGGACCGTGGTTTCCCGCGGGTTGGCCGGGCTTTGAAGTCGGCTGGGGCATCGCCAAGAGCTTTCGCGGCAAGGGCTACGCGGTCGAGGCCGCGACGGCGTCCATCGATTGGGCCTTCGCCTGTTTCGAGATCGACAAGATCGTCCATACCATCCGCCCGGATAACGTCGCGTCCCAGAAAGTGGCACAACGCCTCGGGGCGACCATCGAGGGCCAGGTCGAGCTGTTCGACCATGTCACGGATTTGTGGGTGACGCGGCGCGACGCCTGGATGGCACGACCCAGGCCGCAAGTTTAGGGCTTACTGGCGCCCGAGCTGAGTAGCCTTCTCGACGCGATCAAATCTTTCCAGCGAGAGAATGGCGTCGGCGAGCTGATCGGCCCGGCCGTTGAGAACGGGCCGCGCGAGCGTGAGAAATTTCTGCGCCATAGCCTGCGCATCCGGAAATGAGTTCGGCTCGCCGGAAGGATCGTCATGGATGCGCTCATGCACGCCGTCGTCCGTCGTGATGCTGACACGGGCGCCGAAGGGATGCTTGCGGCCGGTTTCCAGACGATCGTCCTGCACGACGTCGAACTTGTCGGCCAGCGCATCGACAGTGGCATCGCCGAGCCTCGCGTAGTCGTCCCAGCCGAACCGGCCCTGATCGAGCGCAACCGCGCCGGTGAAGAACATCGAGAACTGCCCGCCCACGACCGAGGTCGGGTGCCGCTTGGTCGCGGCATCGCCGGTCAGTGTGATGCCGTTGCGGTGCAGCCCGATCTCGACGCGCTTGATCTGGTCCGGCGTCAGATTGTGCTCGCGCCGCATCGCGATCAACGCATCGAGCGCGGCATGGGTATAACGGCAGCTTGGATAGGGTTTGACGCCGATCTTCATGGTCTCGTAGATCTTGCCGAGGCCGGCGACGGCCTTGTCCGGATGGGCATTGTCGCTATAGCCGACGAGCAGGCCGTGCTTGCCCTCGACCGATTGGGTCGAACCGACGAAATCGTTGCGCGCGAGCGTCGCGGCGATCACGCCGTTCATCGCGGCAGCGCCCACCTGGTAGCGCTTATTCCAGGCGCCGTTGACCAGAAACTGCAAGGAGCCGGCCGCCTGGCTGCCCGAGACGCCGAAGGCCGCGACGATCTGGTCTTTCGACAATCCAAACAGCTTCGCTGCGGCGGCCGCCGCGCCAAAGGTTCCGGCGGTGGCTGTGGGGTGGAAACCCCTCGCATAGTGCGAGGTGGGGTCGAGTGCTTTACCAAGGCGGCAGCACACCTCGTAACCGGCGACGATTGCGGTAAGCACCTCACGGCCCGAGGCGCCGACGAGTTCACCGACGGCGAACGCGGCCGGCACCACGGGCGCACTCGGATGCAGCGAAGCATCAGCGTGGGTGTCGTCGAAATCAAGGGAATGGCCGAGCGCGCCGTTGAGCAGGGCGGCCACCGCCGGCGTCCAGGTTCTGGTGTCGCCGAACACGGTGGATTCGCCGCGCGCATCGAGCGCGAGCGCCTCAAGCATCTTGAACAGCGAGGGCGTTGATTCCGCATCGCGCCGCGCCCTGATCGCGCTGCCGAGGAAATCGAGCGTCAGCGCCTTGGCGCGCTCGCGCACCTCGTGCGGGATGTCCTCGAACCTCAAGTCAGCGACATAAGCGGCGAGCGTTGCGGTTTCATCGGCCATGTGGATACCTTGGCGTTGTCCCGGGTTTTTCGGCTTCGTTCTTGCTTGGAGGGGATTTGGTACGGCTTTCGGCCCTCCGCCGTCAATATTCAGCCCGAGCCGATCAGCCCTGCAAGGTGAGGCAATAGAGCATCAAGTTCCGCCCGCGCGCGCCGGAACGCGGGTGATCCGGGCACCAAGCGCGTTCAAGCGGTCGTCGATGCGTTCATAGCCGCGCTCGATCTGGTCGGCATTGTTGATGGTAGAGACGCCGTCGGCGCAGGCGGCCGCCAGCAGCATGGCCATCCCGGCGCGAATGTCAGGTGAGCTCATCAGCGCACCCTTCAGCCGGCTCGGCCCGGCAACGATGGCGCGGTGCGGATCGCACAGCACGATCCGGCCGCCCATCGCTATCAGTTTGTCGACGAAGAACATCCGGGATTCGAACATCTTCTCGAACATCAGGATGACACCGTCGCATTGGGTCGCAGTGACGATCGCAATCGACATCAGGTCGGCCGGAAAGGCCGGCCAGGGCTGGTCCTCCAGCTTCGGCACATGGCCGCCGAAATCGTCCTGGATCTTCAGGGTCTGGCGATCTGACACAATGAGGTCATCGCCTTCGACTTCGCAAGAAATGCCAAGCCGCTCAAAACCCATCCGGATCGAACGCAGATGCTCAACGCCCGCGCGCGCGATGCGGAGCTGCGAACGCGTGACGGCCGCAAGCCCGATCAGAGAGCCGACCTCGATATGGTCAGGCCCGATCGCATAACTGACGGCGCCGAGCGTCGCCGGTCCGTGCACCACCATGGTGTTGGTGCCAATTCCGTCGATCCGGGCCCCGAGCGCGACCAGGAAATGCGCGAGGTCCTGCACATGCGGCTCGGAAGCGGCGTTGCGCAAGTAAGTCGTGCCGTGGGCGGCGACTGCGGCCATCAGCGCGTTCTCGGTCGCGGTCACGCTGGGCTCGTCGAGGAAGACATCCGCGCCCTTGAGGCGGGAGCAGCGCAGCTCAAGCCGGGCGGATGCGGTGACCGTGGCGCCGAGCTGCTCGAAGGCCAGGAAGTGGGTGTCGAGACGGCGCCGCCCGATGACGTCGCCGCCAGGCGGCGGCAGCACCACTTCGCCGCAGCGCGCCAGTAGCGGCCCCGCGAGCAGGATCGAGGCGCGTATCCGCGCGCAAAGCTCCGGATCGAGATTGGCGGCGCGGATGCTCTTGGCGTGAATGGCAAGCGTGTTGGGCCCGCGCCACTCGGCGTCGGCCCCGACCGAACGGATCAGGTCGACCAGCGTTTCGGTGTCGCGTATCC
>Ga0181532_10004707_pt1 | contig 11817 bp, 9 predicted proteins | sample PEATcosm2014_Bin_33_FD_119768 | JGI IMG/M metagenome (GOLD analysis project Ga0181532, IMG submission 119768) | Peatland microbial communities from MTU Mesocosm Facility, Houghton, MI, USA - PEATcosm2014_Bin11_30_metaG | ecosystem: Environmental > Terrestrial > Soil > Wetlands > Peat | place...
TCTACATTATACAGGGTAATACAAAGAGTTACCGAAGAGAACTTGCAGAACTACTGTGCCGGGAAAGACTTAGCGGCGCTGCTTGGACTTCTACTCGAGGGCTCGCAGTAAACTCCCGCTAGACGGCCGAGGCAGCCGTCCCACGTGTGCATCGCTGGTTCCCCAAAAGAAGAAGGGCCGCGAGTGGATCGCGGCCTTTGCCTTCCACAACGAGGGATCTTATTGCTCGCCAGCAGCAACGTTGGTTCCCCACATCGCGTTAGTACCTCCGCCTATTTTCTTTCTTGAGAATTCCCGACGGTGAAGGGCTCTCGGGATGGGTCGCGCAAAACCATACGCCCATCTTGAACGGCAATCCGTCGGTCTCGCCGGGATATTTGAACGATCCCACGAAGTACAGCACGCTCGTTCGGCGCCGGCCGTGCCTCTCGAAGGAACTGCGGGGATTGCGGCCGTGCTGGCCCTCTATCGGGCGGGTCAGGATGCGTTCACGGGGACCTTCGCGTGGTGGAGGCCATCGGTTCGGGCCTTGGAAGCGCAATCGAACGCGCTGCCAAGCCCCAGACTTCGGCAATCGGCACGGGATCGCGACGATAAACGCGACATAAGCATTTACTGTCATTTGAGCGAAGCGGACGACCTATGCACTCCCGTAGTCAATTACATGGGCCCAGCGCTTCGCTCAGGATGACAGAGTTGTTTATGCCTGCAAAATTCCGGACTCCATGTTTCACCCTACTCCAGCTCAAAACTCACAAACAGCAGGCCGCCATCTCGCTCGACCTGCAGCACGACGGGATCTCCGGTCTTCAGAGCACCCACGGCGGTGCGGAGCGTGTCCATGGAATCGATCGACGTAGTATTCAGTTGGTGAATAATGTCGCCCGCCTGGAGGCCGGTGTCAGGCATGATCAGGTCGGCGGCCCGTCCCACGACAAGAACGCCTGCCCGAATTCGCAGCCCGCCCAAGCGGGAGCGCAGGTCGTCGGTGAGATCGACGGCCAGAACTCCCAGGCGGGGAATCAGGCTGTTATCGGGATTGACGGCGTCGAGAAGCTCGTCCATGTGATCGCGGGCCTCGATTGCCGGAACGTAGAGAGTTTTCTTTTCGTTACCGCGAAGAATCTCCAACTTCACGACCTGGTCGATACGGTGCAGGTACAAGGCTGCCGAGAGCGACGGCAGCGTTTCGATGCGCCGGTCATCCGCGGTGAGAATAATGTCCTGAACCTTCAGCCCGGCCGCGGCCGCCGGCCCATCCGGTTTCACGTCATCCACCACGACGCCCCAATGCTGCGGAAGGTGCAGGCCCTCCGCCAGGGTAGCAGTGATCTCCTGCGCCCCCGCTCCGATTTCAACGCGATGGACGTGTCCGTATTTTCGCAGGCTGTGATAGACGAAATCCACCACGCGCGCCGGGATGGCGAAGCCTAAACCTTCGCTGCCTCCACCTTGCGACAGAATGAAGGTATTGATTCCGAGGACGGAGCCGTTCATATCCACCAGCGGGCCGCCGCTGTTGCCGGGATTGATGGGAGCGTCGGTCTGCAGGTAAGTGAGCGCCTTGCTGGGATCGGGTTGGCGAGCGAGGGCGCTGACCACGCCCAAGGTGACCGAATTCTGCAGTCCTTCAGGACTGCCGATCGCGAACACGAGCTGGCCGACGTGCGGCCGCTGCTGGCTGACAAGTGGCAGCGTGGGCAGATCGGTGTCGTCAATTTTGAGCAGCGCGAGATCCGTGTCTTTGTGCTGGCCGACGAGTCGCGCTTCCAGGATCCGGCGCTTCCCGATCGGTACCTGGCCGGCAGAGTCTCCCATGGGCAGCGGCAGGGCGACGCGAATGCGCTGTGCGCCTTCCACCACGTGGGCATTGGTCATGATATAGCCTGTGGAGTCGACGATCACTCCCGAGCCCACCGCTTTTTGGCGGACGATGAACGCCGTCTGCGATCGATCTTCCTCGCGCAGGGGCCCGTATCCCGTGACCAGAATCTGCACCACCGCGGGAGAGACCCTGGCGGCCAGGCTTTCCAGAGCGCCGTTCAGCTTTTCCAGGGTATCGTTGCTCTCGGCGGCGCGCGCCTCGGAGGCGTTCGCCTGGGCCTCGCCATTATTCTTGTCCGCCTGCCCTTTCTGGACCGCTGCTAGGGCTGTGAACTGGGGATCGGATCGGGCAAAGCCCAGTTGCGATGCACCAAAAGCACACACCACGCAAAGAAGCACGGCACGTGCAGCTAGCGTCGCCGCGCGCCGGCGACTAACATCTCCCAGGGGCAAGATCAATGACATGGGACTTCCTCCTCGAACGACTCGCACTTTCTGCAATTCTGACAGAACTTCAGCCTGTCTGACGAATCCCCCTCCCGGGGCATACCGCGCGCTTTGCTACTATTAGGGTTCGCCGCCGCCACTAAAGACCGGTCCATGGACTCGCACGCCTTCCTTGCAGAGGTTTATCGCCGGTTGGCGCTGCGTTATGCGGCAGAAAAGCGGCGTCCGAAATGGAGTGAAATACAGAAGGACGTAGTGGTGATCGAGGCCACGCAACGGTACGCGCCCTATTTGCCTCCGGACAAGGCAGCCCGCATCCTCGATATCGGGTTCGGCAGCGGATGGTTCCTCGCCGCATGCCTGCAGCTGGACTATCGCAATCTATCGGGCGCCGATTTCGGCATCGCCCATAAAGCGTATATCCGCGACTGGGCCCCAGACAGCATCACCTTGCATGAGAGCCAAGACAACATTGGAGAGTTCCTGAGCGACAAGCAGGAACAGTATGATTTCATCCACATGTCTCACGTGATCGAGCACGTCCCCAAGTACTCGCTGCTGTGGCTGGTGGACGCTCGCTATCAGGCGTTAAAGCGCGGCGCAACACTGTTGCTGCGGAACGCCCAATATGGAGGGGCCATGCGCGAATTCCAGCTTCTACGTGACCCTGGCCCACGAGTACGGATTTGCCGGGTCCAATCTCGTGTCCTTGCTCGACATCTGCGGCTTCGATGACGTTCGCCTTCTCACCTTCCAGCCTCACGCTCCCACGTTGCAGCAGCGACTCGGCGGTCTTATGCGCTGGCCGATCCTGCAGCACAGTAAGCTGCGGCATCGATTGTTTGGCGTAAATTATGGCGGCCAATTTGGTACGGAACTAATCGTGACCGCCAAGCGCGGCGATGGGCCACCCTTTTTCGACCGCCGGTACCAGTAGGAATTGGCCGTTTGCGTGTCCCGGAAACGCCGCTCCCCCTCGGTTCTCGTCTCCGGATCCCTGAGATTCCGCGAGGGGGGAACCTAGTTGCTACCGTTAACTAACGGGTTATCAGGCTTTTACAGGAGTGTCTTTCGTGATATAACCCCTGCTGAGCATAAAAGCGGGCCTGCGCCCGCCAGGAGCTTGGTGTGACGACGTTGGCCTCATTCGCAGACGAGCAACAGACAGCAGGCCAGCCTAGAGGAGGCACCGTGGGCGAAGAAGCACGGACCGGAAAACGGTTCCCGCTGGAATTGCCGATCAAGATACACAAGGGGGAAACCGGCGGAGACTCCGAAGGCGTAACCGGGAATCTCAGCGCGGCCGGAGTTTACATCCGCGCCGATTCCTCGATGGAAATTGGTTCGCCCGTAGAATTTGAAATCACGCTCCCCCCGGAAATGACGGGCGGTCCGGAGAATGTGACCATCCAGTGCAAGGGGCGAGTGGTGCGCGCCGACGAAACTGGCGAAGGTGGAGAAGGCCGCGGCGTAGCCTGCGTGATCGACTCATACGAGTTCGTCAGGAACTCATAATCGTTTTGCAGCGGACTTTTTTGGAGCGTTGATAACATGCTCAAACTGATTCTGGCCGATAACCAAGCGATCTTCCGGGCCGGCATTGCCAAAGTTCTGGCCGTGGAAGATGAGATGCGCATTGTGGCCCAGGCCCAGACACCGGAACAGATGTTCATGGCGCTGGACAAGTTCCGCGCCGCGGTGCTGGTCGTGGCTGCGGGATTCCACGGAGACTTTGCCGCCATCGTGCAGGGCGCGAACAAAGCCAAGACCCGCGTGATCGTGCTGGCGGACACGGGCGAGAGCGCGCAGCGCCACATGTCAAACGGCGCGCACGGCGTGGTCTATCGCAACGTGACCAGTGCGGCGCTCGTCGATTGCGTGCGCAAAGTGGCGCGCGGCGAAACCTGGGTGCAGGATGTCGCCGTGCCCAGCGAGCTCACCGAAAACGATATGGTCGGATTGCGCGTGCGCGACCGGCTCACTGCCAAGGAACTACGCATCGTGGCGCTGATCGTACAGGGCTACAAGAACAAAGAAATCGCCACGCAGCTCGGTACCACGGAGCAGGTCATCAAAAATTACTTGCGCAACGTGTATGACAAAATCGGCGTGTCGGACCGGCTGGAACTGGCGCTGTTCACCATCCACCACCGCATTCTGAACGAGGCTGCCGCCGCGACGACCACCGGGGTGGCGCCGCAACCGCCTGCAGGAGTGGCGCAGTAAGTTCTTCTAGAACTGAAACGCAAGAAGAAAGGCCGCCTGCGAGGGTGGCCTTTCGGTTTCTGTAGCGCCGCCGTCTCGGCGGCTGTCGGCGCTACTGTCAGGTCTCACTCTCCGGTGGTAGCGCCTGCGTGTCTGGGTCCAAAGGTTGTGCCGAAGAAATCGCCCTTGTTCCACGCTGGGGCGCCATCGTGTTGCGCGACCTGATAACCGACCAGGAAGTTCATCACCGCGCCTTTAGCCGCCGCGTCGAAATCAATCGGTTGCTCCATGTTGTCGAGCGGCGTGTGGTAGCGCGTGACCAGCCACTTCTTGATCACCTCGAAGCCGTTGATCTTCGGATCGGTGGACTTCACGCCGTCCTCGATATCGACTGCGGGCACTCCCTGCAGCACGAAGGAATACTGATCGCTGCGGATGAACGACACTTCCTCTGGCATGGGATCGGGACTCACGTCATATCCCATGACCTTCGCCGCCGCAGCCACTTCGTCACCGAGCGTCGAGTGTTCGGCTCCAAGTGCGACTACATCTTTCAGCGGGAAGTACACACCGGGAGCGCCGTCGATGTTCACGTTGGCCACAATCGACTTCAGCGGCACGGTTGGGAAATGGGCGAAGTAGTCGGAGCCCAGCAGTCCCATTTCTTCCCCCGTGACAAAGACAAACAGCACGGAGCGGCGGGGCGGCTGCGGAAGACTGGCGTAGGCCCTCGCGATCTCGATCAGGGTCGAAGTCCCTGAGGCATTGTCGAGGGCGCCATGACAAACGTTATCGCCGTTGACAGCCGGACAGATGCCGAGATGATCTACGTGCGCGGTATAGACCACGTACTGGTCGCGGAGAGCGGGATCGGAACCCTTGAGTTCGGCCACAATGTTGGAACTCTGAATCACGCTCTGCGCTGCCACGGTATGAATGTGAGCGCTCACCGCAAGGGCAAAGGCCTGAGACTTGCCGGCGCGCGCGTCGGACACGGCTCGATCGAGAGTCTTCGGCGCTCCGGCGAAGAGCCGTTCCCCTCCCTGCTGACTGAGGAGCGCGTTGCCCCGCAGTTCCGGGAAGAAGTCGTGCGGCTTGCCATTCTTGTCGAGCCAGTGCATCTCTCCCGCCTGAATCTGGGGGACCAGCCATTCCCACGGATAGCGCTTCCAGTCCTCAGGGATCATCATTGACACGATGCCGACCGCTCCATGCGCCACCGCATTCTTCGCCTTCACCGTGCCATCGGAATAGTAGGCGCGCTCGGTGGAGGGGAACGTCGACGGTGCGCCGTAGAACCCGGCGACAATTTTGCCCCGCACGTCGACGCCGGAGTAGTCGTCATACTTCTGATCGGGTGCGGTCACGCCAAATCCCACGAAGACGACGGGCGCACTGACGTTGCTCTCGGCCGTGCTCTCGCCCTTCCCGGCCGGACTGGCAAACCAGGTGGAAAGGATGTAGTCCTTCGCGTCTGCAAGCTTCTGCTCTTTGCCGTTGACGGTGAGCGTGACAGAACTGGCGGCCTCGTCGGTGATCGCTTTCTGCAAGGGCACGATCTGGAACCAGCCGCCCGAGACCGCGGGATGCAGGCCCATGCCTTCGAGTTCCGTCGCGACATAGCGAGCTGCAATGTCGTAGCCCGGCGTGCCCGGCGCTCGGCCTTGCAGCAGGCTGTCGGCCAGAAAGCGAATGTGCGCCCGGATCTCGCTCGGGCGAATCGTTTTCGTGGCTACTTCGACGGCAGCACGATCGGAAGAGTTCTGCGCAAAAAGAGGGAGAGATAGAACCCCAAAAAAACAGGCAAGGCACACCAGCGACTTGCGATGAAGCTTCATGATGGTCGGCCCCCAGGACGAGTCGTGCAATCAGCTTAGACGCAACGAGGCGCTTTCGGTTACGAAAAATTGCGTAGGAATTGCGACCGGGACACAGCCTCACTTCAACCCACACAGCCCGAATCATTTCTTGATCGAGTTGCATCTACGATATATGGAATACCGACAGCTTGGACGATCTGGTTTGAAAGTGCCTGTGTTGAGTTTTGGTACGGGCACATTTGGTGGCGGAAACGAATTCTTTCGCGCGTGGGGAGCGAGCGATGTCGCGGAAGCGACTCGCCTCGTCGACATCTGCCTCGATGCCGGTGTAAACCTATTCGATACCGCGGATATTTATTCAGACGGACTTTCCGAGACCATTCTCGGCAAGGCGATTGCCGGGCGCCGCGACAAAGTCCTGATCTCCACCAAAGCGACTTTCCGCACTGGGCCCGGTCCCAACGATCTGGGGTCTTCGCGTCATCACTTGATCCAGGCGTGCGAAGCGAGCTTGCGGCGGCTGGGAACCGATTACATCGACATCTATCACCTGCACGGCTTTGACGCGCTGACGCCGCTTGAAGAAGTTCTGAGCACGCTCAACCATATAGTGACGAGCGGCAAGGTGCGGTACATCGCCTGCTCGAATTTCTCCGGCTGGCACCTGATGAAATCGCTCGACGTTTCTGAGCGCTATGGCTGGGCTCGCCACGTCGGCCACCAGGTGTATTACTCACTGCTGAACCGGGAGTACGAGTGGGAACTGATGCCGCTGGGCACCGATCAAGGGGTAGGCGCGCTGATTTGGAGTCCGCTGGGATGGGGACGGCTCACGGGCAAGGTCCGGCGCGGTCAGCCCTTACCGAAGGAGAGCCGTCTACACCAGACATCTGAAATGGGTCCGCCGATTGCCAATGAGCATCTTTACAACGTCGTCGATGCGCTGGATGAAGTCGCCAAAGAGTGCGGTAATAGCGTGCCGCAGGTAGCGCTCAACTGGCTGCTGCAGCGGCCCACGGTGTCCACCGTGATTTTCGGTGCGCGCAATGAAGAACAGTTGCGCCAGAACCTAGGCGCGGTGGGATGGAGTCTAACGCCGGAGCAGATCGGCAAACTTGATCGCGCGAGTGACGTCACGCCGATCTATCCGTACTGGCATCAGAGGCAGTTTACGGAGCGGAACCCGGCAGCGGCGCCGCCGGCCGCGAAATAAGCGGCGCGATCACTTGCCCTTGGCCAAGTGGAGAATCAGGGCGCTGGCGGCGGCGTCGCAGGCGTTGAACGTCTCGCCCTGGTTGGTCATAATGAGGACGGCGAAGTCTTTGGCAGGGGCCATCCAGACGACTGCGTAGTTCATCGTGTTGCTTCCGGCGTGAGTCAAGGCGCGTCCACCGGCCCATGGACGGTCGACCACAAGCCAACCAAAAGCATAGTCTGCAAAGGGCGGCGTGTGCAGGCGCATGAACGTCTCCGGCTTCAAGATTCCCGGCTCGCCTTGTTCGCCGCGAAGGTGCGCGGTGACGAACTTTCCCCAATCGATGACGGAACAGTGCACCGTTCCCGCGGGGCCGATGACCGGCGGATTGTCCGACTGCGGGCCGGGTTCAATCGCCCTGTGCCACGTCAAGAGCAGCGTGTGCTGCCACGGCTGATCGATTGTTCTGGGATCCGTCTTGCCGGGAGTTCCCATCGAACCGAAGCCGCAGCTTTGCATGCCGAGAGGCTGGAAGATGCGCTTCTGCATCAGGCTCTCCCAGGAATCGTTCGCGACTCTCTCGGCGATGGCTCCGGCTACCGCGTAGCTGCGATTTGAGTAGAGATACTTGCTTCCCGGTTCTGCAACCGGAGGCTCGCTCAGCACCATCGCGACATACGCGGCGCGCTGTTCGCGGGGCGTCCCCGGCAAACGGTACATGTCGCCGAAGCTCTTCCCTTTCGGCCAACTCTCATCGGTGAAACCCGCGCGATGCGAGAGCAACTGCTCGAGCGTGACCTTGCGGTAGGCGGGATTCATCTTCTCTGTGAGGTCGGCGAAGACTTGCTCGAGCGTCGTGGTCCAGGAGAGTTTCCCTTCCTCGACCAGCGTCGCCAGCATGGTCGCGGTCATGGCCTTGGTGTCGGAGCCGAGATGGAATTGGTCGTCGACAGTAACCGGCGTGTCGCTGCCGTACTTGCGGACGCCGACGCCTCCAACCGCTGAAAGGCCCTTGCTGGTGACGATCGCTCCGGCGAGGGCGGGCAGGTCGTACTTCTTGAGGATTGGTTCCAGAAGCGAGTTCAAGTTCTCAGGAGACGTGGTTTGCGGGTCAGAAGCGTTCGGCGTGCTTGCCAGGGCACAGAGCGACTTCCCTAGGACAACGACGCCCAGAACGCACACGCCGATGCTTGCGATCGTGATGGCCGGTTCCTCTGTTTAGACGATCTTCTCTCCGACTGCCTTGGCCTGCGTGAACAGGTACAGGTAGTCCGGGCCGCCGGACTTGGAATCTGTACCGGACATATTGAAACCGCCGAAGGGATGCGCGCCCACCATGGCTCCGGTGCACTTGCGGTTGATGTAGAGGTTGCCGACGTGGAACTCGTGAATGGCGCGGTCGATCTTGTCGCGCGACTGGGTGTAGACGGCGCCGGTGAGGCCGAACTCGGTGTCGTTGGCGATCTCGAGCGCTTGGTCGAAGCCGCGAGCTTTGATCACGGCGAGGACCGGGCCGAAAATCTCTTCCTGCTCCAGCTTTGACTTCGCGGGGATGTCGGCAATCACTGTGGGCTTGATGAAGTAGCCTTCGCCCGGGGCGCGCTCGCCGCCGGTGATGAGGCGTCCGTCCTTCTTGCCCTGCTCGATGTATTCGAGGATGGTCTTCATCGAGCCTTCGTTGATCACCGCGCCCATGGCGGCGTTCTCGGTGACATCGCCGACCTGGATCTTCTCGACGCGGGCTTTGAGTTGTTCGAGGAACTTGTCGTAGATGCGCTCGTCGACGATGGCGCGCGAGCACGCGGAGCACTTCTGGCCCTGGAATCCGAATGCGGCTTGCGCTACGCCTTCAACGGCGGAATCGATGTCGGCGTCGGCGTCGACGATGATGGCGTCTTTGCCGCCCATCTCGAGAATGGTGCGCTTGATCCAGACCTGACCTGGAGCTTGTGTGGCGGCGACTTTGTTGATGTGCAGGCCGACTTCGCGCGATCCGGTGAAGGCGATGTAGCGCGTCTTGGGATGCGCGACGACGGCATCGCCGAAACTGGCTCCGGCGCCGGGGCAGAAGTTGACTACGCCCTCGGGCATGCCAGCTTCTTCGAGCAGTTCTACGAACTTCGCGGCGATGGTGGGCGAATCGCTCGACGGCTTCAGAATGACGGTGTTGCCGCTGACGATCGAGGCGAGCGTCATGCCGGCCATGATGGCGCAGGGAAAATTCCACGGCGGAATGACTGCGCCGACGCCCAGCGGAACGTACATCAGCGTGTCGCGCTCGCCGGGCAACTGGATAGGCGTTTGCGCTTTCGCGAAGCGCAGGGCTTCACGCGCGTAGAACTCGCAGAAGTCGATGGTCTCGGAAATGTCGGCGTCGGCCTCGGCCCAGTTCTTGCTGACTTCGAAGACCAGCCACGCCATGAATTCCATCTTGCGCTGGCGCATGAGATCGCCAACGCGGAAGACCAGGCCGGCTCGCTCTTCGACGGTGGTTCGGCTCCAGGATTCGAAGGCTTCGAGCGCGGCCTTCATCGCGGGCTCGACGTGGTCTTTGCCGGCCTTCTGGTGGATGCCGACGATCTGCGAGGGCTGCGATGGGTTCAGCGACCTGATCTTGTCGGTGGTTTTGATGCGCTTGCCGCCGATGATGAGGTCGTACTCGCGTCCGAGTTGGCCGCGGACTTTGGCGATGGCGGCGCGCATGCGGCGAGCGTTTTCTTCGTTGCGGAAGTCGTAGAAGGGCTCGGTGACGAATGGTCCCTGATGCAGGGTCGTGCGCGGCCGGACGGGGGCTTCTAGCGTTGCCATGGGAGGAATCCTTTCGAAGCTGGGAGATGATCGGTTAGGGATTGCTTCGTCATTTTACACCTCGGCGGCTTCCGGCTTCGGTCACTAAGTCGAATGACACGTCCACAGCGGGCTGCCGGCTTAGTTCGCAGGGGGATTGGGTTGGCGCGGCGCGGCAAGATGGGGTTGATATTTTTGGGGGGCGCGTGCAGCCCATATCCTGGTTTTAAAGGACTTGCGGGTCTTGGATAGGGGTGGTCCGGCCAAGGTATTGAGGCGGAAGGGCTTACAGGCAAATATTGCGGGGTAAGGACTTAGATTCCAGTTTCGACGGCGGTAACGCTGAAGCCGTGTGGCTCTGGTTGGAAGATGCTTGGCGCGTGTTTTCCAATCTGGGCTCTTCTCATTTCTCAGTAAAGGTCGTTCGGTCACAGAAAACGACGTTGCGGGCTGTGGAAAAAGGACCGGGGGGAAACCGGTTTCTTTCGCTCCTTTGGATCTTGCTGGCTCGTTCGCTTGCTTTCCCACGGCTTGCGCCGTGGGCTGCAATCTTCCGCCGCTTCGCGGGTGACCTTAAGCAGCACAAGGCGCGCGGTTGACGCATCCAAGCTTCCATTTGCGGCGACTGGCGAATCGAAAGTCAAAAATCCCCACCCTCGGGGCTTAATTGGCTCATGTCGTCTTACTTGCCGAGGATTCCTTTTTTCAGGGCGGCGTTGGGCGGCTTGGGGCCTAGCCAGACGGAGAAGAGCATCTCGGCAAATGCTGGTCCGGCAACGGTGAGCTTCTCTTTACCTCCGATCGCAACCGATGTGCCTGTGGCCGGGAGGTAGGTGAAGACTATTTCGTCGCCGTCTTTGACGGAGTCGAGGGCGGAGAAGAGGCGATCGATGTCGGGCTTCAGGGTTTTCGCCGCATCTGGGGTATTGTTTTCGAAAGACTCGGCGAAGCCGTCTGTGATCTGGCTTTTGCTGACGTCGCGGACGAAGTGCATGACGATCCGCTTGGCGGCTTCGGCTTTCAGAATGGCGGCGGGGTCGGAAGACTTTTGCGCGAGGTAGAGTCCGGCGACGTAGACCTTGAAGGCGTACTTGGTGCGCAATCCTAGGCCATTCAGGACAAGAGTTGTGCTGCCGACTTGAATTGTGTCGGGCAGCGTTGCGCCGGCGAGAGTGCCGGCGTGGGACATCGACGCTAGGGCGAATACTGCGAGGGTCAGCAACATGGCGGTTTTCCGCATGAGGCCTCCTGGATGAACGTTTCCGGATTACCAGTGCACAGTACATCGGGGTGGAAGAGCGGGCCGTGATCACGGTCACGACAGGAGCCTCGACTTCGTTCGGCATTCGTCGATCTTGATCGCTGCGTTGACAAATTCAAAATCCCCACCCCTTCGACAAGCTCAGGGCAGGCTCTAACTAGAAATCCATCCGAAAACTGGTGTTCTGTACAGGTTGAAATTCGCGTGACTTGATTATTTGTTTGTGCGCCTTCGCTTACATTACAACTGCGGCCAAGCCGGGATTCGCTTCCAGTCCA
>Ga0181532_10004711_pt1 | contig 11808 bp, 11 predicted proteins | sample PEATcosm2014_Bin_33_FD_119768 | JGI IMG/M metagenome (GOLD analysis project Ga0181532, IMG submission 119768) | Peatland microbial communities from MTU Mesocosm Facility, Houghton, MI, USA - PEATcosm2014_Bin11_30_metaG | ecosystem: Environmental > Terrestrial > Soil > Wetlands > Peat | place...
GGGTCATTCTAAGCACGTGGAATTACCGCGGGTTAATGGACAAGGTTGGCGTGAGGCCGGAGACTTTCAAAAGCGGGAAGTACAAGGACATGTTAAGCGGCTCGCGCGAGCCCGACAGCATTACGGCGGAGGAACGCGAGATGGTCCAGGCGCTGATAGATGAGACTTACGGCAAGTTCAAGTCGGTCGTCGCCGATGGCCGGCGGTTCGCCCATGACAAGAACAAGGACAAGGGGCGGGCGCTTACCGAGGACTGGGCGGACTATGCCGACGGCCGTATTCTCTCCGGCACGGAAGCCTTCAGGCTGGGCTTTGTGGATGAGCTGGGAGCGTTTGAGGATGCGGTGAAGCGCGCCAAGAGCATCGCGGGAATTCACAGCGCCAACCTGGTGGAGTATCAGCAACGGTTCGACCTGTCCGACCTCTTCCGCATGTTTGGACAGACCGACAGCAAAGCAGTAAAGGTGGATTTGGGCATGGACATCCCCAGGCTCAAGGCCGGCCAGCTTTACTTTCTCTCCCCCACATTCCTCCATTAGCGATGAAAGGGGTGACACTCATCGCGCACCCACTGGTGCAGCACAACCTGACCCGGCTGCGGGACAAGCAGACCGGCCCGCAGGAATTCCGCCGCGTGCTCAGCGAAGTCGCCGCTTTGATGATTTACGAGGCGACACGGTCGTTTGCCGTTGCGCCGCTCGGCGTGCAAACTCCGCTGGCGCGGGCCCGTGGGTTTCGCTTGCGGCACGAGGTAGTGCTGGTTCCCGTGTTGCGGGCCGGCCTGGGCATGCTGGATTCTATTCTGCAACTGATCCCCCATGCGCGGGTGGGTTTCATCGGTTTGAAGCGCGAGGAAACCACCTTGCGCGCGAACTTCTACCACAAGAGCCTGCCGCCGGACTTGCGCCGGTTCGAGGTCGTGCTGATTGACCCGATGCTGGCAACGGGTGGGAGCGCGGTGGCTGCTATGGACCTGCTGGCTGAGCTTGGCGCCGAGCGTGTGCGGCTGGTCAACCTGGTGGCGGCGCCCGAAGGCATTCGCCATGTGCACGCGCACTATCCGGACCTGCCCATTTTTACTGCCGCCGTTGACCAGAAGCTCAATGAGAAGGGCTTCATCCTGCCTGGCTTGGGTGACGCGGGTGACCGGTTATTCGGCGTCTGAAATGAAAACCGGGGACAACCTGCTGATCGTGGCGAACAGCGAGCAGGACGCGAACATGCTCTACGCCGTTGGGATGTTCGTGCCGGACCCCTTCATCTACTTGCGGATTCGGGGCCGGAATTACGTCGTGCTGAGCGATCTGGAGATTGGCCGTGCGCGCAGGCAGGCGCCGCATTGTTGCGCGCTGTCGCTCAGTCGTTATCAACGCCAGCTCCATCGGGCAGGCGTGAAACGACCCGGCATGGCCGAGCTAGTCGCCTTTGTCCTGAAGGAGCGGCGTGTCCGGCGTGTGGTTGTGCCTGAGAGTTTTCCCTGTGGACTTGCTGCCGACTTGCAGCGGCGCGGCATCCGGGTTCGACCGAGGCGTGGCGCCTTCTTCCCGCAGCGTGAACAGAAGTCAGCCGCGGAAGTGAAGAAGATCAGCGCGGCCCTGATGATGGCGGAAGTCGGCATGGCCGAGGCCATCCAGGTGCTGCGGGCTGCGAAGATCAGCCGCAAATCCCAGTTGATATACCGTGACGTGCCATTGACATCGGAGAGGCTTCGCGCCGTGGTTGATACGGCCATCATCCAGGCCAATGGACTTGCCTGCCACACGATTGTGGCCGGCGGTGAGCAGGGCTGCGATCCTCATGAACCGGGCTACGGCCCTTTGCGCGCTCACCAACCTATCATCCTGGACATCTTTCCCCGGTCGCAGAAAACCGGCCATTTCGGGGACCTCACACGCACCGTGGTCCGCGGACGTGCCAGCGAAGCGGTGCGCAAGCTCTACGATACGGTGCTCCAGGGTCAGGAGTTGGGGTTCAAGCGAATTCGTCCGGGCGTGCGAGCCTGTGAAGTGCATCGGGCAGTGGAGGAGTTCTTCCAGCGGGAAGGCTACAAGACCGGCAAACATCACGGTCGCATGCAGGGGTTCTTCCACGGCACCGGTCACGGTTTGGGCCTGGAAATTCACGAGGCCCCTCGCTTGGGACCGAACTCGCAGGAGGTTCTGAAGGTCGGCCACGTTGTCACAGTCGAGCCGGGCCTGTATTATCCGGATTATGGGGGGGTGCGGCTCGAGGATGTCGCGCTCGTTACGGGCCAGAGACCCCGGAACCTGACCCGGTTTGAGAAGACCTTGGAGATTTGAGCCGATTTATTTGGTTGCCAAGTTCCGGCTGGAATCGAAATACTAGGCGCGTTTTATGGTCGCTCACTCCAAACGCCGCAAGACGATAAGGCGGGCGAAGCCCTATCCCGCGCGCAAGGCGCGGGCGGTGAAGCCGCACGCCGGCCGCCCTGCTGGCCCACGACCACCGCACGGGGGCGAGGATGAGCCAAAACCAGAAGAGCTGGCGAAAGAGGCAGTCCTCAAGCCCGAAGAGACGGAGCCGGCCATCGAATCGGTATTAGGGACGGGGGAGCTCACGGCACCGCGGGAGAGGGAACGCTCAAGCTATGACGGTGATACTGCCATCAAGCTCTACCTGCGCGAGATTGGCCAGGTGAAGCTGCTGACACCGCAGGAAGAAATTGAACTGGCAGCGAGGATCAAGAAGGGGGATAAGAGAGCCCGCGAGCAGATGATCAAAGCGAACTTGCGGCTGGTCGTGAAGATCGCGCGCGACTACGAAGGGATCGGGCTGCCCCTGCTGGATCTGATCAGCGAGGGCAACATCGGCTTGATGAAAGCCGTGGAACGGTTCGACCCGGCCAAAGGCGGCAAGCTTTCGACCTACGGTTCCTGGTGGATCAAGCAATCCATCAAACGCGCCTTGGCCAACCAGTCCAAGACCATCCGCCTCCCTGTGCACCTGGTGGATAAGATTTCCAAGATGCGGCGCACTGCCATGCGCCTACAGGAAGAATTGGGACGCGAACCGACTGACGAGGAGCTGGGGGAAGAGCTTGGCATAACCTCCGCCCGCGTCGCACAGATGCGCATGGCCGCCATCCGACCGGCGTCCCTCGATGCGCCGATCGGCGACGAGGACTCCAACAATTTCGCCGAGGTCGTGGAGGACGAAAGCGCCGACACCCCCTACGAGAAGCTTGAGGAGAAGACCGTGACGCGGATGCTGCAGGAGATGGTTAAGACGCTCGACCACCGGGAGGCGACCATCTTGCGCTCCCGTTTTGGCCTCGACGGCGGTCCCCAGAAGACGCTCGAGGAGGTAGGCGTAAAGTTCGGCGTGACTCGCGAGCGCGTGCGGCAAATCCAGAACATCGCGCTGAAGAAGCTGCGCAAGATGATCGAGAAGATGGAGACAACCAAAGCCTGATTGCGATCCATGAGCCAACCCCGCCCTTCGCCTGCGGACATCGAACGCGCCATTCGCAACGTCCCTGACTTTCCCAAGGCCGGCATTCAGTTCAAAGACATCACTCCCGTGCTGGCGGACGCGCGGCTCTTTTCCGGCGGCGTTGAATTGCTGATCGAGCGGTTTGAGCCCGGGATGGTTGATGCCGTCGTGGGTATTGATGCGCGGGGCTTTATTTTCGCCGCTGCTGCCGCCGTCAAGCTCCAGGCCGGCTTTGTGCCGGTTCGCAAGAAGGGCAAGCTGCCATTCCAGACGCATGAGCAGGAATATGCGCTCGAATACGGCACCGCCACCATCGCCGTCCACGTGGATGCGCTCAAGCCCGGCAGCCGCGTGCTGCTGATTGATGACCTGCTGGCCACCGGTGGAACTGCGGCGGCGGCGGCGGCGCTGGTTCAGCGCCTGGGGGCCCGGATCCTGGAAATCTCCTTCCTCATCGAACTGGGTTTTCTCGCGGGTCGTGAAAAGCTGAAAAGCTACCCTGTGCGTTCAGTAGTCGTCTATTGAACCGCCGTTCGAACGTCCCGACGCTGGAACTTCCCCTCCTTGGGGGATTTTCCCGCCACCCGAGGCATGACATGCCACCCCACATCCGCCAATGATGGCCGCGGCACGCACGCGAATGTTTCCGATGCGAGATTACGATCTGGCTGCCACCTTAACCAGCGGCCAGGTATTCCGCTGGCAACGCCATGAGAGCGGCTGGATTGGCGTGATCGGCAAGCGCTGGGTTCGCCTGCAGGCCGACCCGTCTTCCATTGTTGCCGAGACCGCCGAACCTGTCGCTGACTGGGGCTGGCTGGCCGACTACTTGCAACTGGAGCTGGATTTGAAAACCGTCCTGCGGACGTTCCCTGACGACGAACCCATGCGCGCCGCACTGACAGCCTGTCGCGGGCTGCGCCTGTTGCGTCAGGACCCCTGGGAGTGTCTGGCTTCGTTTATCCTGTCTTCCACCAAACAAATTCCCCAAATCCGGCAGATCGTCTCGTTGCTGTGTGAGCGCTATGGCGAAGCGCTAGCAGTCCCGGAAGGCCGCGCCCCCACATGCGCGTTCCCCGCCGCGGCTCGTCTGGCCCAGGCCTCGGAAGGGGAGTTGCGCGCCTGCAAGATGGGGTTCCGCGCTCCGTTCCTGTTGGCCACGGCCCGCAAGATCGCGGGCGGCGAATTCGATTTGGGACGGGTGCAAACCTTGCCCGTTGAAGCTGCACGCGCCGAGTTGATGACCTTGCCCGGCGTTGGCCGAAAGATTGCCGATTGCGTGCTTTTGTTTGCCTGCGGCTGCTCGCATGCATTCCCGGTTGACGTGTGGGTCCAAAAGGCCCTGCGGCAGCTCTACTTTCCCCGGCAGCGGGTCCGGCTGCCACGATTGCACCAGTTCGCCGCCTCGCACTTCGGCCCCAACGCCGGCTACGCCCAGCAGTACCTCTTCCATTATATGAGATTACTTCGTAAGCGGCAGGTCTGCCTCTCTTAGCGGCACCCCAGGGCCATTATCAGCTTTCCTGCCATAGACCGCCGGGGTCAGGTCCAAGCGGTCGTGTTTGCGGCGCTTGATCCGGACTGGTGCAGCCGCCTCCTGTCTGACCTCAAGGTGCAAGTGCCTGGATCTGCGACCGTCACCGAAATGGACGGGAACGGTGCCATCCTCGCCCGCTACCCGCCTCGCGAGGCGGGGAAGAGCCAGCCCGTTCCGGACCCGGCGCTGGTGAAGGCGGTGCACTCCGATTCTCTTGGTTCAATCGAGGCGCGCGGCAGCAAAGGCGTTCTCAGTTATGCAGTGGCTCAACATCTTCGACATCCCAGGTTTGGTCCGCCTGGCGGTGCGCACGGGCCTGGTCTCACAGGAGGGCTAGCCGGCGCCTCTCGCGCTGCCGTCCATCCGCACGCCAAGGATTTTCCCGGGGGGCCTCAGGAACCTTTCAGTTGCGCCATCGTCCCGAGCCCCTACACTCGGGCGCAATGCGTTCGCGCACTCAGTCGAGCCCGACCCTTTCTGCGAGGCCCAGGAACAGCCCATCGCCTTCCCCCTATGCCATCCGACACAATGATCGTCCCCTTTACGCCGAGGCCCTGCCGCACCGCAAGCAGCTCGTCCTTAGCTGGCTCGCGTGGCGGTTCGGCTGGGTGCTGATCGCGGCTGCAATCGCATCCTCCGCCCAGGCACAAACCAGTGTAACCCTCGGGTGGGATGCCAGTCCTGACAGCGCCGTGGTCGGCTACCGCCTCTACTATGGCTCCGCGTGCCGCGACTATACCAACATGATTGATGTGGGAAGCGCGACAACTGCTACGGTCTCGAATCTGGACTGGGGCGAAACGTATTACTTCGCCGTGACGGCATACGATACAAACGGACTGGAGAGTGCATTCTCGGGCGAAATCAGCTTCGCTGTGCCTTTCCCAACCAACACCGCCTTAACGTTTGCAGCCGATTCAGGCACCTTCAAAACCCCCTTCATTGACAGCAACGGCACCCTATCCCAGTGTGTCATGACGGGCGTTACCAATGGAGGGCGGGCTGTTTATACCTTCAACATAACGAATGCCGGCACCTACGTTGTGAATGCTATGGTGATCGCTCCCAGCCTTTCGCAGAACACGTTCTGCGTGAACATTGACGCCGAGCCGACCGATCCCCTCATGATCTGGGATATTCCAGTGTCCCCGACATTAACCCCCCGCACTGTGTCCTGGCGAGGCAACGGCAACGGCTACCCGGCGTCGGACCAGTACAGCCCAAAGGTATTCAGCCTGGCCGTCGGCTCGCACCAACTTATCATTCGGGGCGAGGACGCGAACGCCACTTTGGGCACGATCAGTATCGTGCCTGCCCCGCCGACCCTCAGCATTTCCCTCGAAACGGCCTCGTATGGAACTTCTCACGGAACCGCAAAGACCTCCCAGCCTACCGTCGTGTTGACTGTAACCGGCCAGGCTGGTCAGACATGCACAGTTCTGTGCTCACAGGACCTTAAGACCTGGAACTCCATCGGCACGGTGAAGCTCGACTCCAGGGGCTCCGCTCAGTTCACGGACCCCGCCAGCACCAGCCAGCCCAATCGCGTCTATCGGGTGCAGAGCATCACGCTGCTATCTCCCCGACTGCAGATTCGGGTTGTAGCGGGCGGGCAGATCATCTTGAGTGGGACGGGCCCAAGCGGCCAGAGCTATAAAGTCCTGTCCTCACCGGATTTCAAAACCTGGACCCTCATTGGCAAGATGACACTCGATTCCACCGGCTCGGGTGTGTTCACGGACCCCGCGGGCAACAGCCGCCCCGAGTGCTTCTACCGCCTCCAGGAATAGCAGGGCTGGCGTCCCGCCTGCCAAGGTTCCGGCCAGCTTGTAGGGCAGAATGAAATCCCGCCCACAAGCGATGTAAGTTGACATGCCGCCAAGTGCAACGAAAAGATTCAGTGACGAGGCGCAACTGCCGTGCTACAAACGTTGTCCGAGCTTTTGCACGAACACCAAATGATGAAGACCCCTGAATCACTCGCACCGAAGCACGTCTATCTTGTTTGCAACGGCGACCTGCGCTTGTCCGCCAACCAGCAATGCTGGCCCGAGCAGGCGAGAATGGAGGCCGTCCTTGGCAAAGCCCTGAAGGCGGAGGGCTGGACGGTCGCGCGCGGGCACCCCTTCGACGCGAAGAAGAAACACGGCTTCATTGACTCTCAGAAGATGGGTATTGAAGTGTTCCGAAAGCTCGACCCTAATGCTCCGTTGATCGTAGCCGAGTGCGTCTGGCAATACAGCCATCACGTCCTGGCCGGCCTCTCCACGCACCGGGGGCCGATTCTCACCGTGGCCAACTGGAGCGGCATCTGGCCCGGCCTGGTGGGCATGCTCAACCTGAACGCGTCTCTGACCAAGGCCGGCGTCCGCTATAGCACGCTTTGGAGCGAAACCTTCACGGATGACTTCTTTAAGAACGGTCTGCGGCAGTGGTTGCAGGAAAGCACAGTGACACACGACCAAAGCCACGTGAAAGACTTGCGCCTGCTGAAGCTGCCGCTCGCTGACGAGCAACTCGGCAAGCGCGTCGCCCGCCAGTTGCGTCAGCAAAAGGCCATCATGGGCGTGTTCGATGAGGGCTGCATGGGCATGTTCAACGCCATCATCCCCGACGAATTGCTCCACCCGACCGGCGTGTTCAAGGAACGGCTCAGCCAATCCACCCTCTATGCAGCCACGCAAAGGGTGAGCGATGCCGATGCCCGTGCTGTGCTGGATTGGCTGCTCAAGAAAGGCATGACGTTCCGTTGGGGCAAACACGAGGAGACTGAGCTGACAACCGCCCAGACCCTCCAGCAATGCAAGATGTATGTTGCGGCGGTCCGCCTCGCTGACGAGTTCGGCTGCGCCGCCATCGGCATCCAATACCAGCAGGGCCTGAAGGACCTCACGCCCGCCTCCGACCTGGTAGAGGGCCTGTTGAACAACGTGGACCGCCCCCCAGTGAAGTCCCCCAACACTGGCCGCGTGCTGTTCGCAGGTGAGGCGCTGCCCCATTTCAACGAAGTGGACGAGTGCGCCGGGCTGGATGGCCTGCTGACCTACCGTCTATGGCGTGAGCTGGGCTTCGCGCCTGAGAACACCTTGCATGACATCCGCTGGGGCCAGCACTACCGGGGCGACGGTGTGAATGATTATGTCTGGGTGCTTCTCATTTCAGGAGCCGTGCCGCCCGCGCATTTGATTGGCGGCTATCGGGGCGCCATCAGTGAGCGCCAACCCCCGATGTATTTCCGCCTGGGCGGCGGCACCGTTAAGGGTGTCTCCAAGCCGGGCCATGTAGTCTGGAGCCGCGTGTTCATTATGGACGGCAAACTGCATTGCGACCTCGGCGTAGCCAAGGCGGTCAAGCTGCCGGACAAAGAGACCGAACGCCGCTGGCGCGAGACTACCCCGCAATGGCCCATCATGCATGCCGTGCTCGATGGCATCACGCGCGACCAGATGATGGCGCGTCATAAGTCCAATCACATCCAGGTGGTGTATGCGCCCAACGCTAAACAGGCCCACCGCGCCTGCCGCATCAAGGCCGCAATGCTCGCCGAGCTAGGCCTGGAAGTCCACCTGTGCGGAAACGTCGCGCTGGACTGATCTGCTCCAGGGAGGTCAGCGTGGAGCAGCCTTTACAGGCTCCAGCCTCCAGCCCGATCAGATTCAGAATATGCGCGCCGGCAATTAGTCGCCCGCGGTGGCACCGTGGCCGTTACTTCCGCCCTGGCCGGTGTGGAAAGGGTGATTTCTTAGGTGTGGATAGCCGGCCAATCGCCTAATTATCTCCGGCGCTTGAAGGCGAGCAGAGCCATCGCGCCAGCTCCCAAAAGCAGAGACATTGTGCCTGGCTCGGGCACGGATGTGAACGCTATGGCATCGAGATGAGTGACGGACGGGCCGATGTCCGTGACATTGCCACTTGCAGCATCGATAGTAACGAGGTGGGTCACTCCCGACCCTCCCGCTACGAGATTATCCCCATAGAGTACGGAACCATCGAAGGCGAGAGCGCCGTAAGACGACCCTGCGCCGGCTGGTGTGGCGGGAGCTGTGATCTGAGTGTACACACCCGTCGTCGGGTTGTAGGTCCCGTAGTCGCCCGGTATTGGTGCGCCATAAAAAATGCCGCTGCCACCGATGGCCAGCCCGCCGCCCTCGGTGAACGACACACCGCTGGCGCCAATCTCTGTGGCCTGGCCTGTGCTCAGGTTAATCGAGTAAAGATTAGCCCCTCCAGACGAACCGATGCCATACAGGTTGCCAGAGTGGTCGAAGGCCAGATCCGTCATTGTTGCGGTGCCGACGTTGAAGGAGCCCACCACGGTGACCAAGCCGTTAGCCGGGTTGATGGTGAGCAGATCGGTTCCGGAATGGCCGCCCGTCGAGCCGTAAAGCGCTCCGGTGAGAGGATCAAAAGCGAGACCCGTTACTGAATAGTTGACGGCACCTGAATCATTCAGGGCACCGACATCCTGAACGACGCCGCCGGTGGCGGGGTTGAGAATATACAACTCGCCCTGGCCACTGGAGGTGGCCCCGTATAAGGTCTGAGCATCGGCCCGCGCACCCGCCGCCGTTAGGCCTACGGCACAAAGAAGGATTTGATACGCTTTCATAGTCTGCTTGTTGAGGGGCAACCTATCAGATCGAGGCGTTGGAATCAAGGAACAAAATGATAATAATCAGAACCGCTGTCAACCGGTCCGTTCGGAGTCCACGCTTCAGCGTGCTCTTGTGGGATGGGCAGCTTAAATGGTCAACCCCAAGCGGAGACATCAAACCGTCACGAAGAGCTTGCTCAAGTCCACGGAAATGCTCGGGACAGCGACGCTGGTCAGGCGTGCGCCGGGGCCGTGGAGCGTGCGCTCGGCGAATCGCCCCTCTCCCGGCTGGCGATAGACCTCCACCTGCTTCTCCGGTCCGAGCACCAGCCAGCATTCCTTAACTCCGGCGCTGGCATAGGCGCGAAGCTTGGAGCGGTCATAGTCCGTGCTGCTCACGCAGATCTCAATCACCAGTTCGGCGGTGCGAGGATGCGCGAGGCGGAAATCAGCCTTCTGCCCGCGCACGACGGCAAGGTCGGGCTCAGGCTCGGAGTCTGCGCAGGTGATGGGTTGCTCGGCGCGCACCACGAAGCCGGAGGGCACGATGCCATGGAGAAGGTCCTGCAACAACTGCACGAGGAAACTGTGGAGTGGAGACTTGGACATCTTGTGATAGACGAAGCCGTAAAGCAGTTCGGTTCGTTCCGGGATCAGCCCCGCCTCCCCAAGGGCGTGGTAAGCTTCGACCGATAGCGGCCAAACCTCCGCCCCGCGCACAGGTACTCGAAGGTCCTCTACTGCTTTCATCTTGTAAAACCCTAAGCCGCTTGGTCTCAACCGGCAAGCCGAATTGCCTATCCCAGGGCCGCTACCCTTTGTCTGGTCCTGGGTAGCAGCGAGAGTACGCGCGCGTGGGGCAAGTCAGTCTTCCGGCTGGGCCGTGGCCGGTTTGTTCGCCGACGGAGGAGCGATGGCGTTCGTGGCAGAACTTGAGGGCGCGGTCTCTTTGAGGAAACGATCGAGGATGGTCAGATACGTATCTGCCGCGAAGCCCGAGTCCCCGCCTCCCTGCTGTTTGAGGGCACGGAGTTGATCGGCTGCGGATTGGGCTTGGGCGCGGAGATCGTCCATGCTCAGCTTGCCGCTCATGAGGCCGTTGAGCAGCTCGTCGAATTTCTGGTTGGCTTCCGGCCCGGCACCAGCCAGAAACTGTTTCTGGACCTGCTGGATGAGGTTCGTGTGCGCGCCGAGTTGAGCGAACGCCGCGGGGGGATTCGTGCCGACAGCAGCACTTGGCGCTGGAGACGGATGCGCCTTGGAGGTCATGGAGGAGGGCAGGCCAGAGGCACCGGCCACCGGGCCCGAACCCAGCCTTATATGGGCTACCTTGCTACGCGGCAACCGCACCGTCCCGAGCACCTCGTTCTGCAGGACGAGAGTGTCGGCGCTCAGCGACACTACGTTGCCGACATAACGGTCGCCGTTCTGCATCTCCACCTGGTCTGCCTGGGCCCACATCGGCGCGAACGACAGCAGCGCCATAGCGAAGGCCACACAGACCATCACCCTGCCATGCCGGGGGAAACACAAACGTCCCGGAACGGACCACGCCTGATCGTTGAAGGAGCCGTTCTGCATCATAACTGAAGCTTAACCCGCCTTGCCTGTCGCCGCAATGCGGAACCTCCCCCCCTGCGCGCATTACTCACCAATGAGCACGCTTCACATTGCCCGGATAAAACGCCTCATGCACCAACAAGTTCAGGTCGTGGACCGCCAGCGTGAGCTGCCCATATACTTCGGCGGTCTCCTCGGTCAGGTCCATCGCCTTGAGCCGAATCGTGGTGCGGCGGAAGCGCGCGCTGAGGGCAACATGTTCATCCTTGTCGCCCAGTGCGCAAAGCAGGCCCCTGACCTTCTCGGCCCGGTCGCGGGCGGTGGCGATGATCCGGAGCGCCTCGTCGGTCTGCGTTCGGCCCGCTTGTACGCTCTTGAACAGAACGCATTCGAACTGGCGGCAATACTCCGGACGGTCGGCGTAAATACGACAGCGGCACCCCTCGAGCGCCGCGCAAGGCTGGGTCAGATGGGGCGGCTGGCGCGGGCCGCAGCGAGCAGAGACCGGCAGGCCAAGCGACCTCAGACGCTCGGCATCATCCCCGGGCTGCAACTGGAGATTGGCAAAGATCACGCCATTGCAGCACAGGCCGCAGGTGAGGCAAATCCCGGCTGGCGCCCGTTGATACGATCTGACCGCAAGATTCAATGCGAAGCCACATTA
>Ga0181532_10004715_pt1 | contig 11802 bp, 7 predicted proteins | sample PEATcosm2014_Bin_33_FD_119768 | JGI IMG/M metagenome (GOLD analysis project Ga0181532, IMG submission 119768) | Peatland microbial communities from MTU Mesocosm Facility, Houghton, MI, USA - PEATcosm2014_Bin11_30_metaG | ecosystem: Environmental > Terrestrial > Soil > Wetlands > Peat | place...
TCAAGACAAGAATGGACGCGAAGGTTTCCTGAAGTCCTACAAGACCAAGCATGCCATCGTCACACAAGACGCGAACACACGAGTTCTTGAGGTAGGCACAAAAAATTGGGATATGCCGATTCCCATCGTTCAGGAAGGCGGCAAATGGCACTTTGACACGGCTGCCGGCAAGCAGGAATTGCTTTACCGGCGCATCGGCAACAACGAACTGGGCGCCATTGCGGTGTGCCGCGGGGCCATTGCGGCGCAAACGGACTATGCTGCGGTCGGTCACGATGGATTGCCCGCCGGCCTCTACGCGCAGAAGCTTCGCAGCGATCCGGGCAAACAGAACGGCCTGTATTGGGAGACGAAAGAGGGAGAGGCTCCTAGTCCTGCCGGCCCGTTTCTCGCGCAGGCAGCCGAAGAGGGCTATCAAAAAGGGGATCCTTATCACGGGTACTATTATCACGGCCTGAAAGCCCAAGGTGCCGCTGTCAAAGGCGGCGCGAAAAGTTATCTGGTCGACGGCCAGCTCAAGGGCGGCGTTGCACTCGTGGCCTACCCGGTGCAATACAAGAGCAGCGGGGTCATGACTTTCCTCATCAACCAGGATGGGGTCGTTTATCAGAAGGACTTGGGCGAAAACACTGATGATATCGCCAAGGCCATGACCGAATACAATCCTGACAGTTCGTGGACAAAAGTCACGGACTAAGCTGATCGCGAAGAGTCGTTAGGGCGCTGCTTTTACATTTACGCGGAAAATCGCGCGAAACGTGCCACCTGCCTTGACAACCGACAGCCCTTTCCCGCTTATCAGTGCGTTTGTCGGCGCGGTCATCGGTTCCAGCGCGATAAACTGCTGGTCTTTGGGTGCAAAGACCTGTGCATACCGGTAGCCCTCGACAAACTCCACGGCGATCCTGAGCACCATTCCATTCTGTGAAAATTCAGGCACCTTTCATCATCGGCAACGCTAACGGGTGGCAGCCCCAAATCTCTTTACAATATTCGGCAATGGAGCGGTCGGAGGAAAAGTAACCCATCCGCGCCGCATTCAGGATGGACATCCGCGCCCAAGCTGCCTGGTCGCGATATGCCTCAGCAACTTGGTCCTGGCAGTGGATGTAAGCCTCATAATCGGCGAGCAGGAGATAGGAGTCCTGATAAAGAAGCGAATCGAGCAGCGGGCGAAAAAGATCCCGGTTCCCACGGGAGAACTGACCGGAATAAAGTGCATCGATCACCTTGCGTAACGCGGGGAGTGTCTCATAGTAATGGCGGGGATTATAGCCCGCGGCCAGGGTAGCGCGAACCTGATCTACCGTGAGGCCGAAGAGAAAGAAATTCTCGTGGCCGACCGCCTCACGCATTTCGACGTTGGCCCCATCCAGGGTGCCGATGGTGAGCGCACCGTTCATCGCAAATTTCATATTCCCGGTGCCGGAAGCTTCCTTCCCGGCCGTGGAAATCTGCTCGCTTAGGTCTGCGGCGGGATAGACCAACTGGCCGAAGGTCACATCATACCCCGGTAAAAAAATGACTTTGAGGCGATCCCGTACGTCGGAATCCTGATTCACGACCTCCGCAACCGAATTGATGAGTTTGATGATCAACTTGGCCATGTGGTAGCCCGGCGCGGCTTTACCGCCAAAAATGAATGTACGCGGAGTGATCTCAGAGGTCGAATCATTCTTCAACCGCTGGTAGAGCGTCAGGATATGCAACACGTTCAGATGCTGCCGTTTGTATTCGTGGATGCGCTTGACTTGAACGTCGAACATGGAACTGGGGTCCACGGTCACGCCGGTTTCTTTCAGGATGAAGTTTGCCAATCGTACTTTGACGTCGCGTTGTACTTTCCCCCATTCCTTCCCGAACGCAACATCTGCCGCATAGGATTCGAGATTTTTCAGATCTTCCAGGTGGTCGATCCATGCGTCGCCAATTTTTGCCGTCATCAGTCCCGATTGCTCCGGGTTGCTGACAGCCAGCCACCGCCGCGGAGTCACGCCGTTCGTGACGTTGATGATTTTCTCCGGCCACAGCTCATTGAAATCTCGCAACAATTCGGTTTTCAACAGCTGGGTATGAATTTCGGCAACGCCATTGATCTTGTGACTGCCCACGCAAGCCAGGTGGGCCATGCGTACGTACTTTTCGCCGGATTCATCGATAAGCGACATGCGCGCGACCATAGCTTCGTCGTTTGGAAAACGTTTCCGCACTTGGGCCAGGAAACGAGCGTTGATCTCATAGATGATCTCCAGATGTCGTGGCAAAAGGGAGGCAAACAACGGCAAGGACCAACGCTCCAGCGCCTCCGGCAGCAAGGTGTGATTCGTATAGCTGAACGCCTTTGACGTAATGTCCCAGGCCTGTTCCCACTCCATGCCATGCTCGTCGACCAGCAAGCGCATCAGTTCGGCTACTCCAATCGAAGGATGAGTGTCGTTGAGCTGAATGGCCCAGAGTTCATGGAAATTTTCAAGCTTTTGGCCCCGGAATTGGTGCCTCCGGATCATGTCCTGCAGCGAGCAGGAGGTGAAGAAATATTGCTGCTGCAAGCGCAATTCCTTGCCGTGGAAATCTTCGTCATTAGGATAAAGAACCTTGGTGATATTCTCGGCGAACACTTTTTCCGAGACCGCGCCGGCATAATCGCCGCCATTGAATCTCTCAAAATAAAAGGATTCACGCGCTTCGGAGCGCCACAAGCGAAGAATGTTGGCCATGCCCGAGCGATAACCGATGATAGGCGTGTCGTAGGGTACGCCTTTCACCACCGTCTGCGGAATCCAGCGAACACGGAATCGGCCTCCGGCATCGGTCCAGTGTTCGGTACGCCCATGGAAACCTACCTCAGCCGCCAGTCGCGTCCGCCGCAATTCCCAGGGATTTCCGTTGCGCAGCCAATGATCGGTATATTCAACCTGCCAGCCGTCCTGGATCTTTTGGTCGAAGATCCCGTACTCGTAGCGGATCCCATAGCCAATCGCAGGAACTCCCATGGTGGCCATCGAATCGAGGAAGCAAGCCGCGAGGCGTCCCAAGCCACCATTGCCGAGTCCCGGCTCGGCCTCCTGGTCGATCAGCGAGTTCATATCCAGTCCAAGTTCTTTGACAGCCTGGCGGAACGGTGCATCCAGTCCCAGGTTCAAGAGATTGTTCGCCAGTTGCGGACCCATCAGGAATTCCGCGGAAAGGTAGCTGACGGCGCGAACGGCGTTTTTCTTGTAACTGTGAATCGTATGCATGAACCGCGCGAGGATGCGGTCGCGGACCGTGTACGCAACGGCCATGTAGTAGTCGGTGGAGTCGGCGTGATCCGTGTCCCTGCCAACAACATAAAAAAGATTATCGAGGATCGCCCGTTTCAAGGCCTCGACGCTGGAGCCGGTGCGGTCATCTTCGATTTGCAGATTCGGGTTTTTGCTAAGACCATCCGCCATGATGTCCCTCGCTGGTTGGCAATCTAGGAGAAGTCACGCTTGTTTATGCTGCAATCGGATGCCTTACTCTTCCCATGAAGCGTGCTGGGAGGTGATGGAGAACAGAGCCATGGCAGTTCAAAAAAACGGGGGAGAGCGGGCGCGCTCCGGCTTCCTTCACTTTCCCGACCTGTCATAGTACCGCGCCCGAGACGGTCCTGACATCTCTAAACGATGAATTTTGGTCAAAAGCCGTGGTAGGCCCGATCTGAATATTGGTATTCCAGGCGACAGGCGGAGTCAGGTTATCATCATCCCTGATGCGAGGCCCCATGTCACAACTACAAGCTTTGCCGGATAACCCGGCAGATAAAGCCAACATTTCACCTCTTGCGGGAAAAATCGCGCCGAAGGAATTGCTGGTCGATCTCGCCCAACTCGAACGGGCTTACTATGAACGCAGGCCGAACATTGACGATCCACAGCAGATGGTCAGCTTCGGAACGAGTGGCCACCGCGGGAGTTCTCTGAATTCCACCTTCACGGAAGCGCATATCCTCGCGATCACCCAGGCAATCTGTGAGTACCGGCGAGACCAGCAAATCGATGGGCCCCTCTACATGGGCAAGGATACGCACGCACTCTCCGGCCCCGCCGAGCGCACTGCACTCGAAGTGTTAGCCGCGAACCAGGTCGAAACGGTGATCCAGCAAAACGATGGAGTAACTCCAACGCCCGTCATTTCACGTGCGATCCTCGTTTACAATCGGCAGCGCAAGGACCATCTCGCCGATGGCATCGTCATCACGCCTTCTCATAATCCGCCATGCGACGGAGGATTCAAGTACAACCCTCCCAATGGCGGCCCGGCCGACACCGACATCACGAAATGGGTTGAATCGCGCGCCAACGAATTGCTGTGCGCGAAAAACGCAGGGGTGAAGCGTGTCGCCTATGCCACGGGAATTGCAGCCGCGACGACGCGCCAAGAGGATTTTGTCCTCCCGTATGTGAGAGATCTCGGAAATATCATCGACATGGAAGTAATTCGCGGCGCGGGCCTGAAATTGGGTGTCGATCCCCTGGGCGGGGCCTCGGAGCCTTATTGGGAGCCCATACGGTCCATCTACGGACTGGATCTTACGGTTGTGAATCCGACGATCGATCCCACGTTTTCCTTTATGACCGTCGATCATGATGGCGTGATACGGATGGATTGCTCCAGCCCCTATGCCATGGCGGGACTGGTGAAGCTCAAGGACGATTTTCAGGTTGCTTTCGGAAATGATCCCGATGCAGACCGGCACGGAATCGTCACCCCCTCGGCGGGGCTGTTGAATCCCAATCACTATCTTGCTGTCGCCATCCAATATCTGTTGACCCACCGTCCGGATTGGCCGCAAGACGCGCTCGTCGGGAAGACGCTGGTAAGTAGCAGCATGATTGATCGTGTCGTGCAGAAACTGGGGCGCAAATTGTCTGAAGTCCCGGTGGGCTTCAAATGGTTCGCGCCGGGGTTGTTTGACGGCTCCTACTGCTTTGGCGGGGAGGAGAGCGCCGGGGCGAGTTTTCTGCGTCGAAACGGCTCCGTGTGGACCACAGACAAGGACGGACCGATCATGAATCTTCTTGCCGCTGAGATCACCGCACGTACCGGGCGGGATCCGGGCAAGCACTATCGCGCACTCACCGATGAGTTCGGAGCACCCTTCTATACCCGTATCGACACGGCTGCCACATCGGAAGAAAAAGCCAGGTTGTTGAAGCTTTCGCCGGAAGGCGTGAAGGATGCAACACTCGCCGGCGATCCCATAACCGCGAAGCTCACGCGGGCTCCCGGGAATAATGCCCCGATTGGCGGGCTGAAGGTCACCGCGAAAAACGGCTGGTTTGCGGCGCGGCCTTCGGGGACGGAAAATATCTATAAAATTTATGCCGAGAGCTTCACCAGCCAACGCCATCTCAATGACATCGTGACAGAGGCGCGGGCCATGGTGAATCGAGCTTTGCAAAGTTCCTAGCAATAGAAGCTGCAACCAGGCAAGCCGACGAATCGTCTGCTCGAGTGTAAGGCTTGCGTAACACTACGGAAATGTTAGACGATTACTATTCACTTCGTTGCTAAGCCTAGCTCTCCGCCCGAGCAATGCCGCAGCAGGTCCGCTCTGCCTTGATTCGGGGCAGGTCCTGCGGCCGGCTATGGTTCCGGAGCCGAATGAGCTCATTTCTCGCCCCAGGCGACGCGCTCTATCGTGCAACAACTGAGAGGCCCCCGATGACCACAACCGTGCCCGCGATTCAATCGATAACCGCCTACGGAACGGCTCGTTCGACGATCCAGGGAACTCCCTTGAATGCTGAGGAGCTGCGCAAGACCGATGCGTTCTGGCGAGCGTGCAATTACCTGATCCTCGGGATGCTGTACCTGCAAGAAAACCCACTCTTGCGGGAGCCGCTCAAGGCCGAACACATCAAGAATCGTCAACTGGGGCACTGGGGGTCAAGTCCTGGCCTGGCCTTCACCTACATCCATCTGATGCGCCAGATCAAAAAGTACGATCAGGAGATGATTTTTCTCGCCGGCCCAGGCCACGGCGCGCCTGGGGTTCTCGCTCCCGTCTATCTGGAAGGCAGCTACTCCGAAGTGTACTCCGACAAGTGCGAGGATGAGGAAGGGCTGCGCGAATTCTTCAAACAGTTCTCATTCCCGGGTGGCATTGGCAGTCATTGCACGCCGGAAATGCCGGGATCGATCCATGAAGGCGGTGAGCTCGGCTATGTACTCTCTCACGCTTGCGGTGCAGCGTTTGATAATCCCGAACTAATCGTTGCCGCGGTTGTGGGTGACGGGGAGTCTGAAACCGGGCCTCTAGCCACCTCGTGGCACATCAATAAGTTTCTGAACCCCATTCGCGATGGAGCCGTGCTTCCGATTCTTCATCTGAACGGTTACAAGATCAACAATCCCACCGTGCTTGCGCGCATCAGTCACGAGGAACTGGAGAACTTGCTTCGCGGGTATGGCTGGACACCCTGTTTCGTGGAGGGTTCCGATCACGAAAGCATGCACCAGGCTATGGCCGCTACCACAGAATTCTGCGTAACGGAGATCCGCCGTATCCAGCACCAGGCGCGGACGAGTGGAATAGCCGAGCGTCCACGGTGGCCCATGATTGTTCTGCGCTCGCCAAAAGGCTGGACGGCCCCCGCATCGATCGACGGTCACAAGATGGAAGGCTTTTGGCGCGCTCATCAGGTCCCGATGACAGACGTGAAGAGCAATCCAGAACACCTGTCCCTACTCGAACGATGGATGCATGGTTACAAACCGGAGGAACTGTTCGACAAGAATGGCTCGTTGCATGCGGAATTCAAGGAGATTGCGCCAACCGGTACACGCCGGATGGGTTCCAATCCGCATGCCAACGGCGGCCAGCTAAAAAGAGCACTCCGCTTGCCTGATTTCCGCGATTACGCCCTCAAAATGGAAAAACCCGCAGTTCAACAGGCAGAAAATACAAGGCCTTTGGGCGCATTCTTGCGCGATGTGATGAAACTCAACATGAAGAATTTCCGCGTCTTCGGACCGGATGAAACCACTTCGAACAAGCTGGATGAAATCTACAAGGTGAGCAAGAAGTTCTGGATTGAAGAATATTTCCCTGAGGACGCCGACGGAGGAGAGTTGGCGCCAGACGGCCGGGTCATCGAAATGCTCAGTGAACACACCATGGAAGGGATGCTGGAGGGCTACCTCCTCACCGGCCGTCACGGCTTCATCTCCTCCTACGAGTCTTTCGTGCATGTCATCGATTCGATGTTCAACCAGCATGCAAAATGGCTTTCCATCTGCAACTATCTGTCCTGGAGGGAAAAGGTTGCATCCCTCAATTTGCTGATTACATCAACCGTCTGGCGACAAGACCACAATGGCTTCACGCACCAGGATCCGGGCTTTTTGGATGTGGTAGTGAACAAGAGCGCTGCGGTCACCCGCATCTATCTGCCTCCCGACGTCAATTCTCTCCTCTCTGTGGCCGACCATTGCCTGCGCAGCGAGAACTATGTCAATGTCATCGTGTGCGACAAACAACTGCATCTCCAGTACATGGATATGGATGCCGCAATCAAGCATTGCACCAAGGGAATTGGCATCTGGGAATGGGCTTGTAACGATCAGGGCGTGGAGCCGGACGTGGTCATGGCTTCGGCGGGAGACATCCCCACGCAGGAGGCGCTGGCGGCGATTGTCCTGCTCCGGGCGGAATTTCCCGACATTAAAATCCGCTACGTCAACGTCGTTGACCTTTTCAAGCTGCAACCGAACACAGACCACCCTCACGGTTTGTCGGATCGTGACTTCAATTCCCTTTTCACCGTCGATAAGCCAGTCATTTTCAATTTTCATGGTTATCCCTGGTTGATTCACCGCCTGGCCTATCGGCGGGCCAACCACGAAGGCCTGCACGTCCGGGGCTACAAGGAAAAGGGCAACATAAATACCCCCATGGAGTTGGCCATTGAAAATGAGATTGATCGCTTCAGTCTGGCCATTGATGTGATTGATCGCGTGCCGCGACTCCAGGAGATCGGAGTTCACGCCAAGGAAAAGTTCCGCAACAAGAAAATTGAGTGTCTCCATTACGCTCACGAACACGGTACGGATGAACCGGCGGTTGCGGCGTGGACCTGGCCCAACTGAACTCTGAGCACGCCCGATTCGAACGCAACTGATTCTTTCAAATCCCCGGCCGGAGCAGATGATGAACGTCCTCGTACTCAACTCAGGAAGTTCCAGCCTGAAGTTTCAGCTGATCGCAACGGATCGCGAGCGCATCCGGAATAACACGGACGAACGCATCTGCCGGGGTGAGGTGGAACGGATTGGCGGCGAAGCAATTGTTACCGTTGAAACCAGCAAGTTGCCCAGGCACAAATTCACTGCCCCGCTGGCCAACCTCTCCGCGGCCCTGGAATACCTGATTCGCTGGATCTCGTCGGAAGACTCTGGCATAAGCGAGGTTCAGAGTGCCGCGGATATTCACGCCGTTGGGCATCGCGTCGTCCATGGTGGGGAAATGTTCTCGGAATCGGCCATCATCACCGAGGAGGTGTTGAAGGGGATAGAAGAGTGCATTGATCTCGCGCCCCTTCACAATCCCAACAACATCAAGTGCATTCAGGCAGCACGCCAGATTCTGGGACCGAATGTTCCTCAAGTCGCCGTCTTTGATACCTCCTTTCATCACACCTTGCCGGAACAGGCCTACCTATACGCCATTCCGTATCACCTGTATCGGCGGCACCACATTCGCCGCTACGGATTTCACGGCACTTCGCACCGCTACGTCTCCTATCGCTATCGCATGTTGCGTAATTTAACGCGGGAACAGACGCACGTCATAACCCTGCATCTCGGCAACGGCTGCTCGGCCGCGGCCATACGCGCAGGGTACCCGGTGGACACGTCCATGGGCATGACGCCTCTTGAGGGCCTGGTGATGGGCACGCGCTCCGGCGATCTCGATCCCGCCATCGTGAATTTGATCGCCACAAAGGAAGGTCTCTCGCCTCACGAGGTGGAGTCTCTTCTCAACACGCAGTCCGGCCTGCTCGGCATATCGGGACTGACGAATGATATGCGGGCTTTGCAACAGGAATTAAAACAACATGATGACCGCCGCGTGCGCCTGGCCATCGAAGTGTTCTGCTATCGCGCGCGAAAATATGTTGGAGCGTATCTTGCGTGCATGGGTGGTGCCGACGCCGTCGTCTTCACTGGCGGAATCGGGGAGAACTCGGCCGATGTCCGTGCCCGCATTTGCACGGGACTGGAATGGGCGGGACTACGACTGGACAATGACAAAAACGAGCAAGCCGTCGGCAAGGAAGCACTGATATCGACGGCAAACTCCGCTCTGAAAGCCTTCGTCATTCCAACCGACGAAGAGCTTTTGATCGCGCGTGACACGGTCCGCTGTATCGCCGGCGAACCGCATCCTTCGTAACTAGAAGGAAAGTGCTATTCCACCAACTGCAGGTTCAGCGCGATGCGTACACCGTTTACGAGTACTTGTCCCTTGTCGAGCAGTTCCTGGTTCGTGACTTCCGAATTCGTAAACTTCTGTGCCAAGTTTTTGGGCATGAGATACTCGATCGCCTCTGAGTGATCTTTGCCACCAGAACTTGGAACTAGCGTGTTGATGACGGAGAAATCATAATAATCCACCGGCACATCGCTGGGGATCCCTTCGAGCACATCCTTCATTTTAGGTGCAACAAATAAGTCAAAGGTCAGCGCAGCTCTCTTATAGAGGGATGTTTTTTCCGGATCGTAGCGCGCAGTATTCTTCATGGTCATCTGCAGCACCATCTGCTTGCTGACCACCACGAAGGTCGGCGGGTCGTAATCCACAAACCCAAACTTGGCCTGCCCCGCACTGGAAAGCGCATCGAGTTGGTGCTGGTACTGTGCCTGCAGTTTCTCGGCGTCGGCCGCCGTCACCGCCGGCTTGGACTGCGACAGATCCACCTTTGGCGCGGCACTCGCATCCATTGCGGCTCCTGCCGTAGCTGAAGGCATCAGGTTCGGATTGCTGTGCATCAGGCGGCTCGCCGAGGTAGAGGAACTTGCCGTCGAGGTTGCCTCAACCTTGTTGGCTCTCGAGCGTGCCTGAGTGTCGATAACCGCAGGATCCCGGTCCAGTAGAGAGAGCCCGTATTCTTCGCCGCCCAGATAGATCATCGAACGATTCAATATCTGCTGCCGGGCGTTATTGTCCTTCTCGAGGGCCATCTGGAAAGCGTCTTTACGGTCCATCACCACCACCAGTATGTCCTTGCCCTCATACTCGTAGCTTTTTTGCGCATCTCGCACATGGAATGCCACCTCAATCCCGATGGAGTCGCAATCCACATCCGGCGGGATGTTCCGGGTGATGCTTTGCAGGATCGGAAGAAACACATCGTGAAAGGTGCGCGCGGCCCGTTCGTTCCGCGAAAACTGCTTGGAGTCATAGGCGGCGTTGTAATTGCCCGTAGCCTTGAGGATCACCCGGTCTTTGAACCGCCTGAACTCCAACCCGCGTGTATCGGCTTCGATCTGCTGGGAAGGGTCGAGCCCGACAACCCGGTTCAGATTGAAGGAGAACGGGAATTGCGTTCTCGCGATCTCCTGATTGATGGTCTTTAGTTGCGCAAAATATTGCTTTTCAAGGGACTTCAGTTGCGGATCTAGGATTTCGTTCGGGCTTACCTGGGCGCAGGCATTTGCTGCACACCCCAGCAGCACAGCCGCAAACCACAAAAACGTGAACACACCTCTCTGTGAGATTGAGCGCATCGTTTCCATCCCCTGATCTTAGCATCCGCTACTTGGTTGTGTATTGCGACCCTGGCCGCCCTGGCTTTTGGTATGCCGGATGTGCAATGGCGCGGGTGAATGCGATTACCGACTTGATCTCGTCGGGGCTAAGGGTCTTGCCGTAAGGCGGCATCATGGCCGATTTTCCGAGCGCGCTCCCCCCCAGAGTAATGATGTTCTGCATGTAGTCGTCACTCTCGCCGTTGAGCTTCTCGCCGTCGTTCATCAGCGGCGGCACCGGAGTGACGTTGCTGCGGTTTGATGGACCGGCCGGGCTGGCATCGGCGTGGCACCATACACAATATTGGTAAAACACGCGCTTCCCCTGCGATTCCTGATAACTCAGCTTGGTCAGCTTGGTGCTATCGTTCCAATCGGGTTCGCTGTCGTAGGCTCCAAAAGCAGTATCCGGATTCACGACCGCCGCCGACTTCTGGCAGCCGGAAAGCGCCAGCACGCATAGCACACTGCACACCAGGATCGCGACCATCACCAGTTTGTCTTTCATCGACCCGCTCCCTGCGCAGCGGCTTGTATCTTTGCCGCACTTTTCGGTGCCTGCGGTTTGATTCCCGTGCGCAGCGTCATCAGATAAGCCGCTAGGGCCTGTATCTCTGGTTCCGTGAAATTGCGGCGCGACTCAATCGTGTCCGGCTGCAGTGCTTGCGGATTTCTCAACCACGCTTCAATCCAAGCCGGGGTCAGCCAGTTGCCCGCGTTATTCAGGTTCGGCCCCACATATCCGCCAGTACCCCCAATCGTGTGGCAAGACTGACATTGATACTTCACTTCGTACAATTGCTTGCCCATGGAAACCATCGCCGGCGTGAATTGCCGAGCGTCTACACTCTCAGGATTGACGTCAGGTTTCTGCACCGCCATCGACAGATATTCTGCGGCCGTCTCTGCATCCTTATCCGACATGTTGAATTGCGGCATGCGCAATATCAGCGCCGGCCGGATGGTCTGCGGATTCTTCAGAAAATCCGCGATCCACTTCTTCTGCGCCCGGCTTCCTTCGTAGGA
>Ga0181532_10004716_pt1 | contig 11799 bp, 10 predicted proteins | sample PEATcosm2014_Bin_33_FD_119768 | JGI IMG/M metagenome (GOLD analysis project Ga0181532, IMG submission 119768) | Peatland microbial communities from MTU Mesocosm Facility, Houghton, MI, USA - PEATcosm2014_Bin11_30_metaG | ecosystem: Environmental > Terrestrial > Soil > Wetlands > Peat | place...
GAGTTGTTCGACGGAGACAACCGGCACGCGACCTCCTTCAATCTCTCTGCTCGTGTTCACGCTAGGGCGTAAGAAACAGAGGACTGTCAACACTCACGACCGTGACACACGGCCACAAAGCCAAGGAACAGGATGAGGCCGCTGCGCATTCCGCGGACTTATGTCTGGAGCTGACGGGCTGCCACGACCGGGCTTAGGTCCGGGCTGCCGCAACGTCGCAGTAACCGCCGGGAATCCTCAGTCCGGCTCGCGAAGCGGGCGCGCTGGTGAGTGTGTTTGATGCCCCACGACCGGTCGTGGCGTGAGTGTCGCGAACGTCGACTGGGGGTGTGTCGCCGCAGCCGTCTTGGCCGGGGACTCGACATCGCCGGGCGAGCGATACGTGACCGTGAAGTCGGCCGCCGCGGCTGCGCCATAGACGGGACTTGGCGAGGCTTCAATCGCCCCGTTCGTGCCCACCATCTCGACTGCGTCCGAATAGGGAGGGACAGTCCAAGAGCCGGACGGAACCGTCAGGCCGAGGTTCGTGAAGGTCACCGACCCGAAGTCCGCCAGAGGGTAAAGGCTGTTAGTGCTGCTGGTGTTCGGGATGCCGGGATCCTCAGCGATCCATTCTGCACAGGTGCCGGGTCCGGCGAAGGACTCCGGAGAAGTTGACGAAACGCCGGTCGTGACATCCTCGATGCTGTAATTCCAGTAGCCCGTCGAGTCCTTGTACACCTGGGCATAGATGGCGTCGCCTGGTGAGACAGTGAAGAGGATCTGACTCGCGTAGAGCCAGGAAGCATCCGTCCACCAGCCATTGTCGCCCTGCACCCCGTTCTGGCAGTAGGAGGTCGTTCCGTCCTGGAACAGACCCGGGTTCTCGTCGCCGAAGCCATTGACCCCTACCCAGTCTGTTGTGTAGCCGTTCGGGACCGATTGGCAGTTGAGTGTCGGGACCGTCCATCCGCCCCCTATCGCCTCGTAGCCACCTGTTGCTCCCGTGAGCACGTATCCGGACCAGTTGGGCGAGGTATAGCCCGGCGAACCTACCGTCAGCGGGATCGTCGTGGTTGTCGTGGTGGTCGAGGTGGTAGAGGTGGTCGTCGTCGGGTCCGTCGTCGTCGAGGCCTGTGGCTGCCCCGCCTCGACGATCTCCAGGTGGGACACGGTCGTCGTCTCGCCGCGAGCGGTAAGGCTGAGCAAGTAATCCCTGGCCTTGGTCGACGGGTTCGCCCCGACGCGGAAAGAACGCACGAGACGTCCGGACGCGCACTTAACGGTCGTCGCGAATCCCGCCAGGGCCGGCGATGAGGACCACGCACAAGTCTTGGCGTCATGGACCGCCACCGGCCAGGTGACGGTTCCTCCCGTGGCGGCCAGGTGACGGACCGGGACAGCCGCCGCACCGTCAGTACCCCTGAGGGAGGGGACAACGAAGGCGACCAGAGCTACAACTGCGACCAGAGAGCCTGGAACCTTTCTCATCTCTAACCCCCCGCGGGCAACTACTCGGTCAAAGTGTAGGCCGTTGACCAGGACTGAAAAGAGAGGTTTTCCCGCGCGCAACGGCCCCACCACGCTAACCGACATCGGCTCGCTGAGGGAGGTTTACAGATCGTCACCGCCTGTCCCACGCGCCCGCACACCACCCCGCCGAGGACTGGCGGACCCCGCGGTCTGTGCCCGGGGGAGCGGGTAGGACCCTCGGAATAACTCCGAGCGCGGGCCTGTTGGCTTGCAGGGAGGAGGGGCCGCACACCGGTTGCGATGCCCAGCGGGACCGGGCGCTGTCGTACCTCCTGGTGCGGGGGGACAAACAATGTCTGGGTCGAGAGGTGAGTCCAGCAGGAGCGACCCGGGCAGATAGTCCAGAAGCCAACAGTGGCAGGGGACAACCACTGCCACTGTTGGCGTGGCCGTTAAGGCTTCAGCCACCGCGAGCCGCCAATTGGGACGGCGCGACCTGAGAGGTGGTGCTCCCCGCGGTGTTCCTCAGGTCAAGATGTCCCCGGGCTAGCCTGACGTCGAACTGTAGACAGTCCGCTCCAATCGCCCGGAGGTGCACGTGGGGAAGTCCCAGGTAGCCAGCTTGTGCGCGCTCACGGTGGTCGCCGGGATCTGCTTGCCCCTCTTGGCGGGCTGCAGCTCGACGCCAGCAGGGACTGGCACCACAGTCAAGCAGGTGGCCGAGCTCAAGGGCTCCGGACTCGTCACAGGTGATGAATTCGGGTCCTCGGTGGCGATTGCCGGTACGACGGCCGTGGTGGGCAGCTCAGGCGGCGCCTACGCCGGCAGGGCCTATGTGTTCCAGAAGGGCGCGTCCGGCTGGACCGAGGTCGCGGTGCTGAAGGGCTCCGACACGACAGCAGGCGACCGCTTCGGCAGTGCGGTCGCCGTCTCGGGCACGACCGCTGTGGTAGGTGCCTACGACCACGCCAAGGACGCCGGGCGGGCCTACGTGTTCCAAAAGACGGGGTCGAGCTGGGCGCAGGTCGCGGAGCTGAAGGCGTCCGACACCGTGAACGACGACTACTTCGGCTGGTCGGTTGCCATTTCGGGCCCGACGGTGATGGTGGGAGCGGTCGGCCACGACAAGTACACGGGGCGCGCCTACATGTTCGAGAAGAGGGCCTCCGGTTGGACGGAGACAGCCGAGCTCCAGGGCTCCGGTACCGTCGCCGAGGACGGGTTCGGAACCTCCATAGGCATCGATGGCACTGTCGCCATCGTGGGAGCAGAGGGTTACGCGAAGGGCAGGGGCCGGGCTTACCTGTTCAGCAGGATCGGTTCCGCCTGGACTCAGATCGCCGTGCTCAAGGCTTCCGACACCATAGACGGTGACAACTTCGGTACCTCCGTGGCCATCGCGCCCACGACCGCCGTCGTGGGCGCGTACGGCCGGGCCAACTTCGCCGGCCGGGCATACGTGTTCGAGGACACCGGTACGGGTTGGGCACAGGCGGCCGAGTTGAAGGGCTCGGACACGACAACGGGGGACTACTTCGGCATCTCGGTGGCCATCTCGGGGACCTCCATCGTCGTGGGCGCCTACGACCACGCGAATGACACCGGGCGGGGCTACGTGTTCGAGAAAGAGGCGTCCGGCTGGAAACAGACAGCCGAACTGAAGGGCTCCGACACCGTCGAGGACGACTATCTCGGTAGCTCTGTTGCGATCTCCGGCACGACCACCCTGGCGGGCGCCTACGGCCAGGCGAAATATGCCGGCCGGGCCTACGTGTTCAAGACCTGACGGCGCAGCAGCACTTCGCGAAGGTCGCGCAAGACGACTTCGCTCGGCTCCGAGGGGCGTGTGGTCCCGCCCGGAGGCGGCCCGTGGGCTGTGATAGGCCCTGGAGCCACGGCTCGGTCCTTCCGATCAGAGTTCCTGAGCTTGCGGCGCCACGGTGTCAAAAAAAAAGTTGCGCAGGGCGCGCCTCTTTTGAGAGATACTCATACTCGGTGCACGGCCCCTTGCTTCCCTCGCAAGGCAACGGGGGTCGTGCACCATTTGTTCCCCAAGTGCTCCGACTCCTGTGAACAGCAGTCGGGAACGGGCTTGCCGCAAGGCTGAAGTAGGTCCCGACCACGCGGTGCGGGGGCTTGTGATCACTCGGCCAAGAGATGCCCCCGCAGTCGCCCGAGCGCTCCGTTCGCCCGTTGTCGGACGGTGCGCTCCACGAACGGGGCGAGGAGAGCGCCGGGGAGCCCGTCCGGCTGTTCGTAGGAGACGGTCAGGCTGACAGCTGTGCCGCCCGGCTCCGGGACCAGTTCGAAGGTGAGGCTCTGGTGGTCCTCCCCGGCGGAGGACCAAGTGATGCTCCGCCCTGGTTCCAGCGAGGTGATCACGATGACGGTCGCGAGCGTGCGGCCGGCGATCTTCAGCGTCGCGTCGAAGCGTGCATTCTCACCGGTTGTCTGAGGCCCCAGGGGAGTGAGCTGTTCAAGACCCTCGATGAAGACTTTGGCGCACCTGTAGTCCGCCAGGCACTCGAAGACGGTGTGGGGCGCCGCCGCGATCGTCGCACGGGCTTCGACGGTCTGGTTCAAGATTCACCCCTTAGAGGGTCGTGACGAGCGAGCGCAGGCGCACGACGACGCCGCTACTTGCTTAGTCGATGCGCACACAGATGTCTGGCACCTCGTGCCTCAGTACCGGTGCCGGTCGTCGCAGGTCGGTATGCGCCACCGTTGCCTATGCGCTCGCAGCGACAATCTGACTAGGCTCGCTCCCCGGTGAGAGAGCACAGCGGCATCGTACCGATGCAGTCGCGGGTGGCGGACACGGCCGATGTGCTCGCAACACTTCTGCAGTCATCGCCTGATGCCGTCATCGCCGTCGACCGAGATGGCCTCATCGTGCTTGCGAGCGAAGCGATCAGGACCCTTTTCGGCTTCGGTCCAGAGGAGGTCGTGGGTCTTGCCGTCGAGACGCTCGTTCCCGAGCAGGCCCGGGCCATGCACGAGCGGCACCGCAGGAGGTACACGGAGTCGGGCGAGCCGCGGCCGATGGGGCTGGGCCTCGAGCTCATGGGCCGCAGGCGTGACGGGAGCGAGTTCCCCATCGACGTCAGCTTGGCCCCCTTTGTCACCGGTGGGGAACGATTCGTCGGGGCCTTCGTACGCGACGCCACGGATCGGCGCCGTCAAGAGGCGAGGCTGCACGCCATAAACGAGATCACCCAGCGCCTACTTGCCGGCGAGCCCACCGCGGCCACCTTGGAGCTGGTCGCGTGTCGGGCGCGAGGTCTCGTGGATGCCGCCTTGGGTTGGGTTGTCGTTCCGTCAGGCAAAGACGGGCTCGTCGTCAGTGCCAGTGATGGGCAGGGCGCCGAATCGATCATCGGCATCGAGTTCACCTCGAACGGGAGCATCGCGAAGCGTTCCATGACAGAAGGCGAGACGATTACCGTCCCTGACCTGTCGACGGAGGCGACCGTGCCGGCCAGGATGAAGGCGCTCGGTCTCGGGCCGAGCCTGTTCTGCCCGCTGGGGGTGGAAGATCGAATTTTGGGCGCGCTAGTCGTGGCTCGTCCGAGGGGGGCGACCGGCTTCAACGCCAATGACACCGCGCTCGTCGAAGTCTTCGCGAACGCCGCGATGGTTGCGCTCACCTTGGGAGAGGCCCGCGTCGAGCTCGAGCAGCTCCAAGCCACCGCCGAGCGTGAGCGGATAGGCCGGGATCTTCACGACACTGTCATCCAACAGCTGTTTGCGCTCGGTATGGGTCTACAGAGCATCGAGCGGCTGACGAGCGGCTCGGTCGCCGGGCGGATAGACCGCATAGTGGACGGGCTAGACGAGGTCATTCGCGAGATCCGTGAGACGATTTTCCATCTCGAACGCCCGGCCATGGCCGAGTCGGGCCTCCGGGCAGCCGTCAATGCTGTAGTCGGCGCTGCCGCGGAGCCTCTCGGCTTCAGACCCCGCGTCGGGTTCCAGGGGCCAGTCGACGCGGTCACGAGCGATGACCTCGAGTCTCAGGTCCTTGCCGTGCTGACCGAGGTGCTCTCGAACGTCGCCCGGCACGCGGGCGCCTCGGCGGTCGAACTTGTCATCGCGGCTGAGGACAACATGCTCCTTGTCTCGGTGGCCGACAACGGTGTCGGCCCGCCGAAGGGACGTACCGCGGGCAACGGGTTGCGGAACATCGCCGAGCGGGCCCGTGCGCTCGGTGGCTCGGTCTCGATCACGGCTCGTAGCCCCTCGGGGACGCTCGTCGAATGGTCAGTCCCGATACCCCGGTGACCGCCCGCGAACACCTGGCCGCCGCACGGCCGGAGGAAAGGTGACTTTCGCCTCTAACGATAAAGGGCTGCTCAGGCCGACTCTTGAAACGTGGAATGCGATCGGGGACCCGTTTTCGAGGAGCTGAGTACTGAGGACTGTCTCGCGCTGGTGACCAAGGAAAGCGTTGGTCGCGTGGCCCTCACAGCGCGGGCTCTGCCGATCGTGCTTCCCGTGAACTTCGCGTTGGCGGAGGGCAACATTTTTTGGCGCTGTGCCCAGGGCACCAAGCTCAACGACGCCTCGGCGGGGTTCGTGGTTGCCTTCGAGGTGGACCACTACGAGCTGGACCGGCATCAGGGCTGGAACGTCATGGTGCAAGGGCTGGCGCACGTCGTCACCGAGGAGGACGAACTCGCCCGCGCGACCAAGCTCCCACTTGAGCCCTGGTCACTGGACGGGATGGCGGACCGTTACGTCTGTCTGGTGCCGAACATCATGACGGGCACGCGCATCCTTCCCGGCTGAGCCGGAACTGCCCGCAGGTCAGGTGCGCGTCGGGGACGCGAGTTTCTCCGGCACGTCGGCGGTGGGTCGGTCCGCGGGGTGTGGCCGCCCGTAGACTTGCCGGCGTGGAGGCCGTGCGAACCGAGCCCGTCGACGGCCGGCACGGTCTCGATCGCGTGTGGACCTTGCCGAACGTGATCTCCTTCGCCCGAATCGCGCTGGTCGGGGTGTTCTGCTGGCTTCTGTTCGGGCCGGGCGAACGGATCGCGGCAACTCTCGTGCTCATGTTCGTCGGCACGACCGACTTCCTCGACGGGTACCTCGCGCGCAGGTTTCACCAGGTCAGCACGCTTGGCAAGGTTCTGGACCCGGTCGCCGACCGTGTTGTGCTCTTGACCTCAGTCATCGCGATCGGGATCTACGGCGCCATCCCGGCTTGGCTCGCAGGCGTCGTGCTCGGCCGCGAGCTGCTCGTGTCCGTCGCGGTCATGGCGCTTGCCTTGATGCGGGCGAGGCGCATCGACGTACTGTGGGTCGGCAAGGCGGGCACGTTCGGGCTCTTGTGCTGCCTACCGCTGTTCTTGCTCGGCGACGAGCACGCGACCTGGGCCCGGGCTGTGACCGATGTGACCTGGGTGGCGCTCGTGCCGGCTCTGGTCTTCAGCTTCGTCGCCGCGGCCGCCTACGTTCCGCACGCCCGACAGGCAATCCGGGAGGGCCGTTCGAATCTCGGTCCGCAGGGGGCGGATCAGTGAAGGCCGTGATCATGGCGGGCGGGGAAGGCACCAGGCTTCGCCCGCTTACGGCGAACCAGCCCAAGCCGATGCTCGCGATGGCGAACGCGCCGATGGCCGAGCACGTCGTGAACTTGCTGAGGCGCCACGGCTTTGACGAGATCGTGGTGACAGTCGGGTTTCTCGCCAGCATGATCCGCACCTACTTCGGAGACGGGTCCGAACTAGGGGTCCGGCTCGTGTATGCCACCGAGGAGACACCGCTCGGGACGGCCGGGTCGGTCCTCAACGCCATCGACGAGCTGGACGACCGCTTTCTAGTCATATCCGGGGACGTCGTCACCGACGTAGACCTGACGGCGCTCGTCGAGTTCCATGACAAACGTGCTGCTGTGGCGACGCTCGCGCTCGAGTCGGTGGACAACCCCCTCGAGTTCGGGATCGTCATCATCGACGGGGAAGGGCGCATCGAGAGGTTCTTGGAGAAGCCGGGCTGGGGCGATGTCTTCAGCGACACGATCAACACCGGCATCTATGTGCTCGAGCCGGAGGTCTTCGACTGGATACCAGCCGGACGTGCCGTCGATTTCTCGTCGGAGGTCTTTCCGGTGATGCTGGAGGCGGGCAGGCCGCTTTACGGCTATGTGGCAGGCGGCTACTGGGAAGACGTCGGCACGCTGGAGGCCTACTTGACCGCCCATGCGGACATCCTCGACGGCAAGGTGGGCATCGACGTGCCTGGTTTCTCGCTCCGCCCGGGCGTGTGGCTCGGCGCGGGCGCCGAGGTCCATCCCTCGGCGCGCGTTCTCGGCCCGACTCTCATCGGCGACAACTGCCGGATCGGTGCAGGCGTCGAGCTGCACGGGCACTGCGTAGTGGGCGCCAATGTCCGCATCGGGGAGAACAGCGTCATCGAGCGATGCGTGATCCACGACAACGTCTACATAGCCTCGTCTGTGAGTGCCCGGGGCTGCGTGATCGCGAGGTCGTGCGACGTGCGTCAGGGCGTGCACCTCGACGACGGGGTCGTGCTCGGCGCAGGTTCGAAGGTCGGTCGTCAAGCCGTGATCGGGGCGGGAGTGAAGGTGTACCCGCACAAGATCATCGAAGCTGGCGCCGTGGTGAACTCGTCGATCATCTGGGAGTCTCGGGGTTCGCGGAGCCTCTTCGGGCGCCTCGGGGTGGCGGGGATAGCGAACGTCGACCTGTCGCCCGAAGTCGCCATGCGCGTCGCTTTGGCTTACGCCACGACACTTCCCAAGGGCGCGACAGTCGCAGTGTCGCGAGATTCCAGCCGTGCCGCGCGGATGCTTAAGCGAGCGGCCATCGTCGGGATCATCGCGGCAGGTTGCGACGTCGAGGACCTGGAGGCCGCGACCGTTCCGGTGACGCGCTTTCTCACCCGCACCGGGACCGCTGTCGGAGGCATGACCGTAAGGCTGGTGCCAGGCGATCCGCAATCGGTCGCGTTGCGTTTCTTGAACGAGGATGGGATGGAGCTGGGCGAGCCCGCCCAGCGCAAGATCGAGCGCGTCTATGACCGCGAGGAATCACGGCGCGTGCTCGCAGCCGAGATCGGCGACATCAGCTTTGCCTCGAGGACGCTCGAGCTCTACACCAACGAGCTCACCGGCCTCGTGGACCTCGACGCCATACGCGCCGCCAGGTTCAAGCTGGTCCTCGATTACGCCTTCGGTACGGCGAGCTTCGTCATGCCGAACGTTCTCGCGAAGCTCGGCGCCGACACTCTCGGCATCAACCCGAATGTCTCGACCTCAGGCGTCATCGGTTTCGACAGGATGGCGCACGCGGCCCGGTTAGGTGATCTCGTCCGGTCCTCGGGTGCCGACCTCGGGGCGATGCTGGACCCCGACGGGGAGCAGCTGACCCTCGTGGACGACACTGGCCACGTCCTGTCCGACGACGAGTCCCTGTTGGCGCTCGTCCGGCTCGTGTCCACGACAGAGCCCAGTGGAGTGATTGCCGTACCTGTGGATGCGAGCAGTCATGTCGAGGCGATCTGCGAGACGACTGGCTGCGAGGTGATGAGGACCAAGCTGGCGGCCTCGCAGCTGCTGGAGGCTGCCGACTCGCCGCGGGTGCGATTCGCCGCCAACACTGCAGGTGGTTTCGTCTTTCCCACCTTCCTGCCGGCTTTTGACGCCGTGGCGGGCCTGGTGCGGCTGCTGTCGCTGCTCGCCCGCGACAGGTGCGTGCTGTCGCAGGCAGTGGCGCGGCTTCCGAAGACCCATATCGTGCGGCGGGAGGTGACGACTCCCTTCGAGCAAAAGGGCCTTGTGATGCGCACTCTTGTCGAGCAGGCGGACCCGGCTGGCCTTCTGCTGCTCGACGGCGTGAAGACGATCGATGAACACGGTTGGACCCTTGTGATACCCGATCCTGAGGCTCCGCTGACGCGCATCCTCGCCGAGGGGCGAACCGGGGCCGCCGCGGAGCAACGGGCCGACCGGATGGCTCGTGACATCGAGGCGATCGTCGCAGAAGGGACAGCCTGATCGGCGCATTTGGCCTTGTCGGCCGGGCCGGGTACGGCCAGGGGACAGGCGGTAGAGTCCGGCGAGTGACTACGATCGCTTCGACGTTGGAAGATGCCGCCGCCCCTAAGGAGCCGTGAGCCATGGAAATCCCCCAGGACCTGAGATACACCTCCGACCACGAGTGGGCGCGCCTCGAAGATGCCAAGGTCAGAGTCGGCCTCACCGATTTCGCCCAGGAGGCCCTCGGGGACATCGTGTTCGTGCAATTGCCGTCTGTCGGCGAAAGTGTCGCCCGGGGCGGGGAGCTGGGCGAGGTCGAGTCGACCAAGTCTGTCTCGCAGGTTTACGCGCCCGTAGGTGGCGTCGTGATCGAGGTGAACACTTCGCTGTCGACTCAGCCCGAGGTGATCAATACGGACGCGTACGGGCAGGGCTGGCTTTGTGTGATCGAGCCGTCCGAGCTCGCCGAGCTGGACGAGCTGCTGGACGCCGCCGGATACCGCTCACTGACAGACTCCTGAGACGTCGCCGGTCGTCTGACCGCGCTCCACGCCGGTCCGAACGCGAGGAGTAGGGGACCAAGCAATGGCTGTTTCGTTGATCACCGAGGGGGAGCTGGCCGAGCGCGCCCTGGTTAGTCTCAGGTACCGTACTGGGGTGTTCTGCAACAACTGTGGCCATCGCAATCCGCCTGACTCGAACTTCTGCTCGTCCTGTGGCTCGCCGTTCACCCCGAGCACGGACACGACGATCTCATTCCTGCCGGAGGACTCCTCGGGCGATCTCGCTGACGAGGAAGTCAGCGTTCCAGCCGGGGACCTGGCAGAAGGCACCGGAGTTCTCGTCGTAAAGCGCGGACCGGACGCCGGCGCCCGCTTCGTACTGACAGGTGAAGTCACCCGGGTGGGCCGGCATCCCGACAGCGAGATCTTCCTCGACGACGTGACGGTGTCACGCCGCCATGCGGAATTCCGGCGCGAGGCGAGCCACTACGTCGTCGTGGATGTCGGGTCTTTGAACGGCACCTATGTCAACCGGGAGAGGATCGAGACGGCCACCTTGAAGGGTGGCGACGAGGTCCAGATAGGCAAGTTCAAGCTCGTATTCCTCTCGACGAGCGCGGGTTGAGCTAGCTGTGGGGGAGCGCTCTTACCTTGCTATTGGCGACGTGCTGGCGTTGCTGCGCGAGGAGTTCCCGGACATCACGATCTCGAAGATCCGTTTCCTCGAGAGCCGGGGCCTGCTCGTGCCGGAGCGAACACCTTCGGGTTACCGGAAGTTCTACGAGCCCGACGTCGAACGTCTTCGTTGGATCCTGCGCCAGCAGCGCGAGCACTTCCTGCCATTGAAGGTCATAAAGGGCCGCCTCGACCATGGGATGAGCGACCCGGACGCGCCCGCGCCCCACCTGTTCGAGATGGGGGAGCCGCCGCCTGAGCAGGAGTCAGAGGCTGTTCTCGTTGCCGCGGCCGGGTCCACGACGGTCACCCGCGAGAGCGTTCAGGGTGCGGTCGCGGCCCTGACGCCTGTAGCCATGGTCGCGTCCTCGAGCGAGCACACGCCAAAGCGGACAAGCATGCCCGTGATGGCGAGGACTGAGGCGCCCCAGCCGAGGGAGCACGCGTCGCAAAGCGGCCCGGCGGGCTCGGCCGAAGGCAGCGGTCCCGAGGAGGAACGGACTGCAACCCCCACGCGTCGGCCGCCCGAGCCCGGGACAAAAGCCGCCTCCGGCACCGCCTCGCCCGGGGGCCGCCGCGCGAAGGGCCCAACGCCCGCGCCACAGAGCCCATCCCGGGAAACTGGTGCGGAGTCCTCGTCACCCGGCCAGCCGGTCGGCGAAGCCAGCAAGGACACTGGCGTGCCCGCTCGGCACGCCTCGTCCCGGCCGACGACAGGACTGCCGGGTGCGGGGCTCTCCGGTGCGAGCCTCACCGTCGCCGAGCTGGCGAGTGCCAGCGGCCTCGAGGTGGCGGGCATCGAGGAGCTCGAGACCTTCGGTCTCATCGCCGGGCGAACCGTGGCCGGCGTGCACTGCTATGACGAAGAAGCAGTTCTCGTGGCGAAACTTGCGGCCGGATTCGCCCCGTACGGGATCGAGGCCAGGCACCTGCGTATCTTCAAGCACGCTGCCGACCGCCAGACCGGGCTGTTCGCACAGGTTGTGACGCCTCTTTTGAGGCAGAGAAACCCAGGGGCCCGAGCCCGAGCCATGGAGGAGCTCGCCGAGCTCGCCGAGCTCGGAGAGGCCTTGATGCGCTGTTTCTCACAAGCGGCGCTACGCGAACTGACCGGGGGGTGAGCCAGCCGGACCACACGGTCAGGTCCCTTCTGGATGCCGCCGAGCTGGC
>Ga0181532_10004718_pt1 | contig 11794 bp, 10 predicted proteins | sample PEATcosm2014_Bin_33_FD_119768 | JGI IMG/M metagenome (GOLD analysis project Ga0181532, IMG submission 119768) | Peatland microbial communities from MTU Mesocosm Facility, Houghton, MI, USA - PEATcosm2014_Bin11_30_metaG | ecosystem: Environmental > Terrestrial > Soil > Wetlands > Peat | place...
AGCAAAAGCGCCGTGCGGCTCCTTCTCGACCCGCCCAGCGCTTTGCTTTTGCGCAGTAACTGTACTTCCTTAAGAATTGTTCCAGCAGTTCCCTCCTATCCGCTTGCCGAAATCCGTCAAGCTAATTTGCAGATTGAACTACCCATCGCCCCACTGGCTCGAGGAACTCCACCCCAATCGCATAGCCGTCGCCATGCAATGGTTGGCAGTAGGCCACCCGAGCTGCGGAACGAAACTCTCCCGTGCGCGACGCAAACAACACCGGCGCACCCTTATCCCAGCGCCGCGTGCTCACCACGCGAGCTCCTTTGGGGCTTACGTTTTCCGTAAACGTGGCTTCCACGCCGGGAATCTGGCGATGTCCCTCAAGCACGACTGGGATTTCCATCGGAATCCGATTCTCACTGCGGTTGAAGCGAAATTGGCTCCTGTGATTCATTGGTTCTTATCCTCACAGGCACGCGGCAATTCGCGTGATTGAATTTATTGGGTGCGCGCGATGTTTCATGCGATACAGAGCCCGGTCGGCCGCACCCAAGAGCTTTTCGGCGCTATCGCCATCTTCTGGGAACGCGGCGATCCCCGCGCTCACAGACAGCGCCGGCTCTTCTGTTTCTCCGACGAGCCGTTCCCGGATCCGGGCGGAAACCCGTGCCGCAATTTCCTTCGGAGCCTCCGGCAGCACGAGAGCAAATTCGTCTCCGCCATACCGCGCAGGAGTATCGATAGCGCGCGAATGATTGCGCAATATTTTGCCCAGCCGCACCAGAGCTCGGCTGCCTACCAAGTGCCCATATCGGTCGTTGATCGTCTTCAACCCGTCCATGTCCAACAGCACGATGCTGAAGGGCCGTCGGGTTCGCCGGGAACGATCGAGTTCCGATTCAATGACCGCGATCAGCCGCCGGTAATTCGCAAGCCCCGTGAGGGGATCGCTGATTGCGAGTGACCGCACCTGGTCGAATAACCGCGCCTGGTCGATCAGGGCTCCGCACAGCATGATCGTGTAGCTGGCGACCTTGGAAAGCTCCGCAATGAAGAAGGGACCGTCAAAAATACGCCTCGAAAAGAGTGCGGCCAGATGGCAGGCGGTATTCAGAAGCGCAACCAGAAACAGCGAATAGTCGTACAGCGAACCCTCACCGTCGTTTTTCTGTTGCTCCCGATAGCGCCGGTAAAAGAAGAACGCGGCCAGCCCGAACAGTCCGCCGGGAAGCACTTCCCAGGGGCGAGAGAAAAAGGCGCCATATTTGGCGATTGGCGTAGCCGGTGCAGCGATAAACGCGGCGCTCGTGATATAAGCCGCTGCCGCAACGACAAATAGCGCTCCTGCCGTTTCGCGGCTCGGTTGGCGCGAAGTCGGCAGAAAGCGCTCGACCCCCAGTGCGGCCAACAGCAAAACTGCCAGCATCGTGCGCCCTACCATCCAACCCATCGGTACGTGCGAAAGCGCTACCTGGCCTGTACGTAGCAGATCGTTGAGTCCAAAGTAGCCAATCGTCTCAATCATTCCCGAGAGCACGAATCCAAACGCCAGGATCAACGCGATGCGATCGTGCGTGCCTCGGAAACGAACCAGCGCATTGGCGGCATAGCAAAAGCAAAGCAGCGAACCGCCGACTTCCAGATAGAGATAGGTTGTGGGAGAGCCAAGTACATGAACGAATCGCGAATACAGAACTGTGGCACAGATCAGCGCTAGGAATAGGCTGTAGCCTATTGCCGGCAGTCTGCCGCGATCCTTCCGGAGAAAACCAGTGATTGTTGCCCAATCCCCCAAAACATCCCCCAATCGCCGGGAAAACCCGGCAACTCAAGGGAATGCACGTAAATGTCCTTTTCTGCCATCCGATCAGGGTCTGTAAGTAGTTGTAAATAATGCTGTTATTAATTGACCGTGCAGGAGTTGTAGCACTTGAGACAGGCGCGAGACGCAGAATGCTCCAGAAGCCGTCCTCTTTCTGAACAGTATCGCTCCTGTATCCAGTTAGTTAGCAGGCGTTTAGGCATGGCTGTCACAAACCTGTACCTCGTCTCATCCTGAGACTGTCTCATCTTGGGATAGACCCCTTTTTCTAGGCTTTTGGGGCCGGGGGTGGCAGGTCGCGAGCGCTGATCGGACTCGTAAAGCTCTGTCGCTTGTGCGTACCATCGCAAAACGGGGAATTTCCAGAATGTCCGCAGCGGCAAACGGTCACAGCCGTCCTCCCGCCCAGACCGAATTTCTGCCCGTCCTGATCCACGATTTCAAAATCACCTTCGATGCGAATCGGACCATTGCTGAATACAGTTACTTTGGTTGCTGCCACAAATTCCTCCGTAAGATGACCCATCCTCTCGACCGCGCAATGCGTTTACAAGATAGCGGGGGATGTCAACGAATACAAGAACCGCTCTCTGCAAAAATCTTCTAATAGCGTGGCACGGATGGATCGACCTCCGTCGACCAGGACAAAATCCCGCCGCGCAAGTTGTAAACCTTGCGGAAGCCCGCTTGTCTCAAGAAGTCCACCGCTTGCGCCGAACGCTTTCCGCTCTTGCAATGCGCCACAATTTCGCGCGCGGAATCGAGTTCGTGAACCCGCCGGGGCAGTTCGCCGAGCGGGATCAAATGGCCGTTCAGGTTGCAAATCTGGTATTCGTGGGGTTCACGCACATCCAATATGAAAATGTCTTCTGCCTTGTCGAGCCGCTCCTTCAGCTCGCGCGCCGTAATTTCCGGAACATGCAGATCACCCTCCGGTTCCTCTTCGCCACGAATGCCGCAGAATTCGTTGTAATCGATAAGTTCGTGAATCTTCCGATGTGTGCCGCACATCGGACAATGCGAATTCTTGCGCAACTTCAACTCCCGAAACTTCAGCGATAGAGCGTCAAATAGCACTAGACGCCCTGCAAGAGATTCTCCTCGCCCTATGATCAACTTGATGGTCTCCAGTGCCTGCAGCGACCCGATAATCCCGGGAAGTACACCCAGCACCCCGCCTTCGGCACATGACGGCACCAACCCCGGCGGGGGTGGCTCCGGATAGAGGCATCGATAGCAGGGGCCATCCGGCATACCGAAGACGGTGACTTGCCCCTCGAATCGAAAAATCGAACCATACACATTGGGCTTTCCCAGCAAAATGCACGCGTCGTTGACCAGATAGCGAGTCGGAAAATTGTCGGTGCCATCGACAACGATGTCGTAATCCTTGAACAATTCCAGGGCATTTTCGCTCGTGAGCCTGGTTTCATAGGTTGTGATACGCACGTCGGGATTCAAGTTGGAGAGGCGCGCGCATGCAGCCTCGGTCTTCGGCTTGCCCACATCGCTCGTGCCAAAAGTCACTTGCCGCTGCAGATTCGTGAAGTCCACCACATCAAAATCCACCAGGCCAATATGCCCCACGCCTGCCGCCGTCAGATACAAGCCGAGCGGCGCTCCAAGTCCGCCTGTGCCGATCAGCAATACTCGCGCACCTTTCAGTTTGAGCTGGCCCTCCATCCCCACTTCCGGCATGATCAAGTGCCTGCTGTACCTCAGGATTTCTTCATTCGTCAAACTCGCTCCCGTTGCGTGCGTATCGAGCCCCTGTGTTTTGGTCGCCATGGATAGTTTCCTTTGAACCATTCTACGCGGAGAATGCTCTCGATGAAATGTGATGGTCGAACATGGATCGCTTGTATCCTTATGGATGCTTATCTGGCTTGCAACTTGCGTTGGAATTTACGTTACTCGGCCGCGGATTTGGGCAGCATGTACTTGGCCAGAGGGACGCCCACCGCACCGACTTTGCCGGTCTTACCGTCGCACAGAACAACGCGTAGCTGCGCGGCCTTCGGCACAATGTTGATTTCCTGGGTGAGTTCCACCTGTTGCTTCAAGAACTGCTGGTACTGGCTGCCCGATAAATTCAATGGAAAGGATTGCTGAGCCGCGTTTAGTACCTGGTTTTTGTCATCGAGTTGCGCGACCACCATATTCGCGGTTCCGGCGAAACGCCCGTCCTTGAACTCACATTGAATCGATCGCGGATCGAAAAAGATCATTGCGCTCACGGCAATCCCGTCGTCGTGCGTGGTGGCTTTCACACGAACTGCCAGGCTCAGTCCGGTGGACTCGAGAGGGCTAATCGCTGCATGGGTGACGATGTCGCGCAGGGCGTCGGGACTCAGTGCCGGCTCGGGCAGCGCAAAGTATCCTTTTCGGGCTCGCACCACTAGATCCGGAGTCTTCAGCTCCACCGTAACTGTATGAAAACTGCCGTCCCACTTCACCTCCGACGGATAGTATCCAAGTTCGTACGTCATGCGAGAATCGTCAATCGCGCTCCGAAGCGACGACGACAGGTCGTTCGTGTTGTAAAAGGCCTTGCCGCCGGTGCCTTCTGCCAACATGTCCATTGTCTCAAACGTAGTTTTGTCAAGATCCTGGATCGGATTGGTCGGACCCTGCGCCGAAGATGAATTTTGTTTAGGTTCGCGAAGCATATGACCGCCTGGAAGTTTGCCCCCAGTTCGGCCTCCGCCGCGGCCTCCATTTCCACCAGGATTCCCGCCGAACGAGCCCCCGCTTGCTTGTCCACTATTCATCGCGCCATCACCCGGACTCTTGTTCGACCCTTTGGCCGTGTTCATATTCAGGCCCAGCAGTCCGCGGGCATCCACCGGATAAACTGCAACATTCGCCTCGTTGAGAGCGTGCGCCGCTTTTTCGATGTTCTCCGCAAACATCAACTGTTCGCCGGATATATTTGCTTCGCGTTTTGGGTCGTTCATCATTTGCACAATGCTCTCGAGGTTTTCATACCCTACGCTGAACGGGAAACTCCCAGAAACCCACAGCAAGTTCTTACGGCCTGGCCACGCTGCGGCGTAATTTGCGATATCGATCAGTGCGGCCACGGTGATCTGCACGCGATCCTGAATGTACATATTGGCCTCGCGCTGAAATGCATCCTGAAACAGCGCATCCATTGTGTCGTCTCCGGTCTGGATTGAGGTAGGTGCGGACGCTTCCAGGTCCACAGTGGTTTGCCCGGAGTATTGACCCAGTGCCGCCACAAGTTTTGAGGAATCGCTCGTAAAGCCATGCAGGACGTGCAAGGTTCGCCCTAAGGTATAGATAGCAAGACGGTCTTGTGGCTGGATTTGCTGCAGAAACTTGATTGTTTGCTGCCGCGCAAAGCTCTGATCTGTGATTTCCGTGTTCAGGCTATCGAGCAGAACCATCGTGACACTTGGCGGAACACTGCCGGTCGCGCGAATCTGGTTCGTATATGTGTCCGGCGGCAAGGGAGGCGTTGGTTTTGCCGGGGGTTGGTTGGTCTCTTTCTGGAAGATTTGGATCTTTTCTGGATGGCCGTTGTCGAGCACAACGAAGTCAGCTGCGGTCAGGTCCCCGACCGGCTCGCCCTTTTTGTCCCTGGCAATCACGCTGATTTGAACCAGATGCGTGGTGCTTCGAATCAAAGTTGTGGAAGGCGGTTGGCTCTTTTGCTGTCCTGCTGCCGGTTGCGGGTGGGCGGGGAACAAACGACCCGGTACAAACGGGAACGCCGCGAGGACTGCTACAATCCACGCTCGCGGCCAAACACGCATGCGCCCGGTTCGCATGGCCAGCAAATTGTACTCCTTCTCTTGCAATCGTTCTTCGGAGAAAAGTCATAGCCGCAGGGGGGCCCTCAAGAGTCGGGAACTCCAGCCTCATAATTCAAGGATTGCAAAGGCAGAGAAAGTGCCGCCGACGCGACGGCCCGCGGAACCAGACGGCTGCTAGCCCTAGAAGATTAAGTGCAGCGCCATTTGAATGAAGCGCGGTCCCCCGAGAGTGTCTGTGATGAACCCGATATTCTGGGTTGAAGGCGGAGGATTCACATAACACGGATTCGGGTTGTAACACGGGTTGAGAGTCACGTTGTTTGTGGGAGCATCGAAACTAGGGTGATTAAAAAGGTTAAAGACGTCGAGTTCGTATTTGAGGTTGAACCGTTCGTTGAGCTTGAACATCTTTTGCAGCGAGAAATCCCAACGGGCCTGGAAGGGAGCACGGAAAACGTTACGGCCTGTGGCTCCGAATCCGGTCTCAGAGTTATCACAAACGGTTGTACCGGCTGTGGTCAGCCCGCAGGGTGGCACGCCGCTCTGGCCAGGCTTAAGGAGAGGAATAGAAAAAACGCCCGGGTTAAAATAAGGTTTACCGGCATTTACTCCTGTAGTGCCCTGAGTCTGGGCCTGGCCCGGAGTGACTCCGGAGTTCAACGGAAGAACTGGGTTGGTGATGAAATCATCCGCACTATAGTAAATTCCCCCTACTGAACCGGAGAAGTCGTAAACAGTAAAGGGCTGGCCGCTTTCTAGGGTGGTGATTCCGTTGAAGGACCAACCGTTCACGACGTGGTTCAGGAAGCCTTTCGCCCAGTCCGCGTGAGGGAATTGGTAGAGGTAGTTGATGACAAAGACGTGGGTGCGGTCGAAATCTGAGGAGGCGTAACTGGATCTTGGATCCAACGGGTTGTTCCCGTTAAAGAAAAGACCGAGCCCGCTTTGCTCGTCCAAGGAGTGCGACCAGGTATAGGAGAAATTGATTTGCAGTCCCTGGCTCAGTCGCTTCGTCAACTGGAATTGGAGCGCATTGTAATTAGAGATGCCCTCGGCCTCCCAGAAATCGGAATTGGGGTTGTACCCTATGTAAGGAACGCGTAGTGCGGTGTTTCCGTCGGCGCCGGTGTACTCGCCGATGGTGGTCTGCACCTGCTCAGTCAGCAGCGGATTATAGTTCGAATCGATGGCCTGATAACCGTAGGAATAGATTTGGCCATTGACGGGATGCTGCGGTGTGGCAATGGCGGGTTGATTGAACGGGATCGGTAGGACCTCGTGTACACCATGATTGCCGAGATACGCCAGAGAAAAAAGCAGCGTGTTATAGGGCTGCCATTGCAAATCCAGGCTCCAGTTCTCTGAGTAAGGGAGCTTGTTCGCGGGATCGTAACTTCCAAAAAGATATGCCAACGACGGCGTGTTGCTCGGCGAGCACGTGGGGGTCACAGGTTCGGTACAGCCGCTGAGCTGCGATTGATTGTAGATGAGGGCCTTCAGCTGATTCAGGTTCTGAGGCGGTGGAGGAAGAGGGCCTGTACCAAAGGGCGCATTAAAGCATTTAACGCCCACGCAAGTCGCATTCACGGGCGATGCGAACGGAAGCTCCGTGGTCACCCCAAATGGGCCGCTGATCCCTAGACCAGCGCTGGGTGAAAACTCGGAGAAAAATTCACCTCGGTCGTAGTAAATCCCGAATCCGGCGCGGATAGTGATGTTCTTGACCTGCGACGGCGCCCAGACTAGCCCAATGCGGGGCGCGAAACCCCATTGACGTCCTGTGAGGGTGGAATTGCTGACGCCCTTCGTGCCAAAGGTCTTGTTGTTCCCGGCAACCACTAAACCGATGTTTGCGATTGTGTCCGTGCTGAGGTCATAGGAATAGTCCTTGGGATAAAAATTCGTGAGCATCCCGTTTTTCTCCCAAAGCGGGCCATCCCAATCCCAGCGCAACCCGAGATTCACTGTCAGATTTTTCTTCAACCGGTAATTGTCCTGAGCAAAGGCCCCAGCTTGATTCGAACGATAGTAGCGATTTGTCTCGCCGTTGATCAGGGTGCCTCCCCCGTTTCTCCCACCAAATTCTCCTTGGAGGAAAGTTGTGAAGTCCTTGAACGTGATGTTGGCAACTTCATTTTCGCGGTTCAGGATGTTGAGTTGACCATAGTCCCAGCTGAATCCAAACGAGAAGGTATGGGGCCCCTTCACCCAATTCAACTTGGTTGCTCCTTCAAACTGGTTCTGGACCACGCCTGCGTTCGCGAAATTACTGGAGGCCCCGACGTAAAGGCTCTTGTACGTGAAGTCGTCGGCATTTGTGATGTTAATGCCTGGAAAATTATCCGAGGATACGCCTGGCAAGGAAATTCCCACTTCGCTGGGGGTGAGACTCTGACCGAGCTGGCCATTCACAACCTCTCGAATAAATCCGAATCTCTGCTCCCATGTGAGGTTTGGGCTCAAGATGGTCGTGTTATCCAGCGATAGCACCTGGCTCCCGGCGTGAAGTGTTTGCGGAAAACCTAGAGTGGAGGCAATCGCGAATTCGACTGTGCTGGGGTTGTTCTGGAAATAATATTTTGCCGCAAGCCTGTCCTTTGGACTGAACGCATAGTCAATGTTCCCGTTGACTTGATCTGCGCTGAACTTGCTGGATGGCCCCTGTACAATGGCGTCGTACCCGAGAGCCGAAATCTGGTCTTGATTGAACAAGTTCTGCGAAGGGATCAGGTATTGGCCCGACGAATTCTTTGCATTCATGATGGCAAGTGCCTGCGGACTAATGTCGTTTGCCGTTAGATTGCTGCCGAAGTCTGTATTCGCTAATGCTGCCAGAGTCGCGGCATCTCGCTTATCCGTGAGGCCCTGAGGCACCACCGTTCCGCTCACGGCTCCGTTCAACGCGTCGGAAACTCGCAATCCCTGGTACGAACCGAAGAAGAAAAGCTTGTCCTTTATGATCGGGCCGCCCAACGTTCCGCCAAAGACATTTCTCTTGAGTCCCGGCGTAGAGTCCCCAATGGGCAGGCCTGTGGCCTTCAGAAAGAACGGCGTTGCGGCCCATCCATTTGTTGCAAAGTATTCGTAGGCTTGACCATGAATTTGGTTTGTTCCCGATAAAGTGGTCAGTTCAACGTGAGCACCACTGGTAGCTCCTTGCGAGGCATCGTACATGGAGGTGGTCACGTGCACCTCTTGGATCGTCTCCACGGGAGGCGTGGGCAATCCTTCGCCGATGGCGTTGTACACCGAAGTACTGGTTTGAGTCTGGCCGGGGGTCGAGAAAGATTCGCCGGTGTTCAAGATGAAGCGGGCCGTGTTGTCGTAGCTAGAAGTTTTTCCATTGAAGAGGTTGTTGGCGTTCACGGAATTGAAGCTAATGCTGTTGCTGGTGTCGCGTTGGCCATTCGCCCAGATCGCTTGGTTCCCCAGACCGGCCCCAGCTCCGTTCCCCGACAAGAGGTCGGCACTGACACCCGGGGCGAGGATAGCCAATTGCGTGAAACTCCCCGTGCCCAGCGGAACGCTTTCAACCAATTCTGATCCCAATGTGTACCCATTCGAGGTGTCTGTCTGATTCATCAGAGGCGTTGCGGTTACCGTAACGGTGGAACTGATTTGTCCGGGCTGGAGTGCCCCATTCACGGTGGTAGTCAGATTCCCGCGAACCAGAATCTGAGAGTGAACCTCGGTATTGAAACCATCTTTGGCAAATGTAACGGAATACGTCCCGAGTGGGAGATCTACAAACTCGAAGGAACCGTCGCTCTTGGTCGTTCCCCTGACCTCCAGGTTGGTGTTGATATTTCGGACCGTCACCTTGGCGCCTTGCACTATCGCACCCGAAGCGTCCGCCACCGTCCCATTGATCGCACCGAGGGTTTGTTGCGCGGAAGAGTTGGATAAGCCGACAAACAACGAGAGACAAATGACGAGCGCGAAACAGATTGAACGTGACATTGGCACACCCCTCCCCAAATTGTCCACACCGAAATTCCACACCCGCCACGGATTCCTCGACCTAGGTTGTCTTTCTTTTATGAACAGCTTGTTACGAGCAACTAATTTTGAGACGAATACTAGCTGACTCAATTTTCAGAGAGCAACTGGAAAATGCTCGGACACGGCACCTTTCAAGTGCCTGTCCCCGCTTTTCCACAGCTTTACCTCAAGCTTCTTGGCTTTACAGCCACCACCAGTTTGTTTAGGCTGATAAGACCATGTGGAACGTTGACGAACGCTTTGAAAAGAAGCAGATGGACACTCTGGCATCCCTGGGCTTTTCTGTGGGCAGCACGCGCGGAGTTGTCCGCGTGGAAAAATACGGCTCCGCTGCGGAATTTCGCCAGAACCCGGACGGCCGATTCCAGATGACCATCTTGCCGAGTATTATGTTGAAAGGCCAATTCACGCGCCTGTGGGACGCGGGCTATCAGAAATTCCTTTTGACCGATGATGGCGTCAAATTGCCCGCCCTCGCCTTCCAGCTTGCCGATTTGCGCAAATTCAATGAAGAGCTGCGGACCGCTTTGGGTGTACCTACCTTCTACAATGAAGCTCTTGGATCGGTCAGTGCTCTCAGCGTCTACGATCGCGTGAAAGGCCGCTCAGGAGACATCCCGGACAAGACCGTGGGCGCGCAGGAGCCTTCTAGCGGGCACTAAACCGCATCTTGCTCCGTTTTATTTTCCTTCGTTCCCGAACGAGCTCGAGCTTCTTCCAACTGCCGGCGAAATTGTCGAAGATCCACCCGATGCTTCCCTGCCTTACGTCCACCGACAAAAATCACGGGAATATCCCAGCTGTATCGTTCAGCGAGTTCGTCATCCTCATCGATATTCACTTCTCGCAACGTGCCCCCGAATTCGATCAGCAACGGCCGCATCACCGCTTTGGCCTCCTCGCAAAGGTGGCATCCCGGACGCGTGTAGACCGTAACTTCCAGCGCGGGCGCCGAAGCCAACCGCTGGTCTTCCGGATGCCCACTCATGGTTTCGGATGGGAATACTTCTGAAATGGCCCGGCATGCGGATAGAAGCTATACCCGCGATACAGTTCGGCAATCTGCCGTAGGTGTCCGAGGTCGTGATTGGCCAACTCATGCAGCATCTGGGAAAGAGAAATGCTCCCAAGCTCGGCGTGTTGTCCCGTCCGCCCCGCTGCCGCCGCAGGAATGGAGTGAAGATAAAATACGAATGCCCGGCGTAGTGGAACGAATTCTTCCATATGCTGCCTTGCCGATTTCTTCTGTTCTTCCCCTTCCGCCGGCGCTTCGTGCTTGGCCAACGCAGGCGACTCTTCCAGCACGATGCGGCGCGCGCGCTGCTCGTACAGCTTCTCGATCATCACCATGTGCCCCAAAACCTCTGCAATGGACCAACGGTCAGCCGCGGGTTTCCACTGCAGCACCTCGATCGAAAGACCACCCAACAGCAACTCCAGAATGGCCGGAGTCTTTTCCAGCAGCGAGATGGGGGCCTGAATGGGAGCAGGAGAAAGGGGTTGCATCGCGGACCTCCCGAAGGCACGCTCATTGTAAGCCATCTCGCAGTAGACGCAAACGAACGAGGGAAAGTTGACCGTTTTCCAAGGGAGGATCGATGGGTAGAGTCGTCGCACTGATGGATGACCTGTTTTTTCAAATGAAAATCGCGGAAACCGCCAAACATCTGGGTGTGGAGTTCAAAGTCGCGGCCAATGGAGGAGTCCTCGCGACAATGCTGGAGCCTCCTACCAAGCTCGTCATCGTCGACCTCAACGCCAAGAGCGATCCGCTGGCAACCATTGCCCGCCTTCGTGCAACTCAAAATGAGCTGCCCATTGTTTCCTTTTTGTCTCATGTGCAAGTGGACCTTGCTGCCAAGGCAAAAGCAGCCGGTTCGACCGAAGTCCTGCCTCGCTCGGTCTTCACACAAAACCTGGCAAGCATTCTGGCCGCAGCAAAGGATTGAGAGGGCTCCGTTGAAATTTCAGAAATTGTCGCAGGTTGTTCAGTGTGGTCTGGTTTGTCTTGCCCTGCTTTTGTCTCTCGCTCCAACTCGTGCGGCCCAGGCCGATCAGAGCAACGATCCAGCGACCGTTCTCCGCGATATCCTCATGTCCTCGTGCTCGCAGGATTCCAAGCGCTTCGCCGGATTCCTGACGGCGCGGAACGCCTCAGCATTTGCAGTCATGACCCCGGCCGCCCAGGCCACCTTGCTCAAGCGCT
>Ga0181532_10004720_pt1 | contig 11790 bp, 14 predicted proteins | sample PEATcosm2014_Bin_33_FD_119768 | JGI IMG/M metagenome (GOLD analysis project Ga0181532, IMG submission 119768) | Peatland microbial communities from MTU Mesocosm Facility, Houghton, MI, USA - PEATcosm2014_Bin11_30_metaG | ecosystem: Environmental > Terrestrial > Soil > Wetlands > Peat | place...
GCCGAGCACAGGCTCCTCAAGCCGGAGCCGCGCTGAAATCCAGTAGGATGGAGCGGGGTTGCTCCTTCGCTGCGGCCAGAGTCTGATCGATATCCTTGCTCCAATTCACGCCCATCATTCGCCTCCTTTAAGACGCATGTTGCCACGAATCGAGTATGCCCGCTGCTGACGGTCTAGGAAAATCCCGGGGATTGGAAATGGCTCCGATAGAGCTCGACATGCGCAAGACCGCGTCAACGAGTATTGCGCTACTGCTCCAAGGTGTTGCGTATCGCTGTCAGAGCCTTTTGCAGATTCGACAGTGAACTATCGACCGCTGCCTTTCTGACGATAGAACCTTTCAAACCAGTCAGGCCCGCTTGCTCAGAGCCCATAGCCTTGATCAGGTAAAAACCGGGTTCGCCGGCGTTCTCGCCTGCGCGCACGCAAAAGGAAACAGTCTCGATATTCTGTTTTTGCGAGCCGAGGGGAAGAATTACATTTTGCAGGGAGGAGATATTGACGGAAGGTTGAAGACTCTATTTGACGCTCTACGGATTCCGCGCGATGCGAATGAACTGCCAGCAAGAGCGGAACCCGAACCTGATGAAAATCCATTATTTTGCTTATTGGAGAATGATGATTTGATTTCAGAAGTACGGGTTAATACCGATCGCCTTTTGAGTCTGCCGTTGAAAAAGGTAATCGGGAAACATGACGTGTATTTACAAATAGCGGTACGACTAAACACTACCATTCCGTCGTCGTATTCTTGGGCATTTGAATAGAAAAGCCCGGATGCCAGTTCGAGCCTCTGAGCGCGTCCTCCGTGCAACAAATTCCTGTTCGATGGGCTAAGAGGCATTCGAATAAACACCAACGAGTTTCGCCAGCGCTGCCCAGTGCCTCGGATGTGGGCGGTAGCCCTCCCGGATGCGGCCAGCGCACCACTCGGGTAGGAACACGCGCCCGACCTCGATCCGCGGCATCACAGACTGAGCGTGCGAGACATCTCAGTTGCGCTACAACCGGACGGTCGAGAATGTGACGGTGGGAACGTCCCTCCGCAACAGCCACGCCGAAGCCTGGGTCATCATGTCTGCTTGGTCATCGTGCCGGCCATTCGGGAACGCCGTGATCTGCTCGATGAATGGCTCGGTCCATGCCGCGTTTCTGTCAACGTACCAATCACCGGCTTGCCACTCCGGGGCGGCCGCAAACATGCGCGCAGTCTTGCCGCCCTCCGGGTTGATTTCGATCGCCCCGTGAACGTTCATCCTCAGCCGCTGGACGACGGCGGGTCCATTCGCCTTGTCCTCGACGAGCACCGCACCAATAGGACGATGAACGTCGCGCTGCCTCCTGATCTCCGCCTCCGTCGCCGCCGCGTCCAGATGTGCGTTGACCACATTCAGGACATAGCGTTTGCGGCCCTTGACGCCGATGACTCCAATGGCCACGTAGTCGGACGTGGCCGCATCCTTGAACGCGCAGTCCACGCTGATGATCTTGACGTCGAAGGTTGCCGGCAGCCTCTCGTCCAACTGCCCCGTGGCGGCGTCCATCCCTCCGTAATAGCGCACTTCCATGCGCTTGATCATGTTCCCGCCCATCGGGGAGGGCCGCTGCTGGTACTGGCCCGCCCACCTCAGCCGGTGTCGCTTCAACTCCTCGACTGCCGTCTCGGTGAAGCGGCTGGACAGCAGGATCCCTCCCACGTCACGTTGGATCACGATGCCGGAGATCGGAAATTTCCAGATCTCGGTCTCCTCGGCTTCCAGCGGGATGCGCAAGTGAGTCCAGACCCCGGGTTCCTGCTCGAGCAAGTAGCCGGTCGGGTCGAGTTCGTGCAATCTTTGCATCACCAACACGATGGCTCCTGTGGACGGGTCGTTCAGCCTTGATCGCAGCGTGTTGTCGATCCAGTTGTTCGCCGTCTTTCGATCCGCGTCCGACAGCGCCTGATCCGGGCTGACGGGGTCATCTATGATTGCCACATCGCAACCCCGACCCTGAGTCGTGCCGCCGATGCTGGTGGCGATCATCTGCCCACGCCGATCGTTCATGAACTGCGCCACCTGGTTGCGGTCACCGGACAGGCTGAACTTGTCGCTCCACATGCGCCGATACCAGCCGCTTTGCAGGAGACTGCGGCGCATGACCGAGTGCTCGGTCGACAGGTCGAGCGAGTAGCTGGCCGAAAGGAAGTTCTGCGAGGGGTCGCTCGCCCAGACCCAGCACGGGAAACAGATCGTCGCGATGGTCGACTTCGCCGTCCGGGGCGGGACGTTGATGATCAGGCTAGTCACCTTGCGCCGCTTGACGGCGGTCAAGTAGTCGCAGAGCAGGTCGTACGCGACAGTCACTACATCAGCACTCTTCGGCAGGTCCATTCCATCCTGGAAGACGCATACGATGACCGGCCCAAGTAGTGCGCACTGCCGGAAATGCGACGACTTTGCTGTTTCCGAGTTCCAAGGGCGGGGTGATCAAGCAACAAAGCTTCGCGCAACGAATCAACCGCTTGGCTTATGACCATCAAATCCGAGACGCAAATGGCAAGCTCTTTCGCTTCCAGTCCCATCAGTTCCGCCACACCGTTGGAACGCGAATGATCAACCTCGGCGTGCCCCATCACTTTATTCAGTGTTATCTAGGCCATCTCGGGCCGGAGATGACGAGCCGGTATGCGCACATCCATGACGCAACGATGCGGGAAAAACTCTCCGAGTACCTGCAAGGAACGTTGGTTGATGTGACCGGCAAAGTGGTGCCGGAAGAAGGGCCGCTCGATACAGGCGATCTGCGCTGGTTCACGCGCAACGTGCTCGCTCAAGCCCTGCCAAACGGCTACTGCGCGATTCCGGTTGTTGCCGGGCCATGTCCTCATCCGAACGCGTGTTTGAATTGCGCTCACTTCCGCACCGACGCCAGCTTCCTCGATGTGCACAAGGCGGAGCTGCGCGACACCGAGCGAGTCATCACCAAAGCGAGCGCGAACGGATGGACACGGCAGATCGAAATGAATGAGCGGAAGCGAAACAACCTAGTCAGCATCGTCACATCTCTGGAGCGAACACATGCCTAGAAATACTTAGGGTCTCAAGCGGAGCGGGCGACTGCGCAGTGAGAGTGCAATGCAACGGGCGTTGGCGGCCCTGCAACGAATGGATGCTTCGGATCGGGAGATTAACTTCAGAACCGTTGCCGCGGAAGCAGCAGTCTCGACGGCATGGTTGTACAGTCAGGACGAGTTGCGCATTCGGATCATGCGTTCGCGCAAGCCGCAGAGCCAGTTGTCTCCTCTTTCGTCAGCTTTGCATGATCGAGAGCGTCTTTCCCGACAAAATATCATGTCAACACTACGGCTCAGGATCAAGATGCTTGAGGAGAAGAACCGTGAGCTGACGGGGCGTCTGGAGCTTGTATATGGGGAACTTGCCTTGGCGCGCGAGAAGAACATCTCCGTAGGGGGTGCGCCTTGAGCGATCTGCAGAACTCTTTAGTCGCCAACCGAGTCTGCCAATCTCATTGGTTGAGGAGTTCGGAAGAATGCAAACCGTTGCCAACTTCCCGGTTGCCCGTAATCCTACCTCTGTCGCCACCTTCCCCCTTGACAGTCTAGGAGAGTGTTGTTATCGTCTCTCCTAGACGTGCAAGGAGAGATCGTGGGAAAACAGATCGATCTGCTGCAAGGTACCCTGGATATGCTGATCCTCAAAGCTGTTTCGCTCGGCCCATTGCATGGCTACGGGGTTTTGCTGCGCATACAGCAGATCTCCGGGGAGCAACTGGAGATCCAGCAGGGATCGTTGTACCCCGCCCTCTACCGGTTGGAACACCAAGGTCTGATCGCGAGCGAGTGGGGAGAATCCGATAACAAGCGCAAAGCGAAGTTCTACAGCCTGACTGCGGCCGGCCGCCGTCAGCTCCACTCCGAGACCGAGAAGTGGAACCGCATGGCCGCGCTGATTGCCAGCATCCTGCGCACGACATCGGAGGAAGTATGAAACTCTTCGCGCGGCTCCGTTCATGGTTCAGGTGGATCGTCAAACCACGGCAGCTCGAAAACGAAATGGAGACGGAGGTGCGCTTCCACATCGAGAGCTACACCGCGGATCTGGTTTGTAAGGGAGTTCCCCAGCCGGAAGCGATGCGCCGGGCACGGATCGACTTCGGCGGCATCGAGTCGCACAAGGATGCGATCCGTGCGTCGCTCGGCCTGCGCCTGTGGGGCGAGCTATGCACCGACGTTCGTTACGGAGCGCGGATGCTGCGCCGGACGCCGGGCTTCACGGCCATAGCGGTCGCATCGTTGGCGCTGGGAATCGGGGCGAACACGGCGGTTTTCACGTTGGCGAAAGCCGCCCTGTTCGACACCTTGTCTGTTTCCCATCCTGACCAACTGCGTCTCCTGGCCTGGACCCAAGACGACAAATCGGTGGTTTCCAGCATGTGGGGAGACGTCTACCCAGACAGTAAGGGGCATTACCTTGCCGCCGGGTTTTCGTATCCCGTCTACCAACAGTTGCGCCGCGCGAATCATCAACTCGGCGATCTGTTTGCCTTCAGAGACCTTGCCGGGGGCCGCGACCGCCTGGTGGCAACCGTCGACGGCCAGGCCGAAACGGTTACCGGCGAACTCGTCTCCGGCAACTACTTTCAAGGTTTCGGCGTCGGGACGATCCTCGGCAGGCCGATTGAACCGGCGGACGACATCGCGGCTGGAGGCAGCCCGGTAGCGGTAATCAGCGACACTTTCTGGGCGCGCCGTTTCGGCCGATCAGAGTCTGCGATCGGCAAGACCATAAAAATCAATCTGGTTCCCATCACAATCGTCGGAGTCGCTCCCAGAGGCTTCACTGGCGCATCGCATATAGAAGTGTCTCCCGACGTTTTTCTACCCTTGCCCATGCAACCCGTAATAGCTCCGAAGGGAAACGGTTCTCTGCTCAATGATTCGGAGATCTGGTGGGTGCAGGTGATGGGGAGGTTGCAGCCCGGCATCGAAGAGAAATCAGCGCAGGCTTCGCTCGCCGTCACGCTCGATCAAGCGGTCAGAGCGACGATGGTGGTTCCCAAGGACAGAACCCTGCCGCCCTTGACTCTTATCCCTGGCGACCGAGGCTGGCTGAATTACGCCGACCGCCAACTGCAACAGCCAAGTTCCATCCTGCTGGCGCTCACCGGCCTGGTGCTGCTGCTGGCCTGCGCCAACATCGCCAACCTGTTGCTGGCTCGTTCCGTATCGCGAGAACGCGAGATCAGCGTGCGTCTTGCCTTGGGCGCGGGAAGGGCGCGCATCGTCCGCCAGATGCTCACGGAAAGTCTTCTCCTCTCGATGCTCGGGGGAACCGCAGGCTTGGCGGTGGGCTATCTGGGACGGAACGCAATCCCACAACTGCTGGCTTCGAAGTGGGACGCGGTCCCAGTCACTGGCCGCTTCGATTGGAGCACCTTCGCATTCACCCTGATCCTCTCGCTTATCAGCGGTTTTCTGTTTGGAGTGGGCCCCGCCTGGCAAGCGACGCGATCCGCCATCAACGCGGGATTGAAGGAAGGTGCGGCAACTCACACCCGCCAAAGAGGTTACGCTGGCAAAGCCCTGGTGGTTTTTCAAGTATCGCTCTGCATGCTTTTGCTGGTCGGAGCTGGCCTGTTTGTCCGCACCCTGGTGAATCTCAACGCGGCAGACACTGGATTCCAGCAGAAGGGATTATTGCTGTTCGCCATTGCTCCGCCAACCGTGCGTTATCCCGCGCCGAAAAACGTGGAGGTCCTGCACGAAATCGAGGCAACGATCGCCGCTTTGCCGGGCGTGGAATCGATCACGCTTTCGGAGGAGCCTCTGTTGGCGCAGACAGCATCGAACGACGATTTTTTTCCGGACGGTCAACCGAGGAAACCTGGCCCTCCACAGACAGCGATGTCGAACTCCGTGGGGCAAACATTCTTTGCAACGATGCGCATTCCGTTGCTGTACGGACGCGCCTTCGATTTCCGCGATACCCCGACTTCTCCCAACGTTGCCGTCATCAATCAAGCTCTGGCTCGCAAAGAGTTCGTGGGGACGAATCCCGTCGGCAAAACGTTTCATACCGAACATACCGAAGAGTTGGACGACCGGTACGAGATTATCGGCGTCTGTGCCGACGCTAAGTATGCCGACCTGCGCGATGATCCGCCTCCAACTTTTTACGTTCTGTACCAGCAACAGAAGGACGCACGCCACGGCATGACCTTTGAGGTACGAACGAGTGGTGATCATGGAACCCTGATTGGTTCGATTCGCGCGGCAGTCCAGTCGGTGGATCGGGACTTGCCCTTGATCGATGTACGCACGCAAACCGAGCAGATCAAGGCGAGCATGGCGCCCGAACGCCTTTTCGCAGCCGTCACTTCGGGCTTCGGCGGGCTCGCACTCATCCTTGCCATGATCGGGGTTTACGGCATCATGGCCCATGCCGTCGGGCGACGCGTCAACGAGATTGGCATTCGCCTGGCTCTCGGAGCGCAGGCCAGTCAGGTGCTTCGCATGGTTCTTGGCGAAACCGCATGGCTCGCCGGTATTGGCGTCGCGATTGGACTGGCCGCGTCGCTGCTGCTCACGCAATCTCTGGCTGCGATGCTATTCGGTCTGAAGCCGACCGATCCATCCACGCTCGCTGGCGCGGCATTGCTGCTGTTTGCCATTGCGATGTTGGCAGGCTGGGGGCCGGCGAACCGAGCGTCGCTGATCCAACCGATGGAGGCTTTGCGTCATGAATGATGTCGTGTTCGAAGGCCCTAGTCGGATTGTCGGCTACACAGAAGTTGAGATTTCACCTGTGGTACAGCGAACTGGGAATTAGGCATGCCGTTTAGATGTAAACGACGTGCCGCGCTGCATATCGCCAAAGAAAAATCTTGCCAACTACAGATAACTCAACTACCTGGGCTTCGATGGATTCCGCGTCCGTCAGTTTGACCACGCGGATGGGGACGGTTCCGAGTTCCGCCAGCTTCGCTGCTCTCAGGCGACGTGCCCCAGCGACAACTTCGTATTTGCTTTCCTCTAATTCCCGCACCAGAAGAGGGGCGAGAATCCCTTGCGCTCTCATGCTGGCGGCCTTTTGTGTCGTTGGTGATTTTGTGGCCGAGGAAGCCAAACGGCGCACAAAAACTGGTGGCGCCCTCGGCGAAGGGCACATAACGTGTGATAGCTGAGACCTGACAGAACATACGCTGCTGTGACACTGCGTCGAGGCTGTCAGACTGGGCTAAACCTCACTTTCTGGATTGCCCGTCGTTCGGGAGGAGCTTCGGCGACCGTCAGCGACAGACTTCCGAGAAGCCGACCTCGGGCCCGGAATGATCTGGGAACAACGCTGTGTGGACGTCATCCCAAACAAAACTGTCCAACGTTCGGAACAACTTGGGCTCATCCCTGAGCTGGCTTCGCTTCGAGAATCCCGACGTTCCGAACCATGAGAGTGTCGCCCCCGACCGGGCACACCCGAGTCAGAATGAATCCCGCTGCCTCAAGAAGTGCTCTCCACTCACGCTCGCTACGCTCTCTACCGCCGGTAACAGCAAGCATGTTGAGATCGCTCATCAGGTGGCCTTCCAGTTGTGGATCTGCATGCGAGACGAGCGAAGGAAGGATGAATTCAATGATCAACAAACTGCCGTTCTGCGGAATTACCGCGCGGCAGTTCTTGAGAATAGTAAGAGCATCCCCGTCCTGACGCCCGTGCAGTACATGTTTGAGCATGTATACATCGGCGCCCTCCGGGACCGATTGCGTCAGATCTGCGGCAATCAGTTCGCATCGGGAGGAAGGATCTTCATCCGCGAAGCGAGATTTGGCCGCATCCACGCTGGATTCGAGGTCCACAAGCATGCCTCGCAAATGCGGGTTGAGCCCTCGTACTGCAAGAATGAGCGACCCACCGCCGCCGCCGAGGTCGGCGACTACCTTCGCGCGGGAAAAATCCCACGCCTCTGCGATAGGCGCGTAATCTTCTGCCGGAGCCGTACCCATCACCGCGCGAAAAATAGAATTAGCTTCGGCATCCTGCGACCACCGGGAAGGTATTTTCGGATCGCGGACCTGAGAGGCCGGCTTACCGGTCCGAACACAGTCGGTAAGCAGGGACCAGTCGTCGGCAAGCAGATCCGCCCAGAAGATGACGGCTGACCAGGCGGACTGAGGCACATCCCTCCGTAGCGGTTTGCCAAACGGAGTCAGCCGAAAGTGTTCGGGCGTTGTCTCCTCTGTCACGCCGATGCTGGCGAGGGCGCGCAGCAGACGATACAGAGCATCGGCATCTGCTTGACAGTTTTCGGCCAAGAAACCAACGCTACGTACCTCATCTCCCAGTGCATCGGCAATGCCGAGGCGTGCAGCCGCGCAAAGTATACGGCTGCGGGAATACGCCATTGCCATCTCTACGAGCCCTGTATTCGTCGTTACATTGCCGATGCCACCGCTGAGTTGAGCCATGAGATACCCGAAATCCAGGGAGAGAATATCAGAGGAACCGCAGGAGATGTTGGAGAAGGAGCGCTGTTCCGTAACCCGTACAGCATGGCGAGCCCCTGTTTATGAAAGACCTGTGCTGGGCTTCAGTTGACGAGAAAGGCCAATGCGCTCTTGGAAGTTGCCAAAAGGAAGCTTGTCTTCCGTGTTTAGCGAGGATCGTCGGCAACCCGTCCCTTACCAGATAAGGGAAGAGTTGCCCGTGACTCGGGCGCAATCCCGAGGCAGCGATTATGAGTTGCGAACGGGGCCTTCTGGCATTTGCAGACACTTTTCCCGGTGTTACTTGAGTAGAACCAAATCGCGTGGATTAGATCCCCGCCTCCTGGCTGAAATACTGGTAATCCTCTCGCAGCCGCCTTGGCCCAGGCCGATGGTTTTGTAACACTCGATGAACTCGATTGCGCGGATGTACTTCACCATCGTGAATCCAAGCTGCGTTTCGACGCGAAGTCGGAGCGGTGCTCCGTGCAAAATCGGCAGTGGCTGGCCGTTCATTTCGTAGGCAAGAATCGTTTGGGGATCTTCCGCCAACTCCAAGCGAATCGTGCCGTAGAAGTACCCCGGTCCTTGGGCATGTGGCTCCGATGTGGATTTATTGTCGAACGCGTAGAAAACGATGTAGCGGGCGGAGGGAAGCGGATGGCAAAGTCCGACGATGTGATGCAGAGATACGCCGCCCCACTCCGCAACGCCCGACCAGCCCTGGATGCAACAGTGCTTGGTAATTTGAGTTTGTTTTGGCATTGCGCGGAGATCCGCCAGCGTTAGATGCAGCTGCCTTTCGACCAATCCGCCGATTTCCAGGCTATAGTTCGCAAAGTTCTCGCGTACCATCGCCAGGAAATATTCTTCTTTCGGCGGCCGGCCGTTCACCCAGAAGTGTGGCGAGATGTCCGCATGTGAGTAATGCTGCGCGGACATTTCGTGGCCGAAGAGCAGTGAGCGCACCGGATCGGTGATCAACTGAGTGGCTTTCTGGACAAAGCGCGGGCGACGACGCGAACACACGGTTGTCACAGTATGGATGACCACTATGCCGGTCAACCCGGACAGCCAGACCACAAGAGCAAGCGTCAACTGCGCATCGTGCGTCTGTCCCAGAATAATAAGCCAGCTCTCTCCGAAAACCATGCAGAGCCACGATCGTGACGTGTCCAATGAAAAATACGATGAATGAACAAAGAGCCAGGAAATGCAGACTGCGTGCGCCCTGCCGTCCGTGAAAGATCCTGATATACCACGGGAAACGAGCGGCGACGGCTGGGGACATCGCCACTCCCGTCGCAATGCTGAACGGCGCGAGCCAGAATATGACTGCCGCGTAGCTCAACTGTTGCAGTGCGTTGTATCCTCCCGGGGTTTCCACGACGTGAAAACTCAGATAGCTAAGCATTGCATGCCATGCGTCCGGGACAATCTGCCAGGAACTCGGAATTAGCCGTCGCCACTCCGGCGTGACGAAGAGCATTACCACGTATGTCAAACCTGTCAGCAGCCACGCGAAATCCGCGAGAAAGTGCCAGTGCCGTCCGAGACCTAGATTTTCGTGGCCTGGCAAGGCAATCACGGACGGGAATGAACTTTCCTCGTCACTCGCCGTCCAGAGTCGGTCATCAGGTCTCTGCTTCTTCGTGAACTTGAGCCATTCGCTACCCGGCGTGCAATGATCGTTCCAGTAAAATCTCGGATGTGCACTCAAGATCTCGAGACCACTGCGGATGAGAAGCGAGAGGAGAAGAAAATTGAAGAAGTGCGCCGCCCGCAGCCACAATGGATAATCAAGAGGCATCTTTGATCACATTCTCAAACCTTGATTTTTCGGTTCTTTCGTAATCTCCCTCGACAACCAACTGGAGGAACTCGCCCCGCTTCCACGATTCCCGGCCGGGTACGTGATGCGATCACCTTGGACACGTGCAAAAGGAATGAGTGCATGAACTTGGGAACGCTTCATGCTCATAATGTCGTCAACCCGAATCCCGCGAACAGTCAGCGCATCGGCGATAAGGGAACGGTGACAACGCCATGGAACCGCTTCCGCACACATAATCGCGCTCCGCTTCTGCCCGGCCAATTTCAACAATCGGAGTACCCCTGCTTCGAATTCCGAGGTCTGCATATAATCAGCAAAGCCACGAAATGAGGTATTGCGCCAGCCCAGGTTCGTCGAATCGCGTCGCGCATGGCGTAAGCCCCCGAGCTTTCGCAAGTGCACGTAGCCGATCCTCGCGGCCCGCAGCTTTTTCGACAAGGTCTCCCGGTTGAACTGAGGGTTGTGTCTCGATCGCGGGACACTGCGTACGTCGATGACGCGCTCGACGCGGTGCGCCCGCAGAAGATCGAGGAACGCTTTCCATGTGCGGGTCGAATGCCCAATGGTCAACACAGCGGGCATTTCTGGAGCTTTCATACAAATCAAGTCCTCCGGTCCGCGTCGCTCACGACCGGATCATCGTCAGCAGCATTTTGAATCTACTGAGGGCCTTCAGAGAGTGAGGTTGATGTGCTGGCATGAGAACCGCTTCGCCTGCCGTCGTCCGTAGTGGCTTGCCAGAAACCGCAATTTCCGCTTCGCCCTCCAGCAGATGTGCCACTGCGTCGAAAGGAGCAGTATGCTCGCTTAAGCCTTGGCCCTCATCGAAGGCGAACAGCGTGACTGTTCCTGTCGCGCGGTGGACTAGCGTCCGGCTGACAACGGCTCCTTCCTGGTAATTCACGAGGTCGATCAAGCGGACGACTTCCGCGATGGGCATTTCACGCCTGCTCTGCTCCTGCTGCGCACTCATCTTTGGTGACCTCCACTGCCGCCACTGTCTCGTCTTACCGGCCCGCTTCCATCAACGCTTGCGGCATTATCCGCACCGCAACCTCGGTTTTCCGCTGGCCCTCCACGCTTATTCTTCGAGGCGCACCCAAACTCTTTGAATGCCCGCCTCTCGCTTACTCCGGCCTGGCGGACCAGGAACTAGTCCAGGAACTTCAAGACCGTATCCTAGTTAAAACCCTGGGAAAAAGCGCTTCCGGTCAAAAAGAAACACATTTGGATTTCCAGCCCTAGGCATGACTGTGGAAGTATTGTCGGCAAACCTTACCTTGGGATTACTTCCCGCTTGCCCGTTACACAACCATTGAGGCGTGCTGGTGGGAAGTGGTGGTTTCAACCGTTCGCTTTTGAGCCTTACGAGAAACCAATTTGTTTTCTCGAGGCACGCATTGGCTGCCGATTCTCCAGAGATACATGGCTGCGTAAGCGCGCCACGGCCTCCAGGTTTCGGCGCGTTGCTCCA
>Ga0181532_10004721_pt1 | contig 11788 bp, 9 predicted proteins | sample PEATcosm2014_Bin_33_FD_119768 | JGI IMG/M metagenome (GOLD analysis project Ga0181532, IMG submission 119768) | Peatland microbial communities from MTU Mesocosm Facility, Houghton, MI, USA - PEATcosm2014_Bin11_30_metaG | ecosystem: Environmental > Terrestrial > Soil > Wetlands > Peat | place...
CCCATCTGCGCAATATCGTGGACTATGTGTTCGACAAGTACGGGAAGGACAATATCGCCTCGTTCTGGCTCGTAGGCCATTCCCAGGGCGGCATGACTGCCAACCGGATCCTCGGTGACGACTTCTTCAAGGACCGAGTCGATGGCTGGCTCAGCCTCTCCGGCGGACGGATCGGGCCGATCGAGCTTCCGGCGTCCTTCTTCGTCCCGGTCATGGGTGCGCCGATACCCCCGATGCCGGCCCAGGGAGGCGACGCACCCCGCCCAGGGCGAGCCACGACGCCCGACTGCGACATCTCCTTTATCTTCGCGACCGGCGAGCATGAGATGGTCGCGCTGCCATCGAGTTCGCCATGGGCCGACAAATACGGGGCCGGCCCGCGGGTACGGCTGGCCGATGTGGTCGATGACGAGCCCGGCCAAATCTATGACACCCTCCGCGAAGGGAAATCGAACCGGGCTTGGGGTCTGTTACCTCGGCCGGGCACGGCCCAGATATATCTCTATCCCAAGGCCCGAGGCGGACGCCTGATCGCCGACGTCGTGCGCCTGGATAAGGGCCACACCGAGGGCCTGGAGCCGAAGATCACCGAAGAACTTATCAAGATGATGGTCGCGGCACCGCGCTCGGCAGGAAGGAAGAATCACCTGCGCGGTGGGCGGCAGGGGTGACCCCTGCACCCAGTGTGAGAAGACGCAGCAGGGGTGACCCCTGCACCCAATGTTAAGGCCGCCCGCCGTTGGCGGGCGCGGGCAGGGCTGAGCCTTCTTTTTTTGAGTCATCCTGAGCGAAGCGAAGGAACCCGGATCCGGGATTCTTCGCTGCGCAGACTCCGCTCTAGAATGACAGAAAAGGAAGAAACCGGGATTCTTTCCCTTCGAGTACTCAGGGCTTCGGCTCAATCACAGCAACTTCCGCTCTAGAATGACACGGGCGGTGCGCCGCAGGGGTGACCCCTGCACCCAATGTTAAGGCCGCCCGCCGTTGGCGGGCGCGGCCCCTGCCAAAGGCTTACTACTGCGCTGCCGTCGCCACGGGCAGGGGGAGCAGTTAGGAGACCGCGGCGGGCGGGATTACCGAATCTTGCCATCGTGTGGTAAGTGAGTGCCCGATCGGTTCAGCTCGCGAATCATGGGAGTGGGATTTTTCCGATGAGATTTACGGTCCGTGCTCTGCTGACAATCGCGCCCGCATTGGCGATGCTTGCGGGCGCAAGCCGTGGCCACGCCGGCGACACACTGTATGTAGTAAACACCGGCAACTATTCGGTAACGATCTATAATCCCGGCAAGAAGGGCGACATCAAGCCCAAGCGGCAAATTTTAGGCGCGAAGACGGAGTTATCGAATCCCCAGGGCGTCGCGGTCGATAAGCACGGTATCGTGTTCGTTGCGGGCGAGGTGTGGCCCGGTATCGTCACCAAGTATTCTCCCAATAAAAAAGGCGACGCGAACCCCAGCGCGGAGATTACCGGCACGACGACGGCGATGGAGTACCCCTTTGGAATTGCGCTCGATTCATCGGACAACGTCTATGTCACCAACAGCGATCCCGATCCCGCCGCGGACACGGTCGAGAAATTCGCGCCGCTGGCATCCGGCAACAACGATCCGGCGCCGACTGCCACGATCCGCGGAACCGATACCGGGCTCAGTGTTCCCGAAGGAATCGTGGTCGATTCAAGCGACAATATTTTCGTGGTGAACAATACCAGCGAGACGGTGGAGGAATTCTCGCCGCCCGCAGCCGGTATCAATGACGCTGCGCCGATCGCGTCGATCGGCGGCGGCGCAACCGACTTGAACTCCCCGGTGGGAATCGCGCTGGACAGCGAGGGCTACATCTACGTTGCCAACTCCGGCAATGACAGCGTTACGAAATATGCGCCGCTGGCGGCGGGGCCGCTGGCCGATACCCCACCGATCGCGACGATCGCCGGAAGCAATACCGAACTCGATAAACCGCAGGGTGTCGCGGTCGATTCGCGCGGCTACGTTTACGTCTCCAATTCCGGTTCCGGCTTGAGCAGCGTCTGCGAGTTCGCGCCGCCGGTCCCCGGTGAGAACGACACGGCGCCAATTGTAAAAATTTACGGCATCAAGACATTGCTCAACGTCCCGATGCTGATCACGCTGGGCAAGTAGCCCGTGGCGCGGGGAACGATCGCGCGGCGCGGTGACGATTTCACTATTTCATCTGGCGTCAACCAGCCGTTAATGCCTCGGTAACGTTGATTTGGCACCACTGACCAACTGGTGCGGCCAATATTCGGACGCGACCATTGGGAGGAAGGAAAAATCATGGGCATGCGGAAGACCGCGATCGTAGCATTGATAGCGTTGGCCGGAGTGAGCGCCCCCATGCATCATGGGGTATCGTTTGCGCAGCCGGCACCGGGTATGGCGGCGAGCGCGCCGATGGCATCGAGTCTGTCGCCGGCGGACAAAGCGGCACTAATCAAAAAGCTTCAGGATGCCAAGCAGCACGACAAGATCGCGCGCCAAGGATGGTCGCAGGAACCGCTGACGCAGGCCGCCTACGACAACAAGATTGACGAAATCAACCACCTGACGGACAAGCTCAACAAGGGCGAGGACTTCCCGCTGAGCGAGGTCGACAAAGCGGTCGCATCACCAAGGACCCCGTATTAAACCGGATAGGGCCCTCATAGGGCCCTTCGAGTCTCAGGGGGCAGGAGATGGCCCCTGGCGGCGCTCGTCCACCAGCTTTCCTTCATACAGCCGTAGCGCGCGCCCGACGCTGCGGGTCAACTGCTCGTTGTGGGTTGCGATCACCAGCGTGATCCCGAGCTCGCGATTGAGCTTGTGAAACAGCTCGTGGACTTCTTCGGCGGTATGCGGATCGAGATTGCCGGTGGGCTCGTCGGCGAGCAGCAGCTTGGGCCGCAGGACCACCGCGCGCGCCACGGCGACGCGTTGCTGTTCGCCGCCGGAGAGTTCGGCGGGCCGGCGCCGGAGCTTGTTGCCCAGCCCGACGATCTCGAGCATCTCGGCCGCCCGCCGGCTCGCTTCGGCGTCGTTGATGCGGCTGATCAACGCCGGCATCATCACGTTTTCCAGCGCCGTGAAGTCCGCGAGCAGGTAATGGAACTGGAAAACGAAGCCGAGTTTCAGGTTGCGGAACTCCGCCAGCGATTTCTGATCGAGCGCGAACAAATCCTCGCCCTCGAAATAAATCTTGCCCGCGGTCGGCTCTTCCAGGCTGCCCATGATATGGAGCAGGGTGGACTTGCCGGTTCCCGATTGACCGACGATCGCGATCTCGTCGCCGGCCCGGACGGTAAGATCGAGACCGTGCAGCACGCGAATCTCACGATCGGCGTCATAGAATGTCTTGTCGAGGCCGCGCACCTCGATCAAACGCCCGTTGGGATTGTTTGACTTTGTTTTCGGTCCCGCCACGCCGCGCCGCTCACTCATAGCGAATCACCTCGACCGGCGAGAGCCTCGCCGCCTGCAATGCCGGGTAGATCGACGCCAGCAGGCATAGCACGATCGTCGCCGCCGCAACCGCGATGAAGTTCCATGGATTCAGCTCCACCGGCACCGCGTTCACCATGAACATGTCGGCCGGCAGATGAATCAAATGATACCTGCCTACCAGGTACGCCGTCACGAACCCGGCGCCATCGCCCAGGATCGTGCCGACCACGCCCAGCGCCATGCCCTGGCACAGAAAGATTGCCGCAATCGACGCCGCGCGCGCACCCATCGTGCGCAGGATCGCAATCTCCTTGCGCCGCTCCATCACCACCATCACCTGCGTCGCAATAATGTTGAAGGCCGCCACCAGCACGATCAGCAGCAACACCATGAAATAGGTGAACTTCTCCAGCTTGAGCGCGGAGAACAGCGGCGCGTTGGCGGTCGTCCAATCGGAGACCTGGAAGTCACGCCCCGCTATCGCCGCGATCCGGCCGCGAATGGCAGGCGCGTCGAACATGTTGACGAGGCGCAACTCGAGCCCGCTTTCGAGCGAGGCATCGTCGGCCAGCAACGCGCGTCCGTCCTTCAACGCGACGAAGATCAGGGTGGAATCGAACTCGTACATGCCCGAGTGAAAGAACCCGGTCACCACGAATCGCTTGAGGCGCGGAGGCCCGATTCCGGTTCCCAGGCTCGCCGGGGAAATGAGGATTACCGGGTCGCCCGGCCTTACCCCAAGCTCGAACGCGAGCGACTTGCCGATGATCGCGCCGGGCAGCTCGACCTGGCGCTTGACGCCCTTGTCGACAATCGTGACCGGATGCGTGGTCTCGAGGTCGGCGAGCGTCCCGTTCTCCAGGGTGTCGCTTAATTCCTTGAGCACCGGATTGTCGTGCGGCTGGACCCCGCGGATAATTCCGCCCGACACGAGGCCCGCGCCGCCCGAGTCCGAGCTCGATACCGCCATCACCTGCGAGGTGACGAACGGCGCCGCCGCCGCCACTCCCGGCATCGCGGCGATCCGATGCTTGAGCGCGGCCGGATTCCACACCCCGCCGTCGCTGCGCTCGATGGTTATCTGCGGCGTAAACGTGAGCAACAGGCCGCGCAGATTGATCTCGAATCCGCTCATCACCGATAGCGCCAGCGACAACGCGAAGGTCCCAAAGGCTATCCCGGCCAGCGAGATGATCGCGATGAGCGAGACGAACCGTTCGCGCCGCCGCGCGCGCAAATATCGCAGGCCAATCAGGAATTCGTAGCGCAACGCGTCACCATTCGAAATTGTATGCGAAACCCGCCGTGGGTTTCGCACTTCCCTGGGCAGGGGTGACCCCTGCACCCAATGTTGAAAAAAGATGCGGGCTTCGCCCTGTGAGAACTTGTTTTTGGGTCATCCTAAGCGCAGTGAAGGGACCCGGTTCTTTCCTTTCTTCTGTGATCGATTGAATCAAATCGGGTCGAAGATCGTCTCGGTGATCGTCATAGTCGCCGAGGCTCGCGGGCATTGCAACAATTCCGGGTTGCGCTGCGCAGCGGCCGTGAAATATGCTCACGACGTTTTGACCCGAAATGCGGAGGAAGTCCGGATGAACCGTCTTTTGGCTGGGGCGTTTGCCGCCGCGCTGCTGATTTGCGTCGGCAACCTTAGCTCCCCCGCGTTCGGCGAAGATCCCGCGGAATTACCCGCCCATAATACGATTACGATGAACTTCCAGAACGTGGAGATTCCCGTTCTTGCCAAGTTCATCAGCGAGATCACCGGCCGCAACTTCATCATCGACGAATCCGTGCGCGGCAAGATCACGATCATCTCGCCGAGCAAGGTCACTCCCGAACAGGCCTACTCGATTTTTCAATCCGCGCTCCAGGTAAAAGGCTTCACCACCGTTCAGGCCGGCAAGATCATCAAGATTGTGCCCGCGCGCAACGTGCGATCCTCCGCCGCGCTTACCGAATCGCAAGTCCCCGCCGAAACCAAGGGCGATGAATATGTCACCCGGATGATCCGGCTTAAGAATATCGACGCCGCTTCGGTGATCGGCGTGATCCAGCCGATGGTTTCGCACGACGGCCTGGTCGCCGCGTTTCCGATGGACAACACCGTGATCGTCACCGACGACGCCTACAACGTCGAAAGACTGCTGCAGATAATCGGCAGCCTCGACGTGCGCGGCGAACAGCAGACGATCGTGGTGATTCCGCTCAAGCTTGCGTTTGCCACCGAACTGGCGCCCGAGATCGATGCGCTCATGACGGCGAAGATGCAAGGCGCCAGCGCAGGCGCGCAGGGGGGCGTACGACCTCAAATGGGCGTCGCGCCGTCGGCCACTGGCGGGGCGGGGACGGGCTACAAGGTTATCCCCGACGAACGCACCAATTGCCTTATCGTGATGGCGCCGCCGCTTCAGATGCGTGAGATCCAGGAGATAGTCGCCAAGCTCGACGTTAATCCGCCGCTGGCCACCTCGCGAATCCACGTCTATCGGCTCAAGAACGCGCAGGCGCTCGAGATGGTCCAGGTGCTCAACACCCTGCTCAACGGCGGCGGTGGCCCGAGCACCATGTCGCCCACCACAGGCAAGGGATCGCTCGGCCGCGCGAGCTTTAACAGCGCTGCCAGCGGCGGAATGGGCGGCAGCAGCTCGGGCTTTGGCGGAATGGGCGGCGGCATGGGCAGCATGGGCGGCGGCATGGGCAGCATGGGCGGAATGGGAAGCATGGGCGGCAGCTCGGGCATGGGCGGCACGAACGGCTCCGGCGGTTTCGGCGGCAGTGGCGGCGGCGGGATGATGAACCGCGGCGGCTCGTCGAGCAGCACCGGTCCGGCGTCGGCCAGCTCTCAGGGCAAGACGGTTGATTTCTCTTATCCGGTGAATGTCACCGCCGATCCCGCGACCAACGCGATGGTTATCAGCGCGTCGCCGCAGGATTGGCAGACCCTCAAGCAGATTATCGACGAACTCGACACCCCGCGCGTCCAGATTTTCGTGCAGGCCGTCATCGTCGAGATCAGCGCCGAGCGCCAGCGCCAGATAGGCGTGAATTTCAACGCGGCCGAGGGGGGCGGAAGCGTGTTCGGCTTCGGCACGCTTGATTTCGGACAGCTTCAGAGCGCGCTTTCCAACCCGCTCGGGGTGACCGGTCTGGGCGTCGGCCTCGCCTCGAATTCCACCTGTAAGGTATCGGCCGCGGCTCTGGCTGCGGCCACCGCCGGCACCTCCGGGACGACGACCACTACTACCGGCAGCGTGAGCCTGCCCTGCGATGCCGTGCTACTGATGGCGCTTGAAACCGACACTCATGCCGACGTGCTCTCCGCGCCGACGCTGCTCACTTCCGACAATGAAGAAGCGATGATCGTGGTGGGCGAGAACCTGCCATTCGTCGGCTCGGCGGCGGCCAACGCCGGATTACCCGGACAAATCTTCAACTCGGTCGAGCGCCAGAACGTCGGCATCACGCTCGACATCGTGCCGCAGGTGTCCGAGGGCGACTACGTCAAGCTCGACCTCTATGAGGAAGTTTCCAACGTGGTCAACGGCACCGCGAACAACACGCTTGGTCCTACCACGACGATTCGGTCCGCCTCGACCAGCGTGATGATCCAGAACCATCGCACTGCGGTTATCGGCGGCCTGCTCGCCAGCCAGGATACGACCGATAACCAGGGCGTTCCGTTCATCTCCGACATCCCGGTAATCGGAAACTTTTTCAGCAACAAGAGCACCGACAAGCAGAAAGACAACCTGATCGTCTTCCTGACTCCGCATATAGTTCGCAACAAGAGCCAGCTGCGCGATCTCGCGCTCGACGAGCGCCAGCGGTTCGTCGACTCGCTGGGCCGCAAGGAAGTTCACGATATGCCCGCCTCGCAGATCCGCCAGATCTACAAGCCGAGCTTCTCGATTCCTGTTTCTCCCAAGGCCGACCTGAGCGCGCCTGTGGGTACTATTCCGTATCCTGCGAGCGGCGAGAATCCAGGCGCCGGAGTCGGGTCCGCGCCCGACGGCAGCGAAAGCGAAACCCCCTTCAATAGCCCTGAGGTCGGTCCGACCTCGATGAACGGGACGACGACCAGCTACTCGACTACGACTTCGTCGACCACGGCGAGCGCCCCGCCGTACTCGGCGTCGTCGCAACGATTTGTTACCTCGGGGCCTGCCGCGCCGCTGGATTCCGGCGCCGGCAAAGTCGCGGCACCAGCGGCCGCCGCCACTGCGGGCGTAACTCCCGGCATCGCCCCCTGACTTTTCCGCCAGCTGTTCTAATCAGGCGAAGCCCGTATCTTTGTCTTAGCCGACGGGAATCAGTGAAACACGAAACCCGCAAGGGGTTTCGCACGCTTAAAAGCTGCAATTAAACATGGCCAGGCAAATCGGTCCCGTTAAGGCCCGAATCGAATACACGGGCATAACCGCCGTCACCGCGGCATTGCGTGCGATGCCGCTGGAACGAGCGGTGCGTGCGGGCGCGCGGCTGGGAGGATGGGCGATGAATTTCGATCGCCCCAACCGGCCGATCGCGCTCAAGAACCTCGAGATCGCTTTCCCCGAGATGACCCCGGCGGCGCGCCTGGCAATCCTGCGCAAGATGTATCGCAGTTGGGGCCGCGTGCTCGCCGAATGGACCCACTTGCCCGAACTCAGCCGCGCCAACATCGAGCAGGTCGTCACGTACGACGGCAAGGAAAATTGGGACGAGGCCGAACGGCGCTCCAACGGCCGCGGCATTCTGGTGCTGACCGGACATTACGGAAATTTCGAGCTGCTGCCGATCGCGCACTCGATCTACGGCTACCACCTCGCCATGGTTCATCGTCCGCTGCGCAATCCGCTGGTCGACGCGGCAGTATGCGCCGAGCGAATCCGCCATGGGAACAGACTTATCGCGCGCAAGGCGGGCGGGCGCGAGATGATGCGGATGCTGCGGCAGAACTGGATGATCGCACTTGCGCTCGACCTCGACGTGCGCAAGGGCGTGTTCGTGGATTTCTTCGGGCTGCCGGCCTGCACCAGCGACGGCATGGCGCGGCTGTCGATCGCCACGGGCGCGCCCGTGCTGCCGGCGTTCATGGTGCGCGAGGGCGACTCGATTCATCACAAGATCACCATTCTGCCCGCCTTCTACGCCGAGAAGACTCGGAATCGCGAGGCTGCGGTGCGCGAGTACACGCAGCGCTACACCGACGCGATCGAGCAGATGATCCGCAAGCGTCCCGATCATTGGAACTGGATTCACCGCCGCTGGAAAACCCGCCCGCCCGGCCAGTCCCGCTTCTACTAGACGGAGAACATCGATCTTGCCGAGATTACCCCGCGCCAACCGGCGACCGGCGGGAGCGAGCAGCCGTTGAAAATTGCTTTTTCGACAGGCTCCCTGAAAAATCGGCGATCGTTCCAAAAGACCCGCTCATGAGGTATTGATATCGAGATAAGGAGCGCTTGTAGGCGGATCGAAAATGACAACCTGGTATCCCGTGGCTGTGACCCTGCTGGTGGCCGGCGTGATCGTCGGCGTCATGTGCACGATCAACATGCTGGTCGGTCCCAAACGCGCCGGCGCCGCGGTCAAGAGCGAGGCTTTCGAATGCGGCAACGCGCCGAGCGGTTCGGCGTGGGGGCGGTTCTCGGTGCGCTTCTACCTGACGGCAATTCTGTTTCTGATCTTCGACGTCGAGGTAATTTTTCTTTATCCGTGGGCGGTCGAGCTGCGCTACCTGGGAATGTTCGGCTTCGTCGAGGCGCTGATCTTCATTGCGATTCTCTGCGTCGGCCTGGTGTACGCCTGGGAGCGCGGCGCGCTCGATTGGGACTAGCGGCGACCGATGTTGATTGAAAAAATAAAAGCACGCTTCGGCGCGCAAATTCTCGACGCGCAAGCGGCACGCGACGAGGAAACGTTCACCATCGATCGCGAAGGCGCGTATGATTTTTTCCGCGCGCTGCGCGACGAGCCTGACTTCGATTTCAATTTCCTGACCGACGTGACCGCCGTCGATTGGCCCGAGCGCAAGCCGCGCTTCGAGGTCGTCTATCAACTGAACTCGCTCAACCTCGCCCATCGCATCCGCGTCAAGATCCGCGTGGACGGCGCCGATCCGTGGGTCCACAGCGTCGTTGGGGTGTGGGGCGCCGCCGACTGGCTCGAGCGCGAATGCTTCGACATGTTCGGAATCGTCTTCAAGGGCCATCCCGATTTGCGCCGTATCCTGATGTACGATTCGTTCCAGGGTCATCCGCTGCGCAAGGACTACCTATACAACGAACGCCAACCGATCGTCGCGGAGATCGACCCGGTCGTGAATCCGATTCGCTCCTCGCGCTGAAGACACGACCCGATACAAGCCATGGCATTACCGGCGCGCTGGAAGGACAAAATCGTACCGTCGGACCCCTCCGACGAGATCATGGAACTGCAGATGGGGCCGTCGCATCCCGCCTCCCACGGCACCATCAAGTTCAACCTCAAGCTCGACGGCGAGCGGATCGTCGATTGCGACGTCGAGGTCGGATTCCTGCATCGCGGATTCGAAAAGATGTGCGAGCAGGGGACCTGGACGCAATGCTTCCCGTACACCGACCGGCTCAATTACGCCTCGCCATGCATCAACAACGTCGGCTTCGCGCTCGCCGTCGAGCGCCTGCTCGGCATCGACACGACCGAGCGATGCAAGTACGTGCGCATGATCATGAGCGAAGTTTCGCGCATCGCCGACCACTTGACCTGCCTCGGGATGGCGGCGCACGAGGTCGGCGGATCGACTGCCGGGATGTACATGGTGGAGGCGCGCGAATTCCTCTACGACTTGATCGAGGCTGTGACCGGCGCGCGAGTCACCGTGACATGGTGCCGCGTGGGCGGCGTGACCCATGACCTGCCCGCGGACTTCACCGATCGGATCAAAGCCGCGTTCGCGCGTCTCGACCAGGTGCTCAGCGACTGCGACAAGATGCTCAGCCGCAACCGCGTATTCATCGACCGGATGGCGGGAGTCGGGAAGCTGTCGCAGCCGGAGGCAATCTCCTACGGGCTGAGCGGTCCGCTGCTGCGCGCCGCCGGCGTGGCTTACGACGTTCGCAAGGCGCATCCGTACCTGGTGTATGACCGGATGCAGTTCGAGATCCCGACCGGGGACAGCGGCGACAATTACGATCGCTTCAACGTGCGCTTCCAGGAGATGTATCAGTCCAAGCGCATCATCGAGCAAGCGCTCGCGGCGATCCCTGAAGGTCCCGTCACCATCACCGATCCCAAGGTCGTGCTGCCCGACAAGCAGAAGGTGTACAACTCGATCGAAGGCCTGATGAACCACTTCAAGCTGATCATGGAGGGCATCCACGTGCCCGCCGGAGAGGTTTACCAGGCGGTCGAAGCCGCCAACGGCGAGTTGGGCTTTTACGTCGTGAGCGACGGCAGCGGCCGGCCATATCGGGTGCGGGTGCGGCCGCCGTGCTTTCTCGGCATGGGCGCGCTCAACAAGATGCTCATAGGCCGCATGATCCCGGACATCATCGCGACGTTCGGGATGATCAACATGATCGGCGGCGAGTGCGATCGCTAGCGGGTCTGCGCCGATTGCATCGTCAGCGCCGCGTCTCCTGCCCGCCGCCAATCGCCAACCGCTTCCTTAGCAACGCACACCCTTTGCGGCGCCGGTCCGCGTCGTTATCATCGAGCGTTGGAGCGCAAGCCAACGCCGGCCGGTCTCAAAATGCCCTCGCCTGAAGCCATCGCCACGCAAATCGCGCCGCCGCCGCGTCGTGTGCTGATAGTGCTGCTCGGGGCGATCGGCGACGTGGTTCGTGCGCTTCCTTTGCTCGGGCGTATTCGCAATGCGTGGCCCGACGCGCACATCGCATGGGCCGTGGAACCCAAGTCCCGCGGATTACTCGACCAGCATCGATGGCTCGACGAGGCGATCGTGTACGATCGCGCGCATGCGCCGTGGACGTTCCCGGGGTTTCTGTGGCGGATTCGCAAGGGGCATTTCGATCTGGCGATAGACCTTCAGCGTCATCTCAAAAGCGGTCTCACCTCGCGAATCTCGGGCGCCGCGGTTCGTTTTGGCTTCGCCAAGCCGAACACCAAGGAGTTCAACCACCACTTTTCGAATCATTGGATCGCGCCGCAGCCGAACATGCGCCTGAAGCTCCTGCAATACCAGGCGTTCGGCGACGCGCTCGGCATCGCGCCATCACCGATCGAATTCGGACTCGCCGCGACGGACGCTGAACGCGCCCGCGCGCTCGAGATGCTGCGCGAGGCGCCGCGGCCAATCATCGCGGTGATCCTTGGCTCGTCGTGGCCAAGCCGCATCTACTTTCCTGAATCGACCGCCG
>Ga0181532_10004722_pt1 | contig 11786 bp, 10 predicted proteins | sample PEATcosm2014_Bin_33_FD_119768 | JGI IMG/M metagenome (GOLD analysis project Ga0181532, IMG submission 119768) | Peatland microbial communities from MTU Mesocosm Facility, Houghton, MI, USA - PEATcosm2014_Bin11_30_metaG | ecosystem: Environmental > Terrestrial > Soil > Wetlands > Peat | place...
GTGCCGAAGATCACCGTCATCACGCGCAAGGCTTATGGGGGCGCATATTGCGTGATGGCCTCCAAGCATATTCGCACCGATGTGAACTACGCGTGGCCAACAGCCGAGATCGCCGTCATGGGGCCTGAAGGTGCGGTGAACATTGTCTACCGTCGCGAGCTGGAGAAGGCGGAGAATCCCGAGGCGGATCGCGCGGCCAAGATCGAGGAGTTCCGCGAGCGCTTTGCCAACCCATACGTCGCGGCTGAGCGGGGATACCTGGACGCCGTGATCCGCCCCCGCGACACGCGGCGAAAGCTGATTCAAGCTCTGGAGATGCTGGAGAACAAGCGCGACAAGAACCCGCCCAAGAAGCACGGAAATATACCGTTGTAGAAAGCCGTCAGCTTTCAGCTATCAGCCATCAGCTAAGGCCGCTGCGGGTGCCCCGTTCTAGCCTTCTGTTGGCTAGGCGGGGCTTTCCCGACCCGACGGACCCTGGTTGCTGTCTCCGAGTGATGGTGCTCAGGCAATAGCGGTAGGAGCTGACGGCTGAAAGCTGAGAGCTAAAAAGGAATCCCGAGTGCGTTCTTGACCGCTCGCTTTCGGCCAGTGGGTCACGTTCAAACCTTTGCCGGACTGTCTTGCCGGATACTTGCGTATCGGCACGACTGTCGGCTTGGATGCCGGACTCGCGACTAACCGGAATGACCGATCAACGCCTCGGGATTCCCGTCTTGCCCTTGACTCATTTCCTGTTCCCGCCTGTCATGCACCTCGCGACAACTGTTGCGGTCGCTCTGCCTAGTGCCGTGAGCACCGACAGTGACCTCGCTTCAGGTCACCGGACTTGCCGGTTATCCTCCTCGCTTGCGCGTTGAGGAAGCTTGCTGCTTGACCGCGACAACTTTGGAAACTCATCAAGGAACGAGTGTGTTTTTACTCCCCTCATTTCTAAAGTCAATAAAATTATCGCGACTATATCTCATTTGTTTTCAATCGAGTGCAGCTCGTCCACAGGCATGTGCCAGAATTTTGTGCAATGCGAAAACTGCTCTTTGGCCAGCAACAATTTCACGCACTATTTTCGCGGCTTTGAAACACTAGAGCGATCAGTCCGGTGCGAATTTCAGCTGCTGTTCAATTGTGGGAATCTGGCAGAAATATTATCCAGAGCGGCATTTAGCCAATCCCGATTTTTCGCTCGCGCCCACTTGGCAGGCTATGGCTGACGCGACGATCGCTTCCAACGTGGCAATGGTGCTCAGCTTAAGGCCTCGGGAATAGCGTCTCTGCCGCCTGCGAAATAGAATTGTGCCATGCTGTACCTCTTCTCTCTCGCACTTGCCTTCGCGCTGCAAACTCCCGCCACCACCAACACCACAGACCAGATCACGGCGCTATTGCGTGCCAAGGATCAGGCGCTGCTGGACGCCATCGCGCCCGGCAATCGCAAAGTGTGGGAAGACGCGCTGGCCACCGATGCGGTTTACGTGGACGAGAACGGCGTGGCCATGGATCGGGCCGCGTTTCTGAAGCAACTGGAGCCGCTGCCTGCCGGCGCCTCCAGCCTTCGCATTACCTATTACGTGGCCCACATTTCGGGGGACCTGGCCACGGTAATTCACAACGACGACGAGCAGGAGAATTACCACGGCCAGGTGCTCCACGCGCGCTACCTGACGACCGAGACCTGGCGCCGCGACGATGGCGAGTGGAAGCTCTATCTGGTTCATGCCTACGCGGTGCCCAAGGACCCTCCGTCGATCTCACTGCCGCCGAAAGAACTGGAGCAATACGTGGGCCGCTATTCAGCCGGGCCGGATCTCGTCTATGTAATTCGGTCGGATGGGTCGCAACTCATGGGCGGCCGGCCCGGCAGCACGATGAGACCGCTGAAGATTGAAGTGCGCGACGTGCTCTTCGTCCCCGAACAGCCACGTATCCGGAAGATCTTTCAGCGCGACGGCAAAGGCAAGATCACGGGATTTGTCGATCGGCGCGAGAGCTGGGACTTAGTGTGGAAGAAAACCGAGAAATGATGGCGCTGACAATCGAAATGACAGCTAGAGCTCACGCTGGCATTCCAGCACGAGCTGGAGCGCGTCGCGCAGGTTTGCCTTAGCTTCCTCGAGGGTTTCTCCCTGCGATATTGCCGCAGGAATCTCCTCCACGAAGCAGGTGTAGCCACCCGCTCTAGCTGGCTCAAATATAGCTGTCAGTTTCACGGGCTCAGAATAACACGGACCTAACTGCTGGTTATCCACTCCTTGCGAACATCCATAAGGCTACCGTCAACTTTAGCGAAGAAGAACTTGATGTACTCATCATGGCTGAAGAACGCATTCACGTAGTTGGCTTGCGTTAAGATGTACCCACCCCAGCCGTTCAGCATGGCGATCTGCAGGAAGGATGCCAGATCCTCCGATTCATGCTCAAGAAACAGGTGGCCCGGCGCTTCATGAAGGAGCCGCGTGTCGCCGTAGCTGTAACGCAGCTTGTAATACAAATGCCAGTTCTCGCCGCTTGACCAGATACCCCATTCAGTGATCCAAAGCAGTGTCGGCATCCGATACGTCAGCGAGCTTGCGATCCAATGGGCCAAGTGATAAATACGGTGGGGCTCCGCGCGGTAGTCAGCTTGCTCCACCTGCGATTCGGGCGCATCATCAGGCTTCGAGCGTTTCCGTTCACGAAGCCACTCCTCGCATTCCTCTGTTGTGTAGAAACGCATTTCCAGTTCCTAACTTATGACAGCTGAAAGCTACGGCTTCTGCAGTCGCTGCACATCGCGGACGCCGGGAATTTTACGCACGCCGGTGACGATGCGCTCGAGGTGCTTCAGGTCGGCGATGTCGGCGACAAGCTCTACTGTGGCGTGATCCTCGGCGGTTTTGGCTTCGATGTTGCGGATGTTGGTGTTGGCGTCGCTGATGACGGTGGCGATCTGTTTCAACATGCCGGGACGGTTGTCGCAGGAGACGGCCAGCTTGACCGGGTAGCCAGCTTGCCAGATGGGGGAAGCGGCATCGCGTCCCCACTCGACGGCGATGCGGCGCTCTGGCTCGAACATCAGGTTCTCGACGTTGGCGCAGGAAGCGGAATGCACCGCGACGCCCTTGCCGCGGGTGACGTAGCCGACGATCTCCTCGCCGCGAATGGGGTTACAACATCGCGCACGATAGACCATCAGGTCGTCGTGATCCTTGACCTTGATTGCCGAGTTGTCGCTACCGAAGACGCGGCGAACGACGTTGGTAAAGCCGCTGTTTGAGCCTTCGTCGGTGGTAGGAGCCGGAGCGTGGCCGGAGAAGGACTGCGCTTCGTCGGCGGGCACCAGGCGAGCCAGAATACTGCGCGCGGAAAACTTGCCGTAGCCGATGGCGGCGAGCAAGTCGTCAGGCTTGGCCAAACCGTTCTCGGAGGAGACGCGCATCAGCTCCGCATCGTTCAGCGACTTCATGGAGATGCGGTACTTGCGCGCTTCCTTCTCCATGAGTTTGCGGCCGATTTCGACGGCGCGCTCGCGCTGATGCAGGTTGAGCCAGTGCTTGATCTTCTGGCGGGCACGGGATGACTTGGTGTATTGCAACCAGTCGCGGCTGGGATTGTGTCCCGGCTGGGTGAGGATTTCAACAATGTCGCCGGAGCGCAATTTATAACGCAGCGCGACGATGCGTCCGTTGACCTTGGCGCCGACGCAGGTGTGGCCCACTTCGGTGTGCACGGTGTAAGCGAAGTCGATGGGCGTGGCGTCGCGTGGCAGAATCACGATGCGGCCCTTGGGAGTGAAGGTGTAGACCTCCTCAGGGTAGAGATCGATCTTCAGGGTCGCGAGAAATTCCTTGGAGTTCTTGATGTCGCGCTGCCACTCGACCACTTGCCGCAGCCATGCCAGACGCTGTTCGTCGCGCGCCGAAACCGGGCCGTCCTTGTATTTCCAGTGCGCGGCGATGCCTTCCTCGGCCATCTTGTGCATGTCCTCGGTGCGGATCTGCACTTCGAAGGCGTGGCCTTTTTCGGAAATGACCGTAGTGTGCAGCGACTTGTAGAAATTATTGCGGGGGATGGCGATGAAGTCCTTGATGCGTCCCGGCACCGGTCGCCATTGATTGTGAATGATGCCGAGCACGGCGTAGCAATCGCTTTCCGACTGGGTGATGATGCGCATCGCCAGCATGTCGTAGATCTGCTCGATGGAAATGCGCTGGCGCTGTATCTTCTGCCAGATGCTGTATAGGCGCTTGATGCGGGCCTCTACGCGCGCCTGAATTTTGTTCTCCTTCAGCTTCTGCTCGATGACGCCTTGTACCTCAGAGAGAAACGCCTCGCCTTCTTTGCGGCGCGACTCAATGGCATCTTTGACCTGGTTGTAGGAGATGGGATCGACATACTGGAAGGCGAGATCTTCAAGTTCGCCGCGAATTTTGTTCATGCCGAGACGGTGGGCGATTGGCGCGTAAATGTCGAGCGTCTCGTGCGCAATTTTCTGTTGCCGCTCAGGCGAGAGGAACTTCAGGGTGCGCATGTTGTGCAGGCGATCGGCCAGCTTGATGAGCACCACGCGAATGTCGTCCATCATGGCCAGGACCATCTTGCGGACGTTCTCGGCCTGGGCTTCTTCAGAGGACGCAAATTCGATTTTGTTGATCTTGGTGACGCCTTCGACGATGTGGGCGACTTGCTCGCCGAATTCGGTGTTGATGTCCTGGACGGTTACTGTGGTGTCTTCGACCACGTCATGCAGCAAGCCGGCGGCGATGGCAGTGGTGTCGAGGCGCATTTCCGCCAGAATCGTGGCCACCTGCAAGGGGTGCGCGAGAAAAGGTTCGCCCGACTCGCGCGCCGTTCCTTTGTGATGTAAGAGGGAAAACTCGTAAGCTTTCTTGATGAGCGAAAGGTCTTCGCTCTCGCGGTAGGAGCGGACCTTGCGCAGGAGATCGCGAAAGCGGGTGACGGTCAGAACATTGGTCGCGATCTGTTGGCGCAAAGTCGCCATGTCCGATTATACGACGAGAAATTTACTGGTGTTTGAAGGACGCGCGCAGGACCATTCAGCATCGAATCGAGACATCGACCTTGCTGACCCAAAATAGGGTAAAGTCGTACCCAATACGGGTACGGAGAGATATGCGCGTACTGATCAGTGGAGCGTCGGGATTGCTGGGTTCGGCGCTGACGCGCGCTTTGCGGGCGGAGGGTGATGAGCCGGTTGCGCTGGTGCGTCGCCCAGCGCGAGCTGGCGAGGTGCAGTGGGACCCGAAGCAGCCGCTCGATCCGGCGAAGCTTGCCGACTGCGATGCCGTGGTGCATCTGGCGGGCAAGAACATTGCCGGTCTGTGGACGAAAAAGTTCAAACAGGAAGTTCTGGAGAGCCGTGTTGGCGGCACGCGAACTCTGGCGACCGCAGCCGCCGAGAGTTATCGGCAGAGTGGAAAGCCGCGGGTATTTGTATCGGCATCGGGCATGAGCTACTACGGCGATCGGGGAGACGAGTTGCTGACGGAGGAATCTTCGGCAGGACGAGGATTTCTGGCCGAAGTGGTGAAGCAATGGGAGGCCGCGACGGCTCCGGCCAGCGAGGCTGGCGTGCGCGTGGTTAATCTGCGCATTGGAGTGGTGCTGGCCCGCGATGGAGGCGCGCTGAAGCCGATGCTGACGCCGTTCCGGCTTGGGCTGGGTGGCAGAGTGGGTAGTGGAAAACAATATTGGAGCTGGATTGCGCTGGACGATGTGATTGGCGCGATGGTGTTCGCGCTGAAGCATGACAGCTTGCGCGGGCCGGTGAACATCGTGGGGCCGGAGCCGGTTCGCAATGACGAGTTCGTGCGCGCGCTGGGCCGGGAATTACATCGTCCTACAATATTTCCCTTGCCGGAGTTCGTGGTGCGGGGATTGCTCGGCGAGATGGGGCAGGAGTTACTGTTGACCTCGGCACGTGTGCTGCCGGCGAAGCTGAATGCGGCCGGATACCGGTTTCGTCATACCAAGCTGGCGGACGCGCTGCACTCCGCACTGGGATAAGCCATGGTAGGGCGGCCTGCCAAATTAGGGGTCCTTCGACTCCGGCGCGCAAAAGAAGCGCGCCTCCGCTCAGGATGACACATCACGAGATGTTCCCGGCTACGTGCACGCATCGCATTTAGTCATAACCCAAGTTTTCCACAACTGATTTTCCTTCCTCCTCTCGGAAGCGCGCTTATAATGGGGCGACTCGGCGCGCCTCTAAGACTTTCCCCGCTAACGAAAAGTTGCAGGTTGCGCCGTGCTGGCTAGTCGTTAATTGCTAATTGATGACAATGACCACCGACAAACGCAAAGTTCTTGGCCGCGGACTGGAGACCTTGCTTCCGGCGCGGCAGGTCCCGCACGCTCCGGTCGCCGTCGCCACTCCCAAGGCCGACGTCGACGAACTGCTCCACATTCCTCTGGCGCAGCTGGACCGCAATCCTTACCAGACGCGCACGGCCTCGCTCGACCGGGTCGCGCTGGACGAGCTGGCCGCTTCCATCAAGACAGTGGGAGTGTTGCAGCCGATCGTGGTTCGTCCGGTGGCGGGCGGCCGCTACCAGGTGATTGCGGGCGAGCGGCGCTGGGAAGCTTCGCGCAGCATCGGCTTGCCCACGATTCCCGCCGTAGTGCGACAAGTCTCCAACGTGCAGGCGATGGAGATGACCATCATCGAGAACCTGCAGCGCGAGGACCTGAACGCCATTGAGCAGGCCCGCGCCTTCGAGCGGCTGTCGCGGGAGTTCGGCCTGACCCAGGACCAGATGTCGCTGCGCACCGGCAAGGAGCGCTCGACCATATCCAACTTCCTGCGTCTGCTGAAACTGCCGCTCTACGTGCAAGGTCTGATGGAGCGCAATGAGATCAGCTTCGGCCATGCCAAGGCGATGATGCCATTGGATTCCCCCGAGCAGATCGACCGGGTGGCGCGTCGCATAGTCGATCACGGACTCTCGGTGCGGCAAACCGAAGAGGCGGTCGCGCATCTGGTGCAGCCGTTGGTTCCCAGGAGCGAGAAGCAGCGCATCATCGATCCCAACGTCCGCGAAGCAGAAAACACGTTGCAGCAGGCATTAGGCGTCCGCGTCACCATCGACGACCGCAAGGGCAAAGGCAAGATCCTCATCGAATATTCCTCGCTGGAGGACTTTGACCGCATCATCGACGCCCTCGGCGGGAAAAAGACGGTCGAAACCTAACGGCTAGGGCTTGTCAATGTCGTGGTAACGGAAGTTCTCTATACGAAAGAACATCGCGCGAAGATCATCCGGCGCTGCCACCTTCTTGCAGTCGCCGCACATCAGGTTGAACACGGATATACCGGGCATCAGTGACACCTCTGCCTGCCAGGGAGTCCCGTCGCGACTGATCTCCAGCTTGCGCTTATAGGAAGGTCCATCGATCCACACGCTGGAAGGCGTTTTATCGGCCGTAACTATATTTGCCTCGATAACGACGCGACGCTCCGTATTAGACGGATTGGTCATTACGATCTCACCTTTGGGACCGCACCAATGCCAAGATCTAGCGCCGTTCTGTTCTTGCGGCCAACAACCATTTACCAAGTCGGCGGAGATGGGGTGTAGTAGATGGTCAAGGGTAGCCTGCTGCTTTGGATTGAGCGGCCGGTTTAGATGGGATATCGCGGCCTGGTCGAGAACAAAGAACGAAAGCCGTCCGCCCTCACCTACTACAGGTTCGTTTCCTAATAATTCCTTCAATTCAGATTCTAGAATAGCGGCGCGGTCCGGATATCCATTTCGATCGATGTATATACCTGCAAAGCCCGCAGCGGTAATGGCCATAACCATGTCAGGAATCGGCTGAGCGGCAACCAAGGCCAGCCAGTGATCCGTAGGCCGGCCTTTCATGGCTGCATAGCTCCAGCGTAGAGTATCCGAGTGTAAGTAGCCCTTGAGTTCGTCGTAATCGCCCATCGCATTGATGGGAGGGCTTTCAGGAAAGGGATCGTAGGGAAGCTGGAAAATCATGCTGTGGGGGGGGACCATGGACTCTATGCGCTTCACAAAGTCCGCGTCCTGCCAAAACAGCTTCTCAACTTCAGCCCGGGGGGCCATCTGATGCTTGGCTATCTGGTCGGGTAGTCCTACAGCCAGAAGAGTTACAGGGAGAACGATTAAGGTTAGTAGCTTATGGTTAGCCCCAAGGCGTGTCTTGCCAATCCGGTCCAGAATAATCAGGACCGCGGCTATGGTAAGGAATGCAATATAAATCGAGATGCGATTAAATGCCCGCAACTGCGAGGTCACTACAAAACCGACTATCGCTCCGAAGCCTCCCATGGTTCCCAACAAGGTGGCAAACATACAAAGTATGCTCAACGCATAGAGACGGGGGTCGCAGCGGCGTAGGAGCAGACAAATCAGGAGGGCAAGAAATCCTACCGCACCTACTACGCCCAGAGCAGCGCTGTCGTTCTCATTCACCAGGAGGGCGCGGCTGTTGTAGTACTGCTTCCATTTGGCAAGGGCTGGAATTCGATGATTGGTGACGGGAGCCAGCAGTTGAGTGACGGTGAGGGAGTACAGCTCGGATTCAACCGGCGTTCGCTCCGCTACCGCTATACGACCGTGCTTATGAAGGTAGTAGGCGTTCGGTAGTAGAGCTATCGCAGAAGTGGAGACCAAGACTGCCAGCAAAACTACTACTGCAACAAGAGCAGCTCTGAAGCGGTGTCGCAGTGCACCGAGCAGACCGCCGACTAGAATCAGATAAGCCCCAAAGAATGCATAGTAAGGATTATCCACACCAACCAAAACGCATGCCACAACACTGATTACTCCGTTACGAGTGACCAGCCTCGAGCCGTTGTCCCTGTAGTAGCGACCAAGCCTGAAGAGCTCCGCGCCCGTACCTAACCATACGGCAACCATGGCCATCAATGGAACGATGTAGTAGGCGCTAAGAAACAGGTGTCCTTCGGCGCGCCATAGATGATAAGGCGAAAAGACAAATAGGATTGCGCCGGCGGCAGCCAGCCCTGCGGAGATACCCAACTTGCGAAATGCGTATAGCGCGGTTATTGCCGATAGAAGATAACCCAGCAAATAGAAGAGATTGATTGCGATTCCTGCATTGAATGTAAATAATCGGATGAAGGCCAGGACAACAAGATGAATCCAGTGAGGCATGGGGAAGTCATAGAGTTCCTGCTGCCCCGGTGCGCCGAGCAATGGATTTACATAGTAATGGCCGGTCGTCACAAAGTTCTTGATCAGGGCCTGATAGAAGAGGTTGTCGCTGGCAAAGCCCAGAGGAACCCGGAAATCTATAGTCTTCAGATGATAGAGGCGGAGCAGTACGATAGAGCATAGGAGAACGACAACCAGATAGGGGACGAGCGAGTGGAGGAACCACCTGGTGCGACTCTGCGGAGGCGTAGCGACGACGATAGTTTCGCCGGATTCGGCAGCAGAGTCGGCCATAGGGTTCATTCTAGCGCGGGCTTTCCCGGAGTGTCACTGACGGCAGAGCCGTGTCATTCCTATCAAATTCGGGCGTTTTCCAGCTTGCACTCCGCGTTATCCGTACCTTGCAGCTATATAATGTGGGCCCGAATGGATTGAAACGTCGAAAGGAAATGCTTATGAAGAAGACGCCGAGAATCACCGTCATCGCAGCCACCCTTGTGGCCACACTGGCGCTGTGCGCACCTATCGCCGCTCAGGACACCATGGGTGTCAATCCCGAAGCCATGCAAAGGCTGGAGAAAATGTCGGCTGCGTTGCAACTGACGCCGCAGCAGAAGCGGCAGGTCGCCCCTATCATCATGGACGAGGCGCCTAAAGTGAAGGCGCTGAAAAGCGACACCAGCCTGCCGCCGATGCAAAAGGCGATGAAGATGCGCCAGATCGCCGAAGCCACCGACGCTAAGATGAAGCCCATCCTCACTCCGCAGCAGTATCAAACCCTGATGCAGATGCAGGCCCAGGAACGGCAGCAGATGATCCAGAAGATGGAGAACCGGTAGACTTCCTTAACAACTGGTAGTCGCAGCAGCGGAAGGAAGTGCGCATGTCACGGGTCGTACCGAGTGGAGACCTTCGCCTGAATTCGGTCCTGATTGCGACGGACTTCTCGGAGGCATCGGAGAAAGCCCTCCGCCACGGCCTAGCCATTGCCCGGCACTATGGGGCGAGATTGTATCTTGTGCACGTGGTTTCCTCACTGGGATTCACTCTGGTGGGTCCAGATGCAATAAACGAGGCCGTCGAGGCCGTTCGTAGGGACGCTCATCAAATGCAGGACCGTCTGGCTCAAAGTGGGGCACTGGCCGGTGTGCGTCATAAGGTGATTGTCCTCGCGGGTGACGTGTGTGAAGAGTTGGAAAAAGTAATCAGGCAAGAACAAGTGGATTTGGTAGTGATCGGTACACACGCGCGGCGAGGCTTAGGGAAGCTGCTCCTGGGCTCGGTAGCGGAAGCGATTTTTCGCCGTACGGAGTGCCTTGTTCTGACGGTTGGTCCAGGATCCCTTCAGGATTCGCCAGTGGGGAGCACGAGAGCAATCCGGCCGTTTCTGTTTGCCACCAGCTTCAGCGAGGCGTCCTTGCATGCGCTGCCATATGCCATCTCGGCCGCCAATCACTTCGGAACGCAACTGGTTTTGCTCCATGTTGTGGCCGTGGTCCCGATGCCGGAGGGCGTGACTCGGCCCTCTGCGGACGACGTCATGCAAGCGCGGGAGAAAACTCACACAGCCCGCATCCGGCAGCTGACGGAATGGACACTGCAAACCCCCAAGCTGGCAATCGAACCGGAGTTTCTAGTGGAGTTTGGATTGCCGAGCGAAAAAATCCTGCAAGCAGCAAACGATCTCAAGGCCGACGCGATCGTTTTGGGTTTGCATCGTTCAACCCACATCGGCACGGCCGCCCACATGCCGTGGGCCACCGCCTATGAAGTGGTATGCGGCGCAGGCTGCTCCGTCCTCACCGTCAGGAACTAAGCTAGCCTGAGCACGTTGTGGAATCGCACTGCAGTAAGTTGCGCGCTACTCACCCCAGTAGCCGTGATCGCGCAAGAAGTAGGATTCGTTCCAGGAATTCAGGGCGGTACGCAGGAACATGGTCGCGATCCTGGCATGACCCATCTTGCGGAAGCGCCGGTTGGTCGTGTGGATGTTCCCGCTGACGATTCCGAAGTGGCGCGGCGCGACTCGTTTGCTCAGCAGATAATCCTCGGCAAAGAGCGCGTTTTCGTTGAAGCCTCCCAGTTCGTCGAACCTGGCCTTGTCGAACAACATGAACATGCCCGTTGCAAATGGCTTGACCCACGCGCCGGCGTACTGAAAGACGTTATTTCCGGCGTAGAGGAGATGATCCCGCCAGTCGCCGTCGGAGCACCAGATATTGGTGGTCAGGCAATGCAGTTGGCGGCGGCGCATCTTTTCGACCGCGCGGCGCAACAGGGTACGGTCGTGCACCGCAATGTCCGCATCGACAAACAGGACGTACGGCGTCTCCGCCAGGCGAGCTCCGGCGTTGCGACCGACGGACGGCAGGCCGCCGGGGATCACGCTGACGTCGAGCCGATCGCTCATGGCGAGGGCGATGGCAGCGGTGCCGTCGGTTGATCCCGCATCAGCAACGAATACTTTGGTATGCGGCAAAAGCGGGTAGTCCTGCCTGCTCAAAGAGGTCAGTAATATCGGCAGGTGCCGGCTCTCGTTCTTCGCTGGTATGACGATCGTTAGTTCCGCCTTGGTATTCACGGATGGCAACTCCTTCGTCACCGACGGTCACAAACGTCGGGCGGTGGTCGACCCAGGCGCCGGTA
>Ga0181532_10004725_pt1 | contig 11785 bp, 5 predicted proteins | sample PEATcosm2014_Bin_33_FD_119768 | JGI IMG/M metagenome (GOLD analysis project Ga0181532, IMG submission 119768) | Peatland microbial communities from MTU Mesocosm Facility, Houghton, MI, USA - PEATcosm2014_Bin11_30_metaG | ecosystem: Environmental > Terrestrial > Soil > Wetlands > Peat | place...
GCTTGAAGGCCTCGAAGTTCGAACTCTTGGTGATCTCGTCGATCGAATAGTGCACCAGATCTTCTTCGATACCATAACAGCCTCCGACGAATCCCGCTTCGATCATGTACCGCTGGGCGTCGCGCCAGTTCTGCAGATCGATCGCCATCCCGGTCTCGTGAAATGACATGCCGGCTTGGGCAACCTTACCGTGACCGTTGATTTGCTGGTAGAGCTCGTATTGCAAGGCGTTCGACCGAAAGCCGTAGTTGACTTGGAGATGCTGCCCCTTGCTCTTGAACATTGCGGCGTCGGCCGCCAGCAGCTTGTCGCGAATCGTCTGCCGCAGAAACACAGTATTGCCGCGGAGATCCCTGGCGTTCTTGCCGTCGATGGGGACCGGCACGAGCGGCTCATGCAGCGTTTTGGAGGAGAGCCTCGGCCCCATATAGTTGCCCGATAGGGGATCTCTTACGAAGCTCTTGCGGAGGAAGTCCTGCTCGAGCGCCGGCGGGATTGGGCCGGGGTGAAATACCGACGCGTTAGCTGGTGTAGACGCCTTGCTCACTTTTGCCTGCTCAACGGCGCTCTCTTCAAAGATTGGCTCGGCACTGGGAGCCGTTGCAGTCAGCGCGATCGATCCCGGCACTTCGGCGAGGAGTGCATCGGATGGCGCGGATGTGGCGCCGCCGTCCGCAGGGATGGGAGCCTTTGCAGCCGGTGCGGGTGCGGGCACGGCGCCGTCCGCATGGCTTTTGGAAAGGATGGAGTACACGCCTGTGACGAGAAGCAGAACGCTTAAGATACCCGCCATTATCAAGATGATTCTTGATCTTCTCATCCCAGGTTCCCATCAGTATACACCCGGACTGAAAAGCCACCACGAAAATGGCAGTCCTCTAATTCAGCTTTGTAAGACCTCACCAGGGCAGATTCTCGCTCCCAAGGGATGGGGAGCTTGCCTCGACCCTGGCCTCCTGCCGAACCGATCCTGGCTGCAAGACCTCGCGAGGGCAGATTCTCGCCCCAAGAAAATAATTCCTGGAATTTACCGAACTCGTGCCGATAAGGGGACCGAGGGTAAATGAACCTACCCCACATAGAGACCAACGGATTGTTATCCAAAGTTAGGACCATATCCCGCCGCCCGGTGGTCTCCCGAGCGCTGTTCGCCGCTGGAGTTTCACTCGATGTCTTTCCGACTGTACAGAAGTGCAGCATTCTTTTCCTGCTTGCGCTGGTGTTTGCCAGCCCACTCTGCGCCCAGGTAGGTCCCCGAATTGTGGGACGCCCGGATAACAGCGTCTTAGTGCGTATACCTGGCACTACCCATCCGCTGGTTGGGGTAGCTAAAGAGATCGGCCGAGCGGCTGGAACCTTGCCCATGGAGCGCATGCTGCTCGACCTCACGAGCAGCGCCGAACAGACGGCCGCAATCGAGCGACTGCTGGCGGATCAGCAGGACCCGGCCTCACCGCGCTACCATGCGTGGCTTACGCCGGAACAGTTCGGCGAGCAGTTCGGCGCCGCCCGGGAAGACATCGACGCCGTTACCGGCTGGCTCGAGAGCCGGGGGTTTCAGGTGACCGAAGTGGCCGCCGGCCGGCGATCCATCGAATTCAGCGGCACGGTTGAGCAGGTGGAGAACGCCTTCCATACGCAGATTCACCGCTACCAATGGAACGGCATCGAGCGCGTGGCCAACGCTTCGGATATTTCCGTCCCCGCGGCGCTGGCGCCGGTGGTGGCGGGCGTGGTTTCGCTGCACAACTTCGCTCCCCGCCCGTTCCACCACGTCATTTCGACGCCGAACGCGCCGCTGACCGATTTCAACGGCGGGACGCATGGGATGTCGCCCTACGATTTCGCCGCCATCTACGACGTCGCGCCTCTTTGGACCGCCGGTTACGACGGCACCGGACAGAGTATCGCCATCGTAGGCGAGAGCGATATCGCCATGAGCGACGTCACCGGCTTTCGCGCCGAGTTCGGGCTGCCCGTCAACAACCCTACGTTCATCGTCAACGGCAAGGATCCGGGCTATGTTCCAGGGGATGAGACGGAGTCCATTCTGGACGTGGAATGGGCGGGCGCCGTGGCCAAAGGCGCCACCATCAACTTCGTGACTTCCGCGAGCACCAACTCGTCCGACGGCATCACGCTATCGGCCCAATACATCGTGCAACACAATACGGCTCCGGTGATGAGCCTGAGCTATGGCGCCTGCGAAACCTATATGGGCAGCGCCGCCTCGTTTTATAGCAGCCTCTGGCAGCAGGCGGCCACTGAGGGGATCGCGGTCTTCGTGGCCGCCGGCGACAGCGGTTCGGCGGGTTGCGATATCCCATATTCCACCACCGGCAGCGGCACGAATGACACCACACCGGCCACCCAGGGCTTCGGCATCAACGGGCTGGCTTCCACAGCCTATAACGTGGCGGTAGGCGGCACGGAGTTCAACGATTCGGCTTCCCCTTCCACCTACTGGAATGCGGCCAACAACGCGCAACTGGCTTCGGCCAAGGGATACATCCCGGAAATGGTCTGGAACGAGAGCAGCTACACGGCGGGCTCCGCCAACAACAGCCTATACGCCGGCGGCGGCGGAACCAGCACTGTCTGGCCCCGGCCAGGCTGGCAAACCGCGCCGGGGATGCCCACCGGCACCATGCGACTGGCTCCGGACGTCTCCCTCACGGCCGCGGGACACGATGGATACGTGATCGAACAGAGCGGCACGTTGGAGTTGATTGGAGGCACTTCGGCCTCGACTCCGTCGTTCGCCGGCCTGATGGCCATCGTCAACCAGTACACCAACACCACCAACGGCAACCCCAACAGCAAACTTTATGCCCTGGCATCGTCGGCGCCTTCGGTTTTCCACGACGTTACCAGCGGGTCGAATGCCGTGCCCTGCGAGGGTGGTTCGCCGAGCTGCTCGGCGTCCGCGCCCAGCACCAACGTAGGGACGATGAAAGGCTACAGCGCCGGCGCAGGATACGATCTCGCCACCGGACTGGGTTCGGTGGACGCCAACGCGCTGGTCACCGCCTGGGGCGGCACGGCGGCGGCGGGGCCCACGATCTCTTCTCTCACCCCCAACCCGATGACCGGCTCGGCGTCGAGTCAGAACCTCACCATTAACGGCTCCGGCTTCGTGTCCGGCAGCGGCCTGGCAGTGACGGTAGGCACGGTTACGTACCAAGGGTCGGCAGTCAATTTCGTAAGCAGTTCGCAGTTGGTGGCGAGCATCAACGTCGGCACGGCCGCACAAAGCCTGTCCGTAAAGGTGACCGTTTCGGGTGGCAAAACCACAAATTCGGCAACCCTGACGGTGACCGCGCCGAGCACCCCGCCGGCCGCAGCGCCGGCGATCGCCGCGTTGAGCCCGAATCCCATGACAGGATCGAGTTCCGCCCAGACCCTGACCATCAGCGGCACCGGCTTTGTTGCCGGGAGCGGGGCGAAGGTTACGGTGGGTGGGACGGTCTATCAGGGATCGCAGATCAGTTCCACGCAGATGACCGTGCAAGTCAACATGGGCACCAGCGCGCAGAGCCTGCCGGTGCAGGTAACCAATCCAAACGGCCAGGCCAGTAATTCGGTGACCCTGACGGTGACCGCGCCGGCTGTGGCGCCGGTCATCTCGTCCTTGAGTCCCAACCCCATGACCGGATCGGGTTCCGTCCAGACCCTGACTATCAAAGGCGGCGGTTTTGTGGCGGGCGGCGCGTTGAAGGTCACGGTGGGTAGCACCGCTTATCAGGGGACGCAAATCACCTCTGTGAGCGCCACGCAGTTGGCCGTAAGCGTCAACGTCGGCACGGGCGCCCAGAGTCTGCCCGTACAGGTAACCAATCCGAACGGCCAGGCCAGTAATTCGGTGACCCTGACGGTGACCGCGCCGGCTGTGGCGCCGGTCATCTCGTCCTTGAGTCCCAACCCCATGACCGGATCGAGTTCCCTCCAGACGCTGACCATCAAAGGCAGCGGTTTTGTGGCGGGCGGGGCGTTGAAGGTCACGGTGGGTAGCACCGCTTATCAGGGAACGCAGATCACCTCGGTGGGCGCCACGCAGCTGGCCGTAAGCGTCAACGTTGGCACGAGCGCCCAGAGTCTGCCGGTACAGGTAACCAACCCGAACGGCCAAGCCAGTAATTCGTCCACCCTGACGGTGATCGCACCGGCCGCGCCGGTCATTACCACATTGAACCCCAACCCCATGACAGCCTCGAATTCCCCGCAAACGCTGACCGTCAACGGGAGCGGCTTCCAGCCGGGGTTGAAACTGCTCATCGGAGGGACAACGGTTCCGGCGAACGCCCTGGCTACGCTGACCCCTACCGAGCTGCAGATATCGATCATCACCAGCCTCTCGACCTTCACCTTGCCGGTGCAAGTGGTGAACTCTAACGGTGGAACGTCCAACACCGTCAACTTTCAGGTGAACGCGCCGCCCGCGCCGGCGATTACGTCTCTGACGCCGAACCCGCTAACCCATTCCGCGGCGGCACAGGTATTGACCGTCAACGGTACGAATTTCCAGTCCGGGACCGGCCTGAAAGTCACCGTCGGAAGCACGTCCTACACCGGCAGTCAGGTCACGGTAGTGAGCGCTTCGCAGTTGAAGGTCAATGTGACCGTGCCCTCCGCCTCCACGGCGGCAGTGGCCGTACAGGTGACCAACCCGGGCGGCGCGCTTTCCAACGTGGCCTCGCTCACGGTGAAGTAGCTGCGGGCACGGCGGTGCCGGGCCCCGCCCACGGCCGGCGGCAACGCGGTTTCCAACGTGGCCCCGCTCACGGTGAAGTAGCTCGACGCCCGGCGGTGCCGGGCTCGCCCTCCCACGGTCGGCGGCAACCGGCAGGGCGCTCTCAAAACCGGCGGCATCGAACTCCGCGTCGACCCCGTCCGGGAAGGGAAGCAGGTGTGCCACGAAGCTCGGCGCGTGGAACGCGGCTGTTTCCCCGGCCGCAAACCTTCATGGCCCAATCGCCGTCGAGTGAGCCCTCGAAGCGATGGCGAGCGGAAGCTTCATGGGATGCCTTTCTCCGAACGAGGCTACCACGATGGCGTGGCCGGTGGGGCTCGCCGAAGTGACATCGCCGAAGTGACCGCTAACGGCGCCGCCCGGGTGATTGCTCGCGATCGGCCGTCCAGCGTTTTACCGCCATCGCCGACGCCCGCAGTTGAGTGCTCGCCGGATGCGGCGCGGCTGCCGGCCCTATCGACGCCTGCTCCTGCAATGTCGCGGACCTACTCGATTCGAGTGCCGAACGGCGCCATGCCGCAAACGCTCACGGCCAAATCGTCGTCGAGTAAGCCCTCGAGGCAATCGCGGGAGCGGAGGAAGCGAAATGTCCACCTTGATTCCCAGGCGATTCATTTCGCGCACTACCTGTTTGCCGATATCGGCGAGACCGTTACGTTCCCCCGCGACGCAGCGCTCTTGCCAGGATCAGCACTCCGGTTACCGTCGCGAGCAGTCCCCAAGCCTGATCGGGGGTGAGCACGAAACGCGGCACACCCGGCTCATGAAGGCCGTCAAGAACGAAGCGGAAAGGACCGTAGATCAGCAGGTACAGTCCGAGATAGAAGCCGGCGGGCCTTGGCCGGCGGTCGAGCCACAGAAACAACCCGATCGCTACAAAGGTGAACAGGAATTCGAGCAGCCCAAGGTCGTAACGGGATCCGCCGGGGAAATTCACGGAAAGCCAGTTATGGGCTCGCATGCCCGGGTGATCGTGGGCGAGGGCGCATCCCGCGCGGCCAAATATCCAGCCGAACGGAAAAGAGAACGCCAGCAGGTCGAAGTAGTCCCAGGAGGTCGCGGCGCCCAAAGTCGACAACAGCAGCAGGCAGAGGCCGCCCAAGGCGCCGGCGGCCAGTCCGCCGAACGAATAGATGCCGCCCTGACGCAAGTCGAACAGGACCCGCGCACCACGCCTCAACAAAGCCGGCTCGAAGAACAATAGTCGCGTCAGGTGCGCGCCGGCCAGCCCGCAGAGCACCGCCGCCAGGGCAAAGCGGAGCGCAATCCGGCGGTCCAGCCCTAACCTGCCGGCGCGCCATACAAGCATTCCGATGCCGGCGAGTATTCCAGCCAGAACCAGAAGGCCATACGGATAGAAGGCTCGCGAACCGAAATGCAACCCGCCCAGGTGAATATATGGCAGCATTCTCAGGCTAGAATCCCGAGGTTATCATGGCAAGGTTCGTTCGTAGCTTGTTGTACCGGTGGCCCGCTGACGGCCGTTTGATATAGACTATGGCCTATGCGCGCGATTTGGGTGCTCCTCGCTTTTCCGTACCTCGGCGCCGCTCAACCGTATATCAACTACCGCGGGATTGTAAACGTCGCCAGCTACATGGCCCCGGGGTTACCTGCCGGGTCGCTTCCGCAAGGCGGGATGGTGGCGATTTTCGGAAGTAATCTCGGTCCGGCGAATGGGGCGAAAGCCACCTCGTTTCCGTTGGGGACGACGCTTTCCGGCGTTTCGGTTACGTTGACGCAGCGATCTACGACGGTCAACGTCTATCCGGTTTATGTAGGGCCGGGACAAATTAATGCGATCGTTCCCTCCAATACCCCGCTGGGGAGGGTGTCGGTGCGCGCGACGGTGAATGGCGTGGTGAGCAACCCGTCGCCGGCCAATGTAGTGTCATCCAGTTTCGGAATCTTCACCGTGAACGGCGCAGGCTTCGGCCCGGCGAGTGTCCAGAACTTCTCCACTGCGGGACTCCCCGTGAATTCCACGCAGCTCAGCGCGCAACCGGGACAGGTCGAGGTCCTTTGGGGCACGGGTCTGGGACCGGTGGCGCAGGACAACGTGGCGCCCACCGCGGTCGACCTGCCGGAGAAGGTGGAAGTTTTCGTCGGCGGCCAGGCTGCCAGTGTTTCGTACTCCGGCCGTTCGAGCTGCTGCGCCGGAATCGATCAGATCAATTTCACGGTGCCTCCCAGTGCGCCTGCCGGATGTTACGTGCCGGTGGTGGTGCGGGTGAACGGGAGCGTGGTGAGCAATACGGCCACCATGGCCATCGATCCCAACGGCGCGCCGTGCACGGACTCGGCAAACCCCATCGCCGCGGTCTTTCGCGCCGGGGGCCGCTTCGGAGCGGCGCTGTTGATGTACGAAGAGGACCAAGTGACTGTGAACGGCGCTGCGCAAGACTTCAGCGTCGAAAGCGCGGCGCTTTCGCTGCGGCAGGAGGCTGGTGGTGTGTGGGCGTTCAACCCATACATCTCGTTTCCTCCTTTGGGAACATGCACGGCCTACGGAATAGCGGGCGTGCTTCCGGCCTTGGCCGATCTTCCTGGAATTGCCGCCACGGTGAAGGATTTGGACGGCGGCGCGTCGGTTTCTCTAACCAGCGCGCCGGCAACCGCAAGTTTACCGCAGAGCGCGAATTCTCCCGTGATCTATGCCGCGATCCTGGCTACGTCTCAGAATCTGACCGGCCTGCCGTTGTCTTTCTTTGTGGACGGAGCGTCGAGCACGCTGACGGGAACCGGTGGAGCGGATGTGGGCCCTTTTCAGGCCGCCATCGCGGCCAACGCCGGGCCGGTCTGGACCAATTCGGCCGACGCAACCACGGTGACGCGCGCGGCCGGATTGACCATGACTTGGTCCAATGCACCGGTGGCCGCCAATGTCATTTCCATCATCGGATTCAATGTAGACCCCGCGAATAACGTTTCGGGTGGATTCCAGTGCCTGGCCAATCCGGCCGCCGGCAGCTTTACGGTACCTGCGCTGGCACTCGCCAATGTCCCCGCCACGCCATCGGGCTTAACCGTGGTGAGGGGATGGATTGCCGTCGGCGCAGCCCAGTTAGCGTCGCCCACGACTTTTACGGCTACCGGATTGGACCGGGGTATTGGGATTTTCAGCAGCAGCAGTCAACAGACGGTGGTGTATCAGTGAGTGAGGCTCTTCCCGAGTCCGCGGCCCGCCGCCCGCGTCCGGCCGTGCGCAGCATCGCCGGCGCTTTTCTGCTAGCTGGGGTCTTGTTAGGGGGCTGCAATGTCTTAGGTGTCATTTTGCTGAGCGGCTGCGAGGAGTTAATCGACTACACTCCGTCCCGAATCCTTAACCAAACACTCCACTACAAGTCCACAGAGTTCTATTTCACGTGTGCGAAGGGCACGAGCGCAAAATACGTTGTCCTTGACGCTCAGGGCATTGCGATCGAGATGGGACCGGCCCCGCAAGGTTGTATTTACGCATTAGCTATGGTGAGCAGACAAGTCACTTTAGGACAACTCGGCGGGTCCCTACGCGGGCCCGCAAACAAAACCACGGCGGCGGGAACCACGACCTTGTATTACATCCTCGACGTTGAAAATTATAATGCCGTACAGATTTTCGATCCCTCAACGGTTACTGCTACAGAGGTGGACTTACCCGGCGGAGCGAACTCGGCCTTTCCCGTGAGTTTGGACATGACACCCGACGGAACAACTCTTTGGGTGCCGCAGATCGCCATCCAGCCGAACGGCGGAGGCGTTCCGCCACAACCGCCGCAGATCAGCATCATGAACACGGCCACGCAAGCGTTCACGGGAAGTTTCGCTTTGCCGGCCGGCATATCCCCCAATACCATCATCTTTTCGCCCGATGGAACCAGCGCCTATCTTTCCAACGACGGCGCTGCCTTCCAGGGAGAGTCGGGCGTCCCCGCCAACAGTTCGGTCCTGGTAATCGATGTGGCCTCGAAATCGGTGGCGGCAACCATCGCCACGCCCAAGGGGGCTGGCCCCATGGTAATGACACCCGATGGACTGCTGCTCTATACCACCGAAAGTACCAATGGCATTGGCCCCAACTCCCTCACGGCGATCGATATCACTACCGGGACGGTGGCTAAGTCCGTCCCTTTGCCGGAGGGCGCAATCAAGCTATTTATCAACCCCAGCGGCACCCGCCTGTATGTCGTTTCCGAACTTGCTATTGGTGTGTTCGATACCGCCACCAATCAGCCGTTGGCATCCATTCCAACCGGTGGTTTTTCTCTCACCAGCAACTGGGCCGTCTTTTCCCCTGACGATCGATCGGCCTGGTTCTGCAATTGCGGCGTGGGCACGTTCTACCAGGTGGATCAGCGCACCAACCAACTCGTACAGACCGTAAAGGGGACCGGTCTGGGGGTGGGCTTTATGTTCGGCTTGTCGAATTAGGCGCTCCGGCGAACGGAACGCGGCGTTACCTGCCGGCCTTCGCCACCGCCTCCACCTGCCGCATCGCGCGCAGCGTATTGCCGCCCAGAATTTTGAGGATATCATCGTCGGAGAAGCCGCGCTCCATCAGCCCGCGCACCAGGTTCGGAATCTTGGAGATGTCTTCGATTCCCTCCGGCAGCATGTCGTCGACGCCGTCGAAATCCGATCCCAGACCCACATGGTCCACGCCGGCCACCTTCACGGCGTGCTCGAAATGATCGAGCAGTTTGCTCAGCGGTATCCGCCCCAATTTGGCCAGCCGCTCGGCATTGATCTTGCGGACCGCGGGACCGTTCTGGGTGCGGTCGCCGAATTTGGGCGCGGCATCGTCGGCCGCGTCCTGCTGCTTCTCTTCGTCCTTCAGCAGCGCCTGGCGCTTGGCGAAATCGTCGTCCAGGAAGCCCTCGAAGTAATTGATGTGCACCACCCCGCCCTTGGCAGCGAGCGCCCTCAGCATGTCGTCCGTCATATTGCGGGGAGCGCCGGCCAGTGCGCGCGCGGAAGAGTGCGAAGCAATCACCGGAGCCGACGATGTTTCCAGCGCGTCGTAGAAAGTCTTGTCGGAGACGTGTGAGATGTCCACCATCATGCCCAGGCGATTCATCTCGCGCACCACCTGTTTGCCGAAATCGGTGAGCCCGTTATGTTCCGGCGGCTTGCCGGAACTGTCCGCCCACGGGGTGTTGTTGGTATGGGTCAAAGTCATGTAGCGGACGCCCAATGCGAAATAGGTGCGCAGAATGGCGAGATCGGAATCGATCGCCTGCCCGCCCTCCAAACCCATCAGAATGGCGATACGGCCGCGTTTTTGGGCCGCCACAATCTCGTCAGCCGTAGCCGCGGACGCCAGGTCCATGGGATGGCGCGCCACCTCGCGATGGACGGCGTCGATCTGTTCGAGGGCGCGGCGGATGGACTCGGTAGGACTGTAGCGGTCAGGATCGGTCCAGATCGAGAAGAATATGCCGCTGACATGGCCGGCGCGCATACGGGGGATGTCGACCTGCCCGAAGTCATGCTTCTCGGCGAGGTTGTACCCCTCGTCGACAATCATCTGCGTAGTATCGTCGTGCAGGTCGACGATCACGGCGCGTTGGAGCAGTCGCGTGACTCGTGCCGGATCGATCGAAGTCTGGCCCAGGGCGGCGAGTGCCACCGCCATCAGGAGGACAAGCTTGAGCATGATGCCAGGATAGCCCATGACTGGCGCATGCAGCCTGGGGGGCGTGCTTTAGAGGTAGTTGCAAAATCCCGCCAACCGCGATCTGAATAGTACCCGTATTGAGGATTCCTCCATCCAACAGAACGGCAAAACAATTTCCGTCCAGAGCGTTCGCGCCAGGCGGACATGTGGTGCCGGAGAAGGTCGATGCCAGGAAGTTGCCGCTCCCGTCGAACAGCGTCAGATACGCCTCCAATCCGCCGGCTGGGACGTTCACGCCGGTGAGGCTGGTGCCTCCGCCGTAGCTATAGGTGATCGCCTGCTTCGGCGTGGTCTGGTAGACCTGGAATGAATACAGGACGGCGGCCCACTGCGCGTAATCGGAGTCGGGATTGGAAGGGCCGAGGTACAACCAGAGCCGCAAGCCGTCACATTTGGCGTCGGTGCGCAAATCTCCGGAACAAAAAAAAAGACACTCGCTGTCAGTCGGGAAGGGCGCTGCACATAAGGCCACGGCCGCTAGTATTGCCGGTCCAACAGCCCAACGATTGACTTCCCACACACTCTTCATGCATCCCCCCGATGAGTGTTTTCCGCAAGGAAGATCTTCGCGCCATATGAATGCATCACGCGCCTCAGGGACTAGCCCCCCCTTAAACATGCAGGGTTTGTCGAGGTTAATCGGGTTACAGAATCGCGTGTTTATGCCCGTGGGAGGAGAAGCCGCTACCATGGGCATATGCCATCCACACGGCCGATCGCCGCTATTACGGGAGCTTCCGCGGGTATCGGCGCCACATTCGCGCGCACGCTGGCGGCGCGCGGGCACGACCTGATTCTGATTGCCCGGCGGCCCGATCGCTTGCAAGCTCTGGCCGACGACCTTGCCCAGCGCAATGGCGCAAAAGCGGAAATCATCGCCGCCGACCTGACCACGGCGGCCGACCTGGAGCGCGTCGCGCAGCGGCTGGCCGCGGTACCGGAACTTGCGATGCTCGTGAATAACGCCGGCTTCGGCGTGCCCGGACGGTTCACGGCGGCAGAATATGCGGGCCAGGAAGGCATGCATCGTTTGCATGTGATGGCGACGCTACGGCTCACACACGCGGTGCTCGCGGGCATGGTCGAGCGCCGCTCGGGCGCGGTGATCAATGTAGCGTCGGTGGCTGGTTTTCTCACCAGCCCGGGAGCGGTGAGCTACGGGGCGAGCAAATGCTGGATCAACGCTTTTACCGAAGGCATTTGGATGGAACTGCGGGGGACGGGGTCGCCGGTGCGGGTGCAGGCGCTCTGCCCGGGCTTCACGTACTCCGAATTCCACGATGTGGCGGGCATGGATCGCAGCAAGCTGGCGCCGAAATCGTGGTGGTATCCGGCCGAGCAGGTGGTGGAGGAATCGCTCGCCGGTCTGGAGCGGGACC
>Ga0181532_10004728_pt1 | contig 11782 bp, 11 predicted proteins | sample PEATcosm2014_Bin_33_FD_119768 | JGI IMG/M metagenome (GOLD analysis project Ga0181532, IMG submission 119768) | Peatland microbial communities from MTU Mesocosm Facility, Houghton, MI, USA - PEATcosm2014_Bin11_30_metaG | ecosystem: Environmental > Terrestrial > Soil > Wetlands > Peat | place...
CGAAGCATATAACGCCGATCGAGACCCTGGATCCGGCGGAAGTGGCACGCCTCCTGCGTGCCGGCAAGCTGCTGTTGATCGACGTTCGCGAGCCCGAAGAGTACGCGGCGGAGCGGATCGCCGGAGCGCTTCTCTACCCGCTCTCGACATTCGATGCCACGACACTGCCCGAGGATGGTCCGCGCCGGGTCGTGTTTCACTGTGGAAGCGGCAAGCGCTCGCTCGCTGCGGCGGAGCGGCGTCTCGCAGGCGGCCAGGCGCATGCTGCACACATGGGCGGCGGCATCGCAGCCTGGAAAGCCGCGGGCCTACCGGTGATTGCGCACGGTTCGGCAAGCTGATCTGGCCGTCAACACACACTCAACTGAGTAAAGGGATCCTCATGAAGGCATACCCACACACCTACCGTGTCAGCGCGCAGGGTTCGGCGATTGGCGCCGTTCCGGTCGTATCGCAGGGATTACCGGCCATTGAGACGGCACCGCCGCCGGAATTCGATGGACCCGGCGGGGTTTGGTCGCCGGAGACCTTGCTCGTGGCCGCCATCGCCAATTGCTTCATCCTGACCTTCCGCGGCATATCCCGCGCAGTTCACTTCGATTGGGAAAAGCTCGAGGCCCAAGTCGATGGCACGCTGGAACGTGTTTCTGGCAGCACTCAGTTCACTCGGTACGCCACCCGAGCGACCCTCACCGTAAAAGCAGGCATCGATCATGCCAAGGCGCGGGAGCTTTTGGAGCGGGCCGAAAAGGTCTGTTTGGTTGCGAATTCACTGCGCGGGGAGCGGATACTGGAGGTGCAGCTGCTCGAGGCGTCAGAGGTGGCACCATCACATTCATGATGCGACAAATCGGCAATTTGGCGGGTTACGCGCTGATGGGTCTAGGCGTCGGCATCATCCTCAGACACCTGTTCAGCCTGCTGAACGCGCGACGTCGAATTCCTGACCTGCTGAAATCCGGTGCACAAATCCTCGATGTGAGATCACCCAGCGAGTTCGCCGCGGGTCACGCCTCGGGGAGCCGAAACGTTCCACTCGCCGATCTCGAGCGCGAAGCGAAGGATCTGGACCCAAACCGCTGGATCATTGTCTGCTGCGCGTCGGGCACGCGCAGCGGCATGGCTCGCCGCTGGCTCCTCCGGCATGGGTTCCGCCAAGTGCTTAACGGTGGCTCCTGGCGCAACCTGCCGTGACGGAATTGTCCGATCTCATTCGGCCTTCGTTCTGATTGGCAGCGTAACGCTGACGGGGTAACCGCCGTCGTTGGTGAGACCAGCACGGCGGACCATTCAGGCGGCTTCGAATACGATTGCCTGCATGTGCAAGGGACGCTCGCCGAGTCTCAGCTCACGGATGAACGCGTCCGTCAGAGCCTCAATGAGCCGCTCGGGGTCCGTGCCGGCGCGAGTGCGGATTTGCTCGATCAGCGGTGTGCCGCAAATAAGGCCGCGCGCGAAGAGCGCAGGGTCCGCCACTTGCTTTGCTAGCCGCACGACCGACGCCTTGATGTCGGTAAACCCCGCGTCGATCAACGACGCCTTGATGGCGTCGTAATCGTGGTAGCCGAACGGGACTTGGAAAAATGGCGGCGGGTCGTCGGGATAAAACCGCGCCGCCGTCTCGTACGCCAAGCGACCGAAAGCGTTGTGAGCATGCGAGTCCCACACGTTGAACACATAGTGGCCGTTCGGCGCCAATACGCGACGGACCTCGCGGTGAGACCGGAGTTTGTCCGGAAAAAACATGACTCCGTACTGGCACACGACCGCATCGAAGGCGCCCTCTGCAAAAGGCAGTGCAGTGGCATCGGCAGGCATAAACATGACCTGCTCGCCGGGGCTGAACTTCGTTCGCGCAATATCGAGCATTGCCTCGTTGAGGTCAGTTGCTGTCAGCTGTGAACCCGTCGGCAGCACGTCTCGCAGATGCCGCGTGACGATGCCCGTACCCGCCGCGGTCTCCAGGACCCGCTTTGGGGACGAGGCAGCAGCTCGGCGCGCGATGTCGGCAGCGTAATCGGCAAAGATCACCGGACCGAGAGCCCGTTCGTAGTGGTCCGGAATCGCGCCGATAAAGTGTGCCGCCGTGGTGTCGTGCACGTCGATGATCTTAACCCGCCGGCAATCCGGCGACGCCAAAGGCATGCTGAATGAGCCAATTGGCAATACCGCCACCCACCACCAGATAGCCGAACAGGATGGCGCCGAGCACGAGTGCATCGCGGCCGGCGAGTCGAAGCTTGGTGATGGTCGTGTCGAGACCGAGTGCGGCCATCGCCGCCGCGAGCAGGACGATATCCAGCGCACGAAGCGACGCGAGGACACGGGCCGGCAATCCCAAGTAAGGGTGCACAATGGCAATGACGATGAATGCGATCGCGAACGCCGGCAGACGCGGCGCCGTAACCGTCCTGGTGGACTGCGTTTCGCGTGGGGCAAACCGCCCGAGCACGATCAGAAATGGCGCAAGCATCATGACTCGAATCATTTTGACGATCACCGCATTCTCGGCGGTGACCCCGCCGATGGTTTTGCCGATGGCGACCACTTGGGCCACCTCGTGCACCGTCGAGCCGACGTAGATGCCGAAGGGCGCTCGCGCGATCCCAAGGACACTAAACAACAGCGGATAGACCAGCATCGCGAGGCTGCCGAACAGGACCACTTGGCCTACCGCTGCGGAGGTCTTGTGCGGCGCGGCACCGAGCACCGCTTCGGTCGCCACAACCGCTGCCGCTCCGCAAATCCCGCTGCCCGCCGAAGCCAGCAGAACCGTGTCGCGATCCATCTTCAGCCAACGAAATCCGACCCACCAACCTACGACAATCGTGGAAGTGACTATAAATAAGTCAGCGGCGATCGCCGCGGGACCCACCTCAAGAATTTGCTGCAGGCTCAAATTGAGACCGTAGAGCGCGACGCCGATGCGCAGAAGCGACTTCTGCGCGAATCCAAGTCCCGGTTGCGCCGCCGGATTTGCGAGCGCGCGGTGGGCGATATTCCCAAGCAACGCCCCGACAAGAATGGCGATCGTGAGGGCGCTTAAGCCCAGCGCCGCGAGCGCCGGCACGCGTGCCAGCAGAAGCGCCATCGCACTGATGACGACAACAATCGCTAAGCCCGGCCACAGCCGATGCGCAGCGTCCTTCAACGCTGCGCACCTTTTGGTCGAACGGTGTGGTTAACCGGCCCGACCGCAGCCGATGCCCACATCAGTCCGTGCTTATCACACCGCCTCAAATGCGCTTCGAGGCCGTAGGAGACGTGTTGATACCCAGCACCCTGTAGAGCGGGCAGAAGCCAAATGCGGCCGTCAATAGCAGCACAAGGCCCGCCAGCGCCAACCAGCGAAGGGGACCCTCCAGTAGGAAAAAAGCACTCAACAGGGCGAGTCCCAGCACGACTCGAACTACACGATCAATCGATCCGACATTGGTATTCATGACCTGATCTCCATGAGTTTTCTCCACCATCCGCCACGGCTTATCCCGCGGCAAAAAAACCATTCGCAGCAGTCTTTTCTCAGTTCCTCTTCGGTGCCCCGTCCCTCGCCTTCTTGGCGTCTCTCTTTGAGGCCGCGGGCCCGCAGAACGCCGTATACAGAACCTCCATGATTTGAAGGGCCGGTCCTTTGGCGAGCGCGTAGTAGATCGTCTGCGATTGGCGAGTCGTTGTTACCAAGCCGGCATCACGCAGAACTCCCAAATGTTGGGAAAGCGCCGACTGGCTCAAGGGCACACGCTCATTGATCTCTCCGACCGACAGGGATCCCTCGAGCAGGCAACAAAGCATCAGGAGACGTTGGTCATTCGCGAGTGCCTTTAGGAAAGCAGCCGCTTCGGTCGCATGCTCCTGGATCGCCGCCATCGCCGGCAGAGGCCGGTTTTTTCCTTCACGACTCGCCACCTCTGTTGCCATGTTCGGCCTCCGATTATCTGAATGGATACTTTCGTTAATCCGTAATTGCTAAATTAGCATATTATGATATACTATGCCAGTGAAATCGATAAAGCGCTCCCATTCTAGTTCGAGGGAAATATTTATGAGCATTGATCGCTGGGTCATGAGATTTGCAGGCACGGTGGTGCTCGTGAGCCTGCTTCTGGCGCATTTTGTGAGCCTCAATTGGCTATGGCTCACGGCATTTGTCGGTGCCAACCTGCTGCAATCTTCGTTCACGGGCTTTTGTCCGCTGGCGATCGTGCTCAAGCGCCTGGGCGTGCGGCCCGGTCACGCGTTCTCCTAAAAGCGGAGCGCTACCCATGCGGCTATCCCGATCGGCATGTTGGTTGATCGCCCCCGGGCTTCTTCTCATCGTCGCGGGGTGTGGCAGCAAAACGACTCCGCCCGTGGGTCCGGCGGCCGCGCCGCTCGCAAGCGTCGTGATTCAGCCAGTGCACACGCCGCTCGAGCGTACCGTCGATGGCACGATCGAGGCGGTGAATCAGGCAACGGTCTCGGCGCAGACGAGCGGCCGGGTCGCGGAGATTCTTTACGACGTCAATGATGTCGTGCCCGCCGGTGCCGTCATCATGCGGCTCAAAGGCACTGAACAGCGCGCCGGCCTTCAGGGCGCGGAAGCGGGGCTTACCGAGGCCAAAGCTCGCAACGTCGAGGCCGCGACGAGCTACCAGCGAGTCGCGGATCTGTACCAGCGCCGCGTCGTGTCGAAGGCGCAGCTCGATCAGGCGACCGCCAATCGGGATGCCGCCGCCGCACACTTGGCCGCCGCGGAGGCCGGGCTTACCACGGCGCGTGAGGGGGTCGGTTACACCGAAATTCGCGCTCCCTATGGAGGCGTCGTCACCAAGCGGCTGGTCGAGGTCGGCGAGACGGTGAGTCCAGGCACGCCCTTGATGACCGGTCTGTCGCTGCGGGACCTGCGCGTCAACATCAACGTCCCGCAGAGCATCGTCATGCAAGTCCGCAAGCTCAAGCAAGCGGCGGTTTATGTCGGTGATCAGCGCATCGAGGCCACGAAAATCACGATCTTTCCGGAAGAGGCGACTCCGTCGAGCACGTTTCGGGCGCGGCTCGATCTGCCACCCGGCGCGCTCGACCTCGCGCCCGGCATGTACGTGAAAGTCGGGCTCGTCGTCGGCGAGGCCGATCGGCTCCTCATCCCGGCGTCCGCGGTGGTCGAACGCAGTGAGGTCACGGGCGTTTACGTGATCGACGCCCACGGAATGGTATCACTGAGATACGTGCGTCCCGGACACCGCTTCGGTGATCAACTCGAGATCCTCGCGGGGCTCACCGCGGGCGACCGAATCGCACTCGACCCGATAGCCGCCAGCGCCGAAGTCGCCGTTGCGGGACCTCGATCGTGAGCGAACCGCTCGGCTTGAGCGGGCGAATCGCACGGTTCTTTCTGGAGAACCAGCTCACGCCCCTGCTCGCCTTGACGGCGCTGCTGATGGGCGCCTTCGCCGTTCTCGTGACCCCCCGGGAGGAGGAGCCGCAGATTGAGGTCACCTTCGCCAATATCCTGATTCCCTTCCCCGGCGCGAGCTCCGAACAAGTCGAAAATCTCGTCGCGACTCCGATGGAGAAAGTCCTGGGGGAGATCTCGGGAGTCAAACACATCTATTCCGTTTCTCGGCCAGGCCTCGCAGTCCTAACGGTGCAGTACGAGGTCGGCATCCATCGTAACGATGCCATCGTACGGCTCTACAACGCCGTCTATTCGAATCAGGATTGGCGCCCCGCGGGCGTCGGCATTGGGCAGCCGCTGATCAAGCCGAAGGGGATCGATGACGTGCCGATCGTCACGCTCACGCTGTGGAGCCGCGATCCCGCACTCGGTGCTCATGAACTCGGACAAGTGGCTCGCGCCATCGAAAGTGAGATCAAGCGGGTTCCGAACACCCGCAACGTGTATTCGGTCGGGGACACCGAACCCTTGATCCGCGTCGAACTCGATCCAGGGCGTCTAACGGCGGCCGGACTCACCACCGGCGAGCTTGCCGCGGCGCTGCAGGCCGCCAACCTCGTGCGCCAGGCCGATGCAGTCGTCAGTGACGATCGACTCTCGCCGGTGCAGGCCGGTCGGTTCCTCGCCAATCGTGACGATGTGGGCGGCCTGATCGTCTCCGCGCGCGACGGTAAGCCGATCTATCTGGACGATGTGGCGACGGTCACCGATGCACCGCAGACCCCGTCGCGTTACGCCTGGTTCGGCACGGGTCCCGCATCCGCCAAACGGGGGGCGCCGGTCAGTCAGGCGCCCGCGGTGACCCTGGCGATCGCCAAGAAGCCCGGCAGCAACGCAATCGACGTCGCGACCGCCGTCATCAGCCGCGTCGAACAATTAAAGGGCATCACGATTCCCGCCGGCGTCGAGGTCACGGTAACCCGCAACTACGGCGTCACCGCGAACGACAAGGCGAAGAAGCTGATCGAGAAGCTCTTGTTCGCCACAGCGTCCGTGGTGCTTCTGGTATTGCTCGCAGTGGGAAAACGTGAGGCCGTGGTCGTCGGCGCCGCGGTCGTCGTGACCCTCGCCGCCACCCTGTTCGCTTCCTGGGCCTGGGGCTTTACGATTAATCGGGTATCGCTATTCGCCCTGATCTTCGCGATCGGCATTCTCGTCGATGATGCCATCGTGATCGTCGAGAACGTGCACCGGCATCTCTCCATCGACAAGGGCTCTATATCCGAGATCATCCCGCGTGCGGTTAATGAGGTGGGCGGACCTACCATTCTTGCCACCTTTACCGTGATTGCGGCGTTGCTGCCCATGGCGTTTGTGTCGGGCCTGATGGGCCCCTACATGAGCCCGATTCCGATCAATGCCAGTATGGGCATGCTGATCTCGCTCGCCGTCGCCTTGATCTTCACGCCGTGGCTGTGCCGAAAACTGTTCGCCCGCGCGACGCACGACGAGACCACTGAGTCGCAGACGGAAGGCAAGTTGCATCGCTTCTTCGAACGTCTGATGACGCCGTTCCTGACCGGCGATCGCGCGCGCCGGCACCGTCATCGGCTGTATCTTGGGACCCTAGGGGCAATCCTCGTCGCAGTTCTTCTGGCGGTCGTGCAACTCGTCGTCTTGAAGATGCTCCCCTTTGACAACAAGTCCGAATTCCAGGTAGTCGTCAACATGCCGGAAGGCACCCCGGTTGAGGGAACCGCCCGGGTGCTGGCGGGATTAGCGAGCATCGTACGGCAGGTGCCGGAAGTCACGGATTATCAGGCATATGCCGGAACCGCTGCGCCTATCAATTTCAATGGACTGGTGCGCCAGTATTATCTGCGTGCCGACAGTAGCCAGGGCGACCTGCAGGTCAACCTCGTCGACAAGAGCGATCGCAGCCGCAAGAGCCACGACATCGCGCGCGCCATCCGCCCGGCGCTCGCCGCCGAGGGCAAGCGCCTCGGCGCCGCCTCGGTGCAAGTGGTCGAAGTGCCGCCGGGGCCGCCGGTGCAGGCGCCGCTCGTGGCGGAGATCTACGGCCCGGTGTATGCCGCGCAACAGAAAATCGGCCACGCGCTGCGCGCGATGTTCGATTCGACCCGCGACATCGTCGATACCGACGATACCCTATCCGCACCGGTCCCCCGTTATGTCGTCGCCCTCGATCGCGCCAAGGCGGCTCTGCTCGGGGTCACCCAGGCAGCGGCCATCGAATCGCTCACCGCGGCGCTCGCCGGATTGGATGCTACCTACGTCCACTCGGGGCGGGAACGCGACCCGATTGCCGTGCGCCTCGAACTCGGATCGGCAGACAAACGGGGTCTGCAGCAGGCCCTCGCCCTGCCGGTGCGCGCCATCACCGGCGCGTTGGTGCCGTTATCCGAGGTGGTCAGTGTCTCCGAGAAGCCGTGGGATGCGACGATTTATCACAAGGATTTGCTGCCGGTGGTCTTCGTCACGGGCGACATGGCCGGGCGGCTCGATAGCCCCTTGTATGGCATGTTTAGTCTGGTCTCGCAGATCAGCAAGGCAGCGCCAGCCGGCCAGCCGCTCGTGCAACGCTTCGTGAGCCCGCCGGATCGCCTGAGCGAATTCAGCGTGAAGTGGGACGGCGAGTGGACCATCACCTATGAGACGTTCCGCGACATGGGCCTCGCCTACGCGGTGGGTCTCGTGTTCATTTACTTGCTGGTGGTCGCGCAGTTTCGCTCCTATGCCGTGCCGCTCATCATCATGGCACCGATTCCACTCACCATCATCGGCGTCATGCCCGGGCACGCCTTGCTCGGCGCGCAATTCACGGCGACCTCGATGATCGGGATGATCGCCCTCGCCGGCATCATCGTGCGAAACTCTATTTTGCTCGTTGACTTCATCAACCAGCAGATCGCGGCCGGCCAGCCGCTCGCCCAAGCGGTGATCGGTGCCGCGTCCATTCGGGCGAGGCCCATCGTGCTCACGGGACTTGCCGCAATGATCGGCGCGCTGTTCATTCTCGATGATCCCATCTTCAACGGCCTCGCCATCTCGCTGATCTTCGGCATCTTGGTGTCGACCGCGTTGACGCTACTGCTGATTCCACTGCTCTACTACGGCTATATCAGGCGCTCCCGCGCGGGCGCCGTTCATTAACTGGGGGGAATTTATGGCACACATTATCGTTATTGGCGCAGGCTTGGGGGGCATTCCCGCCGCTTTTGATCTGCGCAAGCATCTTCCGACAAGCCACCGCGTGACCTTGATCGGCGCGCGGCCGTATTTCGAATTCACGCCCTCGAATCCGTGGATCGCGGTGGGCTGGCGCACCCCCGAGGAGACCCAGGTGGCGATGCAAGCGCCCCTCGAGCGCAAGGGCGTTCAGTGGCTCATCAATACCGTCACCCGCATCGATGCGGACAATTCCAAGCTCACGCTCGATGACGGGAAGGCACTCAGCTACGACTATCTCGTCATCGCGACCGGTCCGCGCCTCGCCTTTGAGGAAGTGCCGGGCCTCGGCCCGGACGGTTTCACACAGTCCGTGTGCAGCCAAGACCATTCAGCGCAAGCGTGGACGCGATACCAGGAGTTCGTGAAAAACCCCGGCCCGATCATCGTCGGCGCCGCTCCCGGCGCGAGCTGCTTCGGACCGGCCTACGAAACCGCAATGATCCTGGATGCGGATCTGCGCAAACGGAAGATCCGCGACCGCGTGCCGATGACCTACGTCACGAGTGAACCTTACATCGGTCACATGGGCTTAGGGGGCGTGGGCGACAGCAAAGGTCTCATGGAGTCCGAGCTTCGCGAGCGGCACATCAAGTGGATCACGAATGCCAAGATCCTATCAGTGACCGCGAACGAGATGACGGTGCAGGAACTCGACGAGAACGGAGGCGTGATGAAAGAGCATAAGCTACCGTTCGCCTATGGCGCCGTGATCCCCGCGTTCAAAGGCGTCGACGCCGTCGCCGCGGTGCCGGGCCTCTGCAACCCGCGCGGCTTCGTGCTGATCGACAAGCATCAAAGAAATCCGAAGTACAAAAACATTTTCTCCGTCGGTGTCTGTGTCGCCATCCCGCCGGTGGAGGCCACGCCAGTCGCCACGGGCGCGCCCAAGACTGGCTACATGATCGAGTCGATGGTATCCGCGACGGCGGCCAATATCGTCGACGAGATTGCCGGCAAACCGGCGCTCGCCGAAGCCACGTGGAATGCCGTGTGCCTGGCCGACTTCGGTGACACCGGCGCCGCATTCGTCGCGCTGCCGCAGATTCCACCGCGCAATGTCACGTGGTCCAAGAAGGGCAAGTGGGTACATCTTGCAAAGATCGCATTCGAGAAATATTTCCTTCGCAAAGTGCGCACCGGATCGCTCGCGCCGGTTTACGAGACCTACGTGCTCAAGGCTCTCGGCATCGTCTCGCTCAAGAAGCACGCGAACTGACGGAACGGGAACATCATGAGCGCTACGCAAATGGCAGGACACTGCTCGGCGCATCGCGCGGTGTGGGCGCTGTGTGCATTGATGTTTCCGTGGGTCAGCCGCGCCGAGTCGCTGAGCGATGCTTGGGCGATGGCGCTGCAGTCGGACGGCACGCTCGCGGCCGCGCACAGCGAACGGCAGGCGGCGGAGGCGGATCAAACCGCCGCGCAGCGCCAGCGCTGGCCGGCGCTCGACCTCGACGGCAAATACACCCAGTTCGAGCATGCACCGAACCTCAACATCGCGACGCCCGCGGGACAATTGCAGGCGCCAGTATTTGCCCATGACGGCTACACCATGGCGGGCGCCGACCTCTCGGTCCCGCTGTGGACATCGGGCCGGATCAGCGGCGCCATCGGCGCCGCCGCCGCCGGCGCGCGCGGGGCCACGGCCCAAGAGGTGCGAAGTACCGCGGACCTCAAGCTGGTAGTCGCGGAGGCGTATATCAGCGTATTCCGTGCCCGCAAAGCGCTGGAAGTGGCCGAGTCGAACGTCGCGAGCCTCAAGGCCCATGCCGAGGATGTGCGGGCGATGTACGACAAGGAGGCCGTGGCGAGGTCGGATTTGCTCGCCGCCCAAGTCGCACTCGCCAATGCGGGGCAGCAGCGCCTGCGTGCCGCCAATGCGCTGCATCTCGCCATCGCGGCCTATAACCGTTGGGTCGGCCAGCCGCTCGATCGGGTTCCCGAGCTCGAGTCGCCCGCGGCGGCGCCGGCGGCGGATGCGGTGGGGACGCTTGAGCAACTGACCGCCCAGGCCCTCGAGCGCCGTCCCGAGCTGGCGGCGATCAGCGCCCAACAGGAAGGTCTGGAACAGGCGGCGCGCTCGGAGCGCGCACAGGGCCTGCCCCAAATCGCGCTGCATGCCGGCTACAACCATCTCGACAACGACATCCTCGATCGGGAGAACTTTGCAACGGTGGGGATCGGATTTCAGTGGCGGCTGTTCGACAGCGGGCAGCTGAAAGCGAGAACCAGCGCGTTGCGCAGCCGCGCACGGGCGGCGCAGCAGCGGTTGGAGGACCTTCGCTCATCGGTGGCGCTGGAGGTCGAGACGGCCCTCGACAATCGCGACGAGGCCGCGGCGCGCATCCATGCGGCCGCAACCGCCGTCGTGCAGGCGGAGGAGAACGTCAGGATCGCGAGAGAGTTGTACAGCAGCGGGCTAGGAACGAATAATCAGGTACTCGACGCTGAAACCCTACGCGTCATCTCGCTAACCAATCGCGATGACGCAGGCTTTGATTTGCTCGTCGCACAATACCGTCTACAACGCGCCCTCGGCGAGCTGTAGCAGGGATTACCGCCATCACCGGCTAGCGTCCTGCGGGGGAGTAGAATCGGCGCGATGGCGCAAAACGGGCTCACCAATCTCTTCCTCTCCTATATCACGCGCCTGCGGCTCGCACTGATCCGCCACGAGGAACTCACCGGGATCGTCTTCTGGGCCGCCTCCATCGGCTTTCTGGGCGCTCTGGCGAGCGTTGCATTCCGCGAAGGGATTCGACTGTTCGAACTGGCGTTGACCGGTCGCGTCGGAGGCCTCGTCCTGGCCGCCAGACTCATCCCGTGGTGGGAGCGCATTCTCGTTCCAGTGATCGGTGGCTTGCTGGCAGGCCTGGTCATGCACTACGGCTCACGGGCTCTGCAGGCGCGCCGCGCCGTCGACTACATGGAGGCGATCGTCGTCGGGAACGGGGTCATCGGGGCGCGTGCGACCTTGATCAGGAGCGTTGCTTCATTGTTCACGATAGCCTCTGGCGGCTCCATCGGCCGTGAAGGTCCGATGGTTCAGCTGGCGGCGCTGATCGGCTCGAAGATCGGCAAGCTGGTGCACGCTCCGGTCCCACGGCTGCGGCTCATGGTCGCCTGCGGTGCCGCCGCCGGCATCACGTCGGCCTA
>Ga0181532_10004731_pt1 | contig 11778 bp, 12 predicted proteins | sample PEATcosm2014_Bin_33_FD_119768 | JGI IMG/M metagenome (GOLD analysis project Ga0181532, IMG submission 119768) | Peatland microbial communities from MTU Mesocosm Facility, Houghton, MI, USA - PEATcosm2014_Bin11_30_metaG | ecosystem: Environmental > Terrestrial > Soil > Wetlands > Peat | place...
TGCGGATGGTGACCGTATTCGCGCCGTAATCCTTGAACGGGTCCAGCCACGCCTGGAAGATGGACCGCATCATGTCGTTGCCTTGCAGATAGGCGCCGCGGATCTTGCCGGTGCCGTTGTCCAAGTTGAAGTAACCCGAGAGCTTGGCGTGCTCCGGTTTCAACGCCATCGTCTCGCGGTCCGCGAAGTGCTCCTTCACATACGCCCGCGACCCCAGCAGTCCCTCTTCTTCGCCGGTCCATAGAGCCACCCGCACCGTGCGCGCCATCTTCAGATCCAGCGCTTTCAGGATGCGCATGGCCTCCAACGCTACGGCGCTCCCGGCGCCGTTGTCGGTCGCGCCCGTGCCGCCCGTCCAGGAGTCCAGGTGGCCGCCCAGCATTACCAGTTCATCCTTCTTGCTCGTGCCGGGCAGTTCGCCGGTTACCGTGAAAGAATCCTGGTTGTCGTCCAGGAACTTGTTTTGAATGTCGAACTCCAGCGTCACCGGAATCTTCTTGTCGAGGAGCCGCGCGATGCGGTTGTACTGCTCCACCTCCAGCGCCACGGATGGCGGCGGCACCGGCTTCTTGGGATCTTGCGATCCTCCGGCGGCGCCGAACACGATGCCGCTGGTGGCCCTATAACTCGGCGACAATGTCACCAGCACGCCCTCGTCGGTGAGAAACTGATTCACCTTGTCGCGAAACTTCTCGCGCGCCTCGCGCGCTTCCGGACCGAAGGGCTGCCCCGCGGCCGGCCCGCCCGGGCGCGGGGGTTGTCCGGGCGCGAGCGGAATCGGATTGGCAAACGGCGAACGCGCCGAAGGATCGGGCGCCAGCATCTCCGCCGCCAGTTCGGCGTCGGTGAAGCGCTTCAACGCGGGCTCGGTTTCCGAGGCCAGCGGCGCGGGATCCTCCAACAACACGATCTTGCCCTTGAGCTTCCCTTTGAACTTGTCCAGATCCGCATCGGTCCTGAGGATGGCCAGTATCGGCTCTCCCGAAACCGGACCGTTCGTGCCCGGCGACCAGGGCCGCGCGAAACCGTTCAACGGCGCATATTGCGGTTCCTTCAGACTCCCGCTGAAGTGGACACAAGTCCAGCCGCGCCCGAAGGGTCCCCATTTTTCCATACCGGGGTTAGCCAGCCCCCACTCGGTCATGCGGCGGACCGCCCATTCGGCGGCTGCTTTCAGGCCAGGCGAGCCCGTCAGCCTCGGACCGTATACGTCGGCCAGGTAAAAGGCGTTCTCCATCACCTTGGAATTCTGGAATTCCTCGGCCTTGATGCGGTTGACGGTGTACAGATCCACCTTCTCTTCAGCCAGCAGGAGGGGGGCAAGCAGCAACAGCCACGCATGTCTCATGATGCTGATGAGATTATCACAAGTTCGGGGAGCGGGGCTGAAGCCCGGCGGGGGCTCAAGCTTTAGCTTGTGTCTCCGCAGGCTGAAGCCTGTGCCACCGCCAACCGGTATTCCCGTCTCTCGCCGGCTTCACGGTAGCAACGCTGCTGCTCTTCGGTTTCCGGGATGACCGGCGCAATGGCTGTGGGTTTCCCGTACGCATCCAACGCGACGAACGTCAGGTAGGCCGAACAAGTGTGCAGTTTGCAGCCGGTCATCAGGTCTTCCACCATCACTTTCACGCCCACTTCCATCGAGGTGTGAAAGACCCGGTTCACTTGGGAATGCAGCACGATCAATTGTCCGATGTGAATGGGATGGAGGAAATTCATGTGGTCGAACGAGGCGGTGACCACCGGCTTGCGCGCGTGGCGCATGGCGGCCATGGCGCCGGCCAGATCCACCAGGTGCATGACCTTGCCGCCCAGCACGTTGCCAAGGCCGTTGGCGTCGGTGGGCAAGGCCAGCTCCGAATACTCGGAGATGGAGTCGCGGACCGGTTTTCCCGGACTGGAATCGGGCGCGGTCATGGTTGGAGGGAGTCCCCTTTCCGGTGCAAATAGCTGCCGACGTAGGCCCGCGCCTGCTGGTCGACGCAGGCATCCGGATGCGCGATCCGGAAGCGTGCCTCGGCGCGCGAATACTCGAGCGGACCGTGCGCGAACGGCAGATGATCTCTCTCCATTGCCCAATAGATGCGCACAAGGCCGTCGCGGTCGTGAGAAATGGTAAAGCGCACGGCGTCGGGGGCATCGGCCGGAACGCGCGCGCACTTCTGGCGCGCGTAGCCAAAATTGCAAAGCTGCTGCAAGGTGTTCGCATCCGGCAGCCACTCGCGATCCGGCGCGGCGCGGCACATGCCGGTCCACGGATCGCCCAGCGGCATCGGCGGCGTCTTCTTCCCGTTTGCCTGTCGAATCCGTTCGACCGGAAAGAAACAAGGACATGCCATTGGCAGGTATGGTAACACATGAGGTATGAGCAACCGCCTGGAAGTGCTGAAGAACATGGTGGCGCAGAATCCCAACGACAGTTTCTCGCGCTATGGGTTGGCGATGGAGTACGCCAATTCCGGCAACCTGGAACGCGCCATCGAGGAGTACCAGGCGCTGCTGGCGGTGAATGCGACCTATTCGGCCGCCTATTATCACGGGGGCCAGACGCTGGAGAAACTGGGCCGCCGCGAGGAAGCCCGCGCGCTCTACCGGCAAGGGATCGAGGCCACCACGCGCATCGGGGATTTGCACACGCGCAGCGAGATTCAGGCGGCGCTGGACTTGTTGGGGTAGAGCCGCCGGTCTTTCGCGAGAATGCACGCTGCAGTGTGGCATAGAGCTGCGTTTGTTAGAATACGGCGGTGCTCAGAATTTGGCTCGCCGCCTTGGCGCTGCCGCTCCCGATGTTGGCGCAGAACTTCGTCGACATGCGGCCCACCCCGCAGCAGGTGGCCTGGCAGGATCTCGAAATCGGTGTGCTGATCCACTTTGGCCCGAACAGCTTCATGGACCGGGAGTGGGGCGATGGCGCGGCCGATCCGCAAGTCTTCAATCCCACGCAGCTGGATGCCAGCCAATGGGTGGCCGCGGCCAAGTCGGCGGGCGCGCGCTACCTGGTGCTGGTGGCCAAACATCACGACGGCTTCTGCCTGTGGCCCACCGCGCAGACCGCTTATAGCGTGAAAGCCAGCCCCTGGCGCAACGGCCACGGCGACCTGGTGCGGGAAGTGGCGGATGCCGCCCGCCGCGAGGGATTGCGGTTCGGCGTCTATCTTTCGCCGTGGGACAGGCACGAACCGCGCTACGCGAACAATGCCCAGTACGACGATTATTACCGCAAGGAATTGACCGAACTGGTCACCCGCTACGGCGAGATCGCCGAGTTCTGGCTGGATGGCGCCGGCAGCGAAGGACACATCTACGATTTCGATAGCTATGTGAAAACTCTGCGCACCTACCAGCCCAACGCGTTGATTTTTGCCGACGTCGGTTTCCTGCAATACGGAGACATCCGCTGGGTGGGCAACGAAAGCGGCTTCGCGCCGGAAGAAAACTGGAATGTGGTGGACCGCCTGGGTTACTTGCGATGGCGGCCGGCGGAGGCCGACACGCCGCTGCGCACCGATCATTGGTTTTGGCACCCCAACGACGAGAAGAGCCTGAAGCCGCTGGCGGAACTTCTGGACACGTACCACAAGACCGTCGGGCGGGGCGCGCAGCTTATGCTGGGCCTGGCGCCGGACAAACGAGGACTGCTGCCGGAATCCGATGTGGCGCGCCTGAAGGAGTTCGGCGCGGAGATCCGGCGTATCTACGGCGCGGACGGGGGCGGGGATGGCGATGGGCCGGAGGAGTCCTGGTCGTCGTCGGCGCCGCTCGAAATCGCGGCGGCGGAGCCGATGACCTTCGACCGCGCCGTGGCGATGGAGCGGCTCAGCGGCGGCCAGCGTGTCTTGCGCTACGCCATCGAAGCCTGGGACGGCGCGCGCTGGCGGCCGCTCGGGACCGGCTCCACAATTGGCCACAAGAAAATCGATATCTTTCCGCGCACCACGGCCCGCCGCGTTCGGCTGCGTATCGTCGACGCTTCCGCGGCGCCGCTCATCCGCAGGTTCCGCGTGTACGGTGGGGGCGGGGGCGGGCGCTGACTACGCTCACACCGTTTCGGTGCATAATGGTGCAATGAGAACGGCAAACAGGGCGGTACGGCAGAGCGTTACCTTGCCGGCGAACGTCGCCGCTCACGTCCGCAGCTTGGCCAAAGCGCGCAGGCTTAGCGCCAACAGGGTGTTACTGGAACTAATCGAGAACGGCCTGGAGTCTGAGAGGCGCAGGCAACAGGAGTTTTTCGACCTCGCCGAGCGCTTCCGGAGCGCCACCGATCCGGAGGAAGTCACGCGTCTTGGCGATCGGATGGGCCGAATGGTCTTTGGCGGCTGATGCCAAGAATCGAAACGTGGGGGAGTCTGCCGCCCGGACTCCGCCAGCACTTGATAGACCGGATGCGCGACCGGGCGATCAGTATCGCCGACCTCAATCAGCTTCGTCTGTGGATTGGCTCGAATCCGGAGGTTCCGTAAGGCGATTGGTACAAGGACTTCGGTACGTTCAAGATCTGCGGCTGCGGCTCCGCGCCGAAGACGTTCCTGCGACGAGGTCAAGCCGCTAAGGGTAAGGCCGTCTAACCTGGTCGATTCCGCCTGTTACTCGGCCGTCGCGACGTTGGCCGGGGGTTCTATAGCGCGTCGTCGGCAGCCATGATCATGCGTGATCGCCTATAAGGCCTGGCAGACGCCGTTCCTGAAAGGTTTCAAAACTGGGATGTCTGGCACTCGCGGGTTTGTCGCTTCGCATTTTCCGGCGCCGCTCGAGTGATAACGTATATGTTATTATCGAGATGTGCTCGACGTTCGGGAATATGTAGATGCCGGCGGACGAAGCCCGTTTACCAAGTGGCTACGCGCACTCAACGTGCAGGCCGCCGCAAAAGTGGCAACTGCGCTGGAGCGAATTGCAGATGGCAACCTGTCCAACGTCAAGGGGGTTGGCGGCGGCGTCCTCGAATACCGGGTTGATTTTGGCCCCGGCTACCGCATCTATTTCGGGCGGGACGGCGACCGGCTCGTCATTCTGCTTGCCGGTGGCACGAAGACGCGCCAGCGACTGGACGTCCGGCAGGCACAGGTGAACCGGGAAGACTACCGGAAAAGGAAGACGCAGGAGAGGAAACATGGCACTGACGAAAGACTTTCGTGAAACGATCCGCGAGCGCGCCCAGCGGGAACCCCGCTTCCGCAAGGCGCTGCTCCGTGAAGCGATTGAACTGATGCTCTCCGGCGACGAGAAGACGGGCCGCGCGATCCTGCGCAACTATATCAACGCGACCCTTGGCTTTCGCCGGCTCGAAGATGCGACAGCCATCCCAGCCAACAGCCTCATGCGAATGTTCGGCCCAAATGGCAACCCTTCGGCAAGAAACCTGTTTGGCGTCCTCGCTCATCTTCAGGCGCAGGAAGGCGTGAGCTTTGAGATCCGTCCGCGCCGAGGTTGACACTCAGGCTCGCCCCGGTAAGACGTCGCCGCCTGTATCGTGGATTCAGCGGCGCGGGGAGATCCTCTTTTCCAGTCCGTGTCCTACAAAGCTTCGCAAGAAAATGGCTTCGAACATCTCAAATAGGTTCTTGGCCTAGTCTGGCGCGAAGTTACCGAAAGAACGAATTTCAGGGAGGCTAGCCATGCATCGGCGTGGACGGGAACCCAGCTATATCGATCTTCGCAAGCCGAGCGAAAGCGCCAATGAGCGCGGCATTCAACACCGGAAGTGAGCGTCGATATGACGCGTCCCAATCAATTTCGTCGTTGATGTCGAATATGACCTGGAGATCGGCGTTCTCAGCAGCCCAACCCCAGAACAATCTCCAGATGACTTGCCGCAGCCCACGGATTCCTTACGCCTGCGATTACCTCGCGAGACACTTGACGAGAGGTCCAGAGGCGAGCGGCCTTCTCATCTAGCGGATATGGAACGCCCAATTCGCCAAACAAGCGACTGACGAGTGGCTCTGCATCTGCCCTACTCCTGCTTTCAGTCTCACCCGCGAGGCGTCTCAGAGTGGGAGTGTCAAGGCCAGCCTCAAGCAGAGCGCTTGCGATTTCTGGCATCTTCTCTCCATAAAGATCGTTACTCGCCCAGCGAGCGGCCAGAGCCATGGGAGAATGAGTACCGTCCGGCGGCGGAACATCTGGATACAGGGCAATCCATGAGCGGGGCGCATCCGTGTATAAACCCCGGAGATCTTCGTCGTTTCCGGTGAACAGATTCCGTAGCATTACAATGCCACAATCTACCATGACGCCTATCGAAGCACCGCGAATAGCCTGTTGAATGCCCCTCGCGTCTCTAAAGGGTGAGTTTTGAGACTCCGCGCGAGGCCTTTGAAATCAATCGCTTGCACGTCTCTTAAGTCTGGCTCAAAAATGGGCCGAAGCCGGCCCTACCGCCCGGCGTTAAACGCAAGCCCGCCGTCGCAATAGTGTGCCTCGAAACTGTACGATGTTCCACCACCCGAAAAGGGGCCCATCTTGAGGATCTGCGCCAGCCTTACACGGCGCACGATACTGCTTGTCCCAGATCCCGCCGCGCGAACGGTCGGAAAAGCCGGCCAGCGACGGACCAACCCGCGCCCAACAGCGAACACTGCCAGCCATCGGCGTCGCGACATGCGTCTGTCCGGCATGATCGGTACCCGCCACTAAGACACAATCGCACCTTCCACCGCGTCGAGAACCTCCCGCGTGCTGACCACCGTGCAATACTCCCCGTCGAGATTCGCCAGGCTCATGGCGTGTACTTCGTCCGCCGTCCGCCAGGCGCCGCGCCAGTCCGCGCGGGCGAACGTGAAGGTTGCGTCTTCCACCAGATAAGTATCGAAGCCCAGATTCCCCGCCATCCTGACCGTGGCCTCGACGGAGTTATTAGTGATAACTCCGGTCACCACCAGCATGGTCAGGTTGGCCGCGCGCAACCTGGCCTCCAGGCCGGTTCCGATGAAAGCGCTGTTGGTTTTCTTCGCAATCACCACTTCCCCTGCGGCGGGCTGGCACTCGGGTTTGAAGTCGTGTCCGGGCTGCCCGGGACGATAGTGTGAAGCGGGCTCGCTGGAATCGTGCCGGATGTGGTATACGGGGCGCCCGGCCAACCGCCACGCATCGAGCAACGCCGCCACGTTCTTCTCGGCCTCTCGATTGTTCCGCTCACCCCAACTCGGATGGTCGATGGCCTTCTGAAGGTCGATGACCATCAGTACCGCATCGGCTGGCAACGGTTTCGGGACAGGCTTGTGCATTCACAGCCCCTTACTTACCCGCGCGGTGCGCGCTGGCCTCGATGTAAGTCGCAAATTGCTCGGGATGCCCCGGCGGCGCAATCTCGAACTTGATCTTTACACGGTCCTGGCCGGCCCGCGTGTAGGTAAGACGATAGCGTGGCGCGGATGCCTCCGGGCCACTCACAAAGACGACCTCACCGCCATCCGCCGGCGCCTGCACATCGTACCGAATGGTGTGCCCTTCGCTATCGAAGTAGATCGCGCGCGGAGCCGCTTCCGGCGTGTCCCGGTATACGACCATCAGGTCGTCATGTACGAAGGCGGCGCGGTCTTTGGTTGCCGGGTACTCGGCTCGGTTCTTGCGCACCAGGATCTTGCCTTGCAAATCTGGCTTGAAGGAAAACGCTCCGCTGCCCTGTCCGGGCGCGCCGCCTCCTTCGCCGATCCAATCGCCCACCAGGTACTCGACCGGTCCCCAGCCCGCCGGTTTGCCGGCCGGCCTGGCATCCAGGCATACGAGCATGGCCAAAGGAAGCAGGTAGCCCATGAGATTCACTCTATCGCAAAAGCTAACGTTCGGCCCGCCGCGCCGTCTATCTCTTCTCTCACAAGGAGGATCCATGAGAATTAGCCATGTCACCGCCGCCCTGGCCTTCGCCGGACTGGTCCTGCAATCGGCCGCGGCCCAGCGGGAAGGCTCCTTCGACCGCACTCTCACCGTTAACGGCGCGGTCGACCTGAACGTCGAGACCGGCTCCGGCCGCATTGACGTGCGTCCCGGCGACACTTCCAGCGTGCGTATTCACGGCGTCGTCCGTGCGCAGAACGATTTCTTCCGCGGCGACGGAGATCGCATCCACGAGATCGAGACGAATCCGCCGATTTCCCAAACCGGCAACAGCATCCGCATCAGCGTGCCCCAGGACGACTGGCTGCGCCGCCACGTCTCCATCAGCTATGAACTGGTGGTGCCGCGCGAGACCCGCCTGCGCGCCCACACCGGTTCGGGCAGCGAGAGCGTGGAGGGTATCCATGGTCCCGCGGAATTGGAGACCGGTTCGGGGTCCGTCACGGTTGCCCGCGTGGACGATGCGGTGCGCATCCAGACAGGCTCCGGGCGCATCCAGCTGGATGCGGTGAAGGGCAAGGTGGACGCGCACACGGGCAGCGGCTCGATCGAGGGCTCCGGCATCCACGGCCCGATCAGCGCGCACACCGGCAGCGGCACGGTGCGTCTGGAGCAGACGGCGGCGGGGCCGCTCGAAGCCCATACCGGCTCCGGCGGCGTGAACGTGCGCCTGCCCGCGGACGCCGCGTTCGATTTGTACGCGCATACCGGCTCGGGGCAAGTGTACGTAGATCACCCCATCACCGTTCACGGCAGCGTCGGCGGCCATGAGGTTCAGGGCAAGGTCAAAGGCGGCGGCGCACTGGTGGATGTGCGCACGGGATCGGGTTCGGTGCGCATCGAATAGGTGTCAGGCTTCCTGGAACAGCTGGGAGTGCCGCGCTTCCAGATCGAGCAGGAAGCGCTTGAGCGGCAGTCCGCCTCCATATCCCACCAGCGAGCCGCCGGCGCCGATGACGCGATGGCACGGCACCACAATCGGGATGGGGTTTCGCCCGTTGGCGGCGCCCACCGCGCGCACAGCCTTGGGCACCCCGATCGTGTGGGCAACAAAGCTGTAGCTGCGCGTCTCGCCGTAGGGAATGTTCTGCAGCTCGCCCCACACGCGCCTTTGGAACTCGGTGCCCTGCATATCCAGGGCTAGATCGAAGTCCCGCAATTCACCGGCGAAGTACGCGCGCAATTGCTCGATGGCTTGACTTAACATCGGATTGGACTCGCACTCGCGTCCGGGCAGTTCGGCAGCGGAATTCAATTCGATCGCGCGAATGCCCGCGTCCGACGCCACCACACCGAAGACGAACTGGCCTGCGGCTTCAAACCGGCGCCATTCCAGCATGCATTCAGTTTAACCGGCCTTGACGCCTGCCAGCGCGAGCGGTTCGGATTTTCCTCTTGGAATCCTAGCCGCGCAGTTCTGAGAATCCATCTCTCAGATCCTGGGCCAGCCGCGGGCCGATGTAACATTGTTACAAGGGCTTCGCCTGGGGATTTCAAGGGGCGGAGCCCTGGGCGGAGCCCCTTGGCTATTCTTAGTGGGTATCCATTTAGCTCAGCCGTTGGCGATGACTCCGTCTTGGTGGGGCGGTCCCCCTGGACCGCGCGGGACGCCCCCGTCCCGCTCCCGGATGCGGAGGCAGGCCTCCGCGCGGGCGAGGGCGCCCGCCCTACACGACTTCGCTGGAGACATCCGGCTGAGTCAAGTGGATACCCACTTTCCACTTCACAAATAACGAATGATATGTCATTCTTTCTTTATAAAGCAATTCTTTCGCTTCCACAGCGGCCTGCCGGAGGCGCTCCGTGGCCTATAAAAGGAGCCAGAAGATGGCCGAGCGCAAGGAGGCGCGCCGCCGCCGCTTCCTCGACACGGCCATCGCGCTGTTCGGGCGCCTCGGTTATCATGCCGCCACCGTGCCCATGATGGTGGCGGAAGCGCAGAGTTCCACAGGCGCGTTCTATCTGTACTTCCGCAACAAGGAGGACGTGTACGCCGCGGCGCTCCAGGAAATCGCCGCTCGTCTGGCCGCCGCGCTGAACCAGGCGATTGCGGCGGAGAGCGCGCCGTATGCGCAGATGGGCGCGGCGGTGGACGCCTTCGTGCGCTGGCTTGCGGGAAACCCCGCCGAGGCGCGCATGCTGACGGAAGCGGCCACACTGGGTGGCCGTCTGGAGGACGCGCATCGCGCCGTCATCGAAAGCCATGTGCGGTCGGTGGCGGCGGCGCTCGAATCCGCCGCGCCTTGGGTGGACGCCCAGGACCGCGGCGTCCTGGCGCGCTGCTGGGTCGGAGCCATTCTCGAAGTGTCCATGAGTTGGCTGCGCATGGCCCCCGGCGAGCGTCCGGACGCCGCGCGCCTGGCCAAGACCGTCCGGAGCTTCAACCTGCGGGGCGCAGGAATGTCCTGCTAACATTTGGTTTCGCAGATTCAAAGGAGCAACCATGCGCTGGTACCACTATTTGTCCTATTTCTTCGGAGGCGCATTCCTCGCGAACGCCCTGCCCCATCTCGGCAATGGGATCTCTGGGCACGCCTTCCAGAGCCCCTTCGCATCGCCGCCGGGAGAGGGCTTGTCCTCCTCGATGGTCAACGTCCTGTGGGGCCTCTTCAACCTTGCCGTCGGCTACCTGCTGGTCTGCCGGGTCGGCAGCTTTAATCTGCGCAACACCCGGCACGTGCTGGTCCTCGGGGCGGGCATCCTGATCATGTCGCTAATGCTTGCCCACGGATTCGCACGGTTCCACGGCGGGCTGTGAACACCTGCTGCACATTTCGATCAGGCCGATTTAAATTTTCTATTTGCTATAACTTTTTTATAAAGCTAGACTGACCGTAAGCCACGTTTCGCTGCTCTAGAAATCGTCCCGCAACTGAGGCACAATATGAAGAGTTCAGTCTTTCCGTGCATAAGCTTGACGTGTGTTCTCTCGGCCACGCTGGCGTTTGGTCAGGACGCTACCCCGGCGGCCCCTGCTGCAACACCGCCACAGGACTCCACGGCGGCTGCGCCGGCGGTGCCACCCGCGTCAAAGTCGCCCCTGACGCAATGGGGCACGGACTTCAGCTTTCTGTTCGATGGCTACGTCGACTGGAACTACAACAACCCGGCCTCCGGATTCAACGGCCTGCAAAACTTCGATTTCCGCGCCGACACGGCGCACGTCAACATCGGAAAGATCACCATCGACCGCGCGCCCGCTCCGCTCGGATTCCACGTGGATGTAGGCTTCGGAGAAACCCTGGACGCGATTCACGCCGCCGATAGGGACCCCAACGCCTGGAAATACTTCCAGCAGGCCTATATCGACCTGAAGCCCAAATCCTGGCACGGCCTGGAAATCGATGCCGGACAATTTGTTACCTCGGCCGGCGCGGAAGTGATAGAGACAAACCAGAATTGGAACTATTCGCGGTCGCTGCTGTTCGCCTGGGCCATCCCGTACTATCACTTCGGTCTCCGCGCTTCCATGCCGATAGGCGCGCACTTCACTGCGGGCGTTCAGTTAGTCAACGGCTGGAACAACGTAGAACCACTTAACGGTGGGAAGACCGTCGGACTCAATGGCGCATATGCCTGGAAGAAAGTCACCTGGACCAACAACTATTACGTGGGTCCTGAGAAGCCCCGCACTACTGTAGGGCTGCGCAATCTCTTTGACACCGTCATTCAGGTCAACGCGACCGACAAGTTCAGCTATTACATCAATGGCGACTACGGCCGCGATAAGAACGCCGGACCCGGCGCAAGCGTGTGGGCGGGCGTTGCCGTAGCGGCGCGCTACGCTATCGGCAAGAAATACGCGATCGCGTCGCGGCTGGAGTACTTCGACGATCGCAACGGCTTCTCCACCGGCACCGCGCAGCATGTCGAAGAATTCACGCTGACTGGAGAATACAAGATGAACGGATGGTTAATGAGCCGGTTAGAGTTTCGCAA
>Ga0181532_10004735_pt1 | contig 11773 bp, 14 predicted proteins | sample PEATcosm2014_Bin_33_FD_119768 | JGI IMG/M metagenome (GOLD analysis project Ga0181532, IMG submission 119768) | Peatland microbial communities from MTU Mesocosm Facility, Houghton, MI, USA - PEATcosm2014_Bin11_30_metaG | ecosystem: Environmental > Terrestrial > Soil > Wetlands > Peat | place...
CGACCGATGGAGTTCCTCCGAGTTGAGCCATTCCTCTAGTGCCGGCCGTTCCAGGTTCGAGATGACCCCGACGTTATCCAGCGCGATCACCTCGCTTTCGGTCGCGCATAGCGGACACCATGCACGTCTCGAATTCCGGCTTCGCAGGATCAACAAAGAATCGGTTTCGATCGTGATCTTCATCCGCTTCGCCATAACAGCTTGCTTTCTGAAACCGACCGCGTGCTAGAACGAGCGCAGATTGACAGGAGGACACGTGAAAAGTCCTTACAAACCGCTTGAAAACTTCTGATAATTTCTCGCAGGCGGATAACAGCCAGAAAACACGGCACTTCAACGGTGGACGTGAGCGCCGCTCCTGCCGGTTTAAGCTCTGAATCGTGCTAGAATCTCGGCCTGCAGCTTTGTGAGGTGGGATGCTCGATGTCCGAGAGCCCAAGCCCCAGGGTTAAGGAACTCTACGAGTTCGGCCCCTTTCGCGTTGATCCCGAGAAAGAAACTCTGCTTCGCGCCGGCGAGCCTGTCCCGCTGACGCCAAAGACGTTTCAGATCCTCCTGGTGCTGGTCCGCCACAGTAACGAGGTAGTCACTAAAGACGACCTGATGAAAACGGTGTGGCCAGACACTTTTGTGGAAGAGGCCAACCTGAGCCGCAACATCTTCATGTTGCGAAAGGCGCTGGGGGAAAGTCCCCAGGACCGATACATCGTTACGGTGCCCGGACGGGGGTATCGCCTTGCTGAGAACGTGCACCTAGTGTCGGACCACGAAATCAGCATTATCGCGGCGAAACATTCTAAAGTTCAGGTACAGGTCGCGGAAACCAACCCCTGGGGATGGATCGCAGTAGGTGGGGTCCTGCTGCTTGCCGCTGCTGCCGGAATATTCCACCTCTTTTGGCACCGGCCAGTGGTTCTCAGCGAAAAGGACACAGTTGTACTTGCAGATTTTGCCAATTCCACCGGCGACCCAGTGTTTGACGGAACACTGCGGCAAGGCATGGCTGTTCAACTTGGGCAGTCGCCGTTTCTTAGCCTCATCTCGGAGCAACGGATCCGGCACACACTCCGCTTAATGGGCCGGTCAGCGGATGCGCAGATCACTCCCGACCTGGCGCGAGAGATATGTGAGCGTACTGGAAGTGCCGCGGTGCTGGAAGGCTCGATCGCAAGCCTGGGAAGCGAGTACGTGGTGGGGTTGCGCGCAAGGAACTGCCGCAACGGAGACATCCTCGACGATGAGCAGGCGCAAGCGACGAGAAAAGAGGACGTTCTGAATGCGCTCACTAAGATTGCTAGCAAATTCAGAAGTCGTGTCGGCGAATCGCTATCCACGATCCAGCAGCACGATACTCCGCTCGCCGAGGCGACGACGGCGTCGCTCGAAGCCCTGCAAGCTTATAGCCTGGCCTGGAAGATTCACTCCTCAAGTGGCGCAACGGCCGCGCTGCCCCTTTTCAGGCGCGCTACCGAAATAGATCCCAACTTCGCCATGGCACATGCGGCGCTGGGACGCATGTATGCAGATATTGACGAGTCCGATCTCTCCGCGGAAAGCTCCACCAGGGCTTGGCAATTGCGGGATCGCACGAGTGATCGGGAGAAGTTCTTTATCGCTGCTGGCTACCAGACGCTGGTGACGGGAGACCTGGAAAAGGCGCAACAGACCTGCGAGGCCTGGGCGCAAACCTACCCTCGTGAGGCGTTGCCCCATACACAGTTGTCGGGGTATATCAACAAAGCTGCGGGACAATACGAAAAGGCGGCCGCCGAAGCCCGGAAAGCTATCGATCTCGACCCGGATTTTGCCTTCGGGTATTTCAACTTTGCCGTCAACAATGTTTATCTAGGTCGCCTGGGAGAAGCCGAAAACGCCCTCCGGCGCGCGGCGGGACGTGGGCTTGAAATGGATGAGTTCATCGGGCTGGGCTACGATATTGCCTTTCTGCGAGGTGACCAAGCTGGAATGGAACGGGCAGCCGCTCGGGCTCGGCAACGGACCGGAGGGGAAAACTGGATTTCCAACAAAGAGGCGTTTGCGCTGGCATACTCGGGTCACCTGCAACAGGCAAGGAACATGTCACGCCGCGCGGTGGATCAGGCTCAGCAGGCGGCGCAGCGGGAGAGGGCGGGCCTGTGGGAAGCGGGCGCGGCAGTGCAGGAGGCTCTTTTCGGTAATGCACCTCAAGCCAGAGAGAGATCGATGGCCGCACTCGAGCTTTCAAAGGATCGCGAAGTGGAGTACGGTGCTGCCTTTGCGCTGGCTCTCTCTGGGGATTCTTTGCACGCAGAAGCACTCGCTGATGAATTGGAGAGGCGCTTTCCTGAAGATTCGTCAATCCGATTCAGTTATCTGCCCGTGCTTCGCGCCCGCCTCGCACTGAATCGAGGCAACGCTTCGAAGGCGTTAGAATTTCTGCAGGTAGCTGTTCCTCATGAACTGGGTGCTCCGCGGAGCAGTATTCAAGCGCTCTTTGGGGCGCTTTATCCCGTCTATGTGCGTGGCGAGGCCTATCTGGCTGAAGGACGGGGTGCCGAAGCCGCTGCGGAGTTCCAGAAGATGATCGACCATCGGGGGATCGTAGTCAGCGATCCGATCGGTGCATTGGCATATTTACAATTGGGCCGTGCTTACGCGCAATCGGAAGACAGAACCAAGGCCACATCGGCTTATCAGGATTTCTTGGTGCTCTGGAAGGACGCCGACCGCGACATTCCCGTCTACAAGCAAGCCAAAGCCGAGTACGCGAAGCTGCAGTAACTGGAAAATTCTGCCGGATGGGGATGCTCCATTTTTCATTCTTCGGTGCGAAATCAGCGCTATCCAGAAGTCGACTCTCAGTTGACGATAACGGGCCTTCTCGTGAATTGATGGCGGCGCTTCAAGAACGGGACTTCGAAAGCCGACCCACCGATTGTGTGTACGGAGTCTGCCAACCACAACTTGGCCAGAAACCTTAGCGCAAACCGGCATGTGGGAAGTGCCCGAGCCGGGCTCGGGTGCGTGGTCGATGGCGGTCCGAAAAACTGGGCCGAAAAGATTTCTTTTCCACACATCGAATTTGAAGATGAATTGCTTATTCGTATAATGTTCCCCGAATTCGCAAAAAGAATTGCAATTTCATTTTCCTGGAAGTCGGACGTAAGAACGTCTAACCTTAGCTGTCTGCTGCTAGTGTATGATAACGCCGCAAGACACCCGTTTGAGATGAGTAAACGCGAAGTGTTGGAAATATTCGCGAGTACAAATGGTTTTCTTACGCCCGATCGTGTCTGGAGTTGCAGCGACGCCTTGATCGGAGATCGGTATACAGCTATCTGCTGCGGCTGAAACGTCAAGGGTTGCTCGAATCAGGACCCAATAGCAGGCGGGGTTTTCTGGCTTACAAAATCACCGAGCGCGGGCGTGCCCGGTTACACTACTTTAGTTCGCAGCCGCGGTAGTTTTAATCGGTGCATTTGATGCTGCCGCAGGTTGAACGCTGGGTTGAGCCGAAATTGGCTGTAGGGGTTTCGGTTCGGGAACGGATGCTCCGGTGAGATCACGGTCTGCGGGCGCTGGAATGCCGAATCGGTCCCGGTAGTGCATGTCCAGGTTGAGGGCCACGAATGCTGCCGAAGGCTGTGCGGAGCAACGGTCGAGCGAGGTGCGCCAGACGATCTCAGGAACCCCGGCCATCGCGTTTGCAATCTGGCGAGTGGGTAGCTGATTGCACGCCCGCCTACGTCTCGCGTCGTCCCAAGGTAGAGTAAGAGCGTCGGTCACGGTCGCTCTTGGCAGCGGCGTTTTCCCAAACCTCTCGTCCCAGAGGAATTCGAGCAAGGCGACGGCATTCTTTAATAGTCGTTCTTGGTGGTCGGGACGAAATTCTGGCACTTCGGCAACCGCTTCGAGAACTGCCCTCACTTCCTCCAGAGTTGTTGCCCTGAGCAGCCGGTCTTCCATCCAAGGCCAAACAGGTTCCAGCCAGATAATCAATTCATGACGATAACGGAATAGATCTTGGTCGTCGATTTTCTTCTTTGGCCCGGGTTTCTTTTTCTCTACTCCCTCGACTTCGCCCGCAAAAACTGGCGAGTTCGACAGACTTTTGAGCAAGGCGACATCGTTCTCCAAATCAGCAACCCGGCGCTCAAGGTCGGCCACGCGGTCTGGAAGCTGGTTGGTCAAAACCTTGTCAATAGGTTCTCTCAACTTTTTCTCGCGTGCATTCATTGCAATCTTTCCGTCCTGCCCGTGAATTAAATCCTGAGCTGACCGCGCTCCCGTGAAATCGCAAATCCGCCTGATTTGCGGGTAAAGGTCATTTCCGAAAACCGCCCTTATCATCCCTTTGCCGGTGCAGTTCTCCAAGGCGTTTTCAAAGGCGATTTGCCTGGACACACGCCGCCGGACAAGGGTTCTGTTGGGCTCAGGGTATCAGAACCAGATTCTGACCACCTGAGGGAGCTGTAAGCAACGTAAACGTTGGGGGAGCGGAGAAATGGGCACAATTCCATGTTTTTTGTGCGGCGCAGAGCTGACCGTTCGCACGGACAAAAACGGCAAGCACTACTTGATCTGTAATCCGTGTGGCTCGCAACACTTTATAAGACGCAAACAAGGCATGGAACGTCTGGCAGACCTGGGTCATTACTTTTACCAACAAAAGGCAGAATTGGCTGCACGCATGAAGACGCTGTTTCGATTGCAGGCCCTTCTACAGGAAATAGAAACACTAAAGAAAGAGATTCGGAGGCTGGGCGTTGAAGCAGGGATCATTTTCCGGGATGAAGAGAAGCTGCGGGCCCGCGATGCCTTACAGAAACGTGTCGACTTTCTACTGGCCGAATTGGAAAGAAGGGCCGAAGGCTCGGATTAGCAGATGCCACGCAGCCAAGTCAAAATCGGACAAGCTGTACAGCGGGATGGGGAACCTCAGCCCATTCCCGACGATCTGCGTGGCTGGATTGAGCGGGTGATCGTGCCCATCCTGGTCGAGGAATTCATTCGTGCGAAGGGTTTGCAGAAGGAGGCCAAGGATGGATAATAGCGGCACGATGCGATATGCCATTTATGCGCGTTATTCTTCGGACCTGCAGCGACCATCCTCAATCGAAGATCAGATCCGCAAATGTACCGAGTACGGTCAGGCGCAGCAGTGGGTGCCGGTTAAGGACTGCATATACGTCGATGAGGCGATCTCAGGTGTCAGCACCCAGCGGGCCGGACTCCAGCGCATGTTGGCGGCTGCGATGTCAGCCAAGCGTGCGTTTGACGTGATCCTGGTGGACGATACCAGCCGCATTTCACGAAGCTTGTCGGATGCGGTGCAGCTGTTCGAAAAGCTTCGTTTCGCCGGACTTCGGGTGATTGCGGTGGCGCAAGGTATCGACACTCAGAGTGAACAGGCGGATGTGCTGGTAACGGTGCATGGACTGGTGGATTCGCTTTACGTGAGGGAACTCTCGAAGAAAACTCATCGTGGGCTGGAGGGTGCTTTCTTGCGTGGCCAGCACGCGGGAGGGCGATGCTTCGGATATCGTAATGTTCCGGTCGACGGCGGGGGTGTGCGGCTGGAGATTGAAGACAGGGAAGCGGCAGTGGTGCGCCGGATTTTTGAGATGTCGGCCAGCGGCATGTCTTTGAAAGCGATTGCGACGGCACTGAACGCCGAGAAAGTCAGGCCGCCTCGTCCCCGGTCTACGGCGACACATGCAACATGGGCTCCTACTGCGATTCGGGAAATGCTGCGGCGCGATCTTTATGCCGGTCGGGTGATTTGGAATCGGTCTCGATTCATTAAGATTCCAGGAACCAACAAGCGGGTCGCTCGCCCGCGGTCCAGAAGCGAGTGGCAGATCAGTGAGCGGCCCGACTTGAGAATCGTGAGCGATGAACTCTGGCGAGCGGTTCAGCTGAGGCAAACCAGAATGCAACAGCTGTATGGCGGCAACCATGGTTTGCTGAACCGTTCGGCATCAAGCGGCCATCTTCTGACCGGCTTTATTAAGTGCGGACTATGCGGAGCAAATTTGGTCATCGTTACCGGCCGGAAAAGGCGGCACGCGATGTACGGGTGCCCGCAGCACTGGTACCGGGGAGCCTGTACGAATAGCATGCGAGTGCGCCAGGCCTACCTGGAATCGCAATTATTCGGCGAGCTTCAGAAAGCTCTGCTACAGCCCGCAGCAATTAGTTACGTTCTCGACCAGTTCAAGCGGCAAGTCGACGCAGCCCAGGCGAACCGCACGCAAGAAACGGAGCGTATCCAGGCACGAAAGAGAACACTTGACGAGGAGCTCAGCCGCCTGACGGCGGCTGTCGCCGCAAGCGGTCATTCGGCCACACTACTTCATGCCATTGCTGAGCGGGAGCGAGAAATGATCGAAATAGAGACTTCCCTCAGGCAGGAAGACGAGGGCTTGGGTAAGAGTTCAGAGGAATTACAGCAATTCGTCCACGACAGACTTTCCTCCTTGCCCGATTTACTTTCCTGCGATGTTCCACGAGCACGGACCGAACTGGCCAAGCACGTCTCGCAAATCACGATGCATCCGGCCGACCAAAACGGTGATCGCCACTACGTTTGTCGGGGAGATTGGAACTTGCTGGGAGTCTTAAGTGGCCAAGGGGACGTTCGGATGGTTGCGGGGGGTGGATTTGAACCACCGACCTTTGGGTTATGAGCCCAACGTCTTGGGCTTAACTCCCATTGAAAACAATAGCCTTAGGGGTCTGAAACCCGCGAAAGTAGGGCGAAATGACCTCTGTTTTGTGAGCAAGTTGTGAGCAACTTCTTGTAAACGCGGATGCTGGAGTTCGCCTCACGCACTCAGCACAAACGTAAGCCAGAGGATGTCAGGCCCTTGCGGGTCAGTAGGTCGGTTGTAGATAGCGAAGTGGAGGAAGCCATGAAGGACGATTACAAGCAGCGCGGGGCAGCGAAGCACGCACCCGAGCCAGTCATCACGCCAGCGGAATTGGCAGCAGCACACGCGGCTGCACCGAGCGATTACAAGCGTGGTGGCACCACCGGCTGGCATCGTGGCACGACAGACGAGACGACGTGCAAGTTGCTGGTCTGCTTTGTGCTCTGGAACCAGCCACGAGCGCAGTGGTTCAAGAATTCACCCAAGGCCACCACGCTGACTTTTCCAAGTGTGAAGGCCAACGGGACAGTCGTCTGCATACTGGATTCGCAGGCATACTCCGCGCTGCTGAACGACACGATTGGCCAACAGCACTTCAACAACACCTGGCTTGAGAACACCGTCAAACGCTGGATGCAGACTCACCAGCCGGGAGAGCCTGCGCTGCTCTGCAACTTCTCAACGTGAGCCAGTGTCAATAGCACCCGCAATTTCACGGTGGAGGAGCCGGCGGGAAAGATTTCTGGCGTCCAAGGCGAAGGCCTTGGCAGGCCAGAGCCAGCGGATTATCGCCACGGTGTGCAGACAGCCGCCGAAAGGCAGGGCGCACTGGAGTGTTCGGCTCAGCGCCCAGGAAGTGGTGAAGCGCGATGACACCTAAACAAAAGAAGTTTCTGCGACTAAGACTTCGTGAAGCCGCCAGCGAGCAACCCGACCTGAAGCGTCTTAAGACGTTGCTGCTGCGACTCGGCGGTGAGTACCTCGTCGCTCCTCCAAAACCTGATGGAATTGTCCCGTTTCTGTTGGAATTAGGCTTTCTGACAGGCGGACCGACCACACTGAGGATTATGAAAGATCGTTTGTGCCTTGAAAATGTGGCGGCTGTCTGGAAGGCACGCAGATTCGGAATTATCGCCATCGCCACAATCGGGTTTCGTGACCCCTAAACCAAGGTCAAATTGTTAGAAAGAATCGAGAACATCATGCCGAAAGCAGAACAGAAGTTCACCTTCACCCCCGGCACCGAGCTACTGCGCAAGCTGGAGTCGTGGGAAGAATTCCACAAAGCAGACGGGCTCGGGATTAACAAGTTCCGAGCCTCATGGGCGGAAGCCGCTGTCGAGTACTTCGGCGAGATCACCGGAGCGGACGTGCCTGACCTTGCGGTCCACGACCTGTTGGCCGACCTGATGCACTATTGCGACCAGCACGCAGTGAGCTTCGAAGACCAGCTGGCCAACGCTGAGGACCGCTACGACGAGGAGGTATCGGACCTCGGCGAGGTTTCCAAGTGCCAGAACTGCCGCGAGCGGTGGTCAGATGTCGATCTGAAGCCTCTCGAAAACCGTGCCGGCAACCGGGTGGGGCAGGGAGAACCGACGCCTTCCGGCAAGTGCCCTCAGTGTGGCTCGGTATGCCACCCTGTCACTCCTGAGTGCAGCAACTAACAGCCCGCCGTCGGGCCGGGCTGTTTGGCGTGGCGGTTTGGTTACGACTCGTCGTCTGGATCGTCAATGGCGTGTTTCTCGGGCAGCATGCGCTGATGCAGGATGCAGACGGCGATAATCTTCGCGCCGCAATGCTTCTGCTCGCGTCCGAGATGGTGGGGCCCTATCCCGACCGCGTAGCGACGTTTCTTGGGTATCCTGTCAGTCTTGTGCAGGTAATAGCGGCTCGCTTGACTGAGGCGAGGATTTGGGACGGGGATCAAGTTCGCTGTGACCGCTGGCGCGATCCCCAACAGGGGGGAGCGCCATTCCGGCTGGATCTGATGGTCGCGGAAGGTAAGCTCATTGGCAGGTGGTCGGAGGAAAAGGGGCAATGCACTTACCGTCAGCCCGATGTCTCGGCAGTTTCACACTTTGCAATTTGATTGATGGAGATTGCCACGGCCTGTGCACAAGGCGAGTCAACGTTGCACAAGAAGTTCGGCATGGACGATAAGGACTATTGCCGAAACGTAGGTCGCTGGTGCGCCCATCGATGTTGACGACTCAACTGCGTGGCACGAGGTGAATGACCCGCCGACCGGCCAGCAACGCGAACTGATTTTCGATGCAGTGCCCGAGAGCGACCACTACTCACCGCTGCTCTGGCTGAAGCTGCTCGAACCAGGGACGGACAGGGTCGTCAGGTGCAGAGGATGGTATGACCACAGCGGTGGAGCGTGGTTCGCCGAGGACTGCGAGGGGGACAATGGCAACGACAGCGTCTTTCTGGTGAGTGCCATCGCTTGGGCCCCTATTGTCAGGGGGTAGATTCTTGACGTGACCTTGGGCTTTCTTGAGCCGGTTGAAATATTAGTCGTCGGTGAAACAGTCCAAGCCACAATCAATCCCGACCGGTGCGCCTCAGCCCGGATCGCGTACGAATTGGCGATATATCAACAACTATCCGAGGGGTAGCAGGGCAACGCCCGCCGGCCAGTCCGCAAGGGTAACGCCAACTCGCGTGGCAACACCGTCAGGCAACTTTGCTGCGCGGGCGAGACTTACGGCATGATCTCGAACGCTACCCCGAAACCGGACGCGCCTCCAGTTACATCCGTTCCGTAGACGTTGCCGCTGGAATCTAAGACGACGCCCTGCGGACACGCTCCGTCATCTCCGTCGGTGAAGTCGTGAAGTGAGGTATACGACCAATTTCCATGCCCTTGGGGTGTGAGCTTGAAAACCGCTCCCTGTCCAAGGTAGCCGCCGGAGCAGTTTGCGCCATATAGGTTTCCGGACGGGTCCAGCTTCAGAGAACCGCCTACGTTCGCTCTTGAACCGAAGCTGTAGAGCACGTTGAAAACCCAACCGCTCCTGGACGGAGACAGCTCAAACACGGTTCCCCCGTTGGTGCCGATGGTGGTGGTTCCGTAGATATTGCCGGCCTGATCGCGAACCAGTCCACCGAACGGGGAACCTCCATCGTCGCCGCCAGTGAAACCGTACACCGTGCTCTCGATCCAACCTGAACCCGAAGGAGACACTTCGTAAATGGCGCCATATCCGTACGGCCCGTCCTGCCAGAAGACACCGTAAACATTGCCGGCTGGGTCGAGCACAACATTGCCGCGCGGATAGCCTCCATCGTTGCCACCCTGTGCCGCGTAAAGGATGGTCTCGTTCCAGCCATCGCCCGTAGGCGTCAATTCGTAAACAATACCGTTGCCGCCCGGCCCATCGGATTGCGTCTCGCCGTAAATATTTCCCGACACATCGCGAGCAAGATCACCGTTCGGATAGGCTCCATCATCGCCGCCTGTGAAGTGATGGAGGACGGTTATATCCCAAGGGGTCAACACTGACCTGGGAGCGTTGGGGGACGGCTGCAAGTGGAAAACAGAACCACAGCACTCGGCAAACTGTCCGTAGTTGGCACCGTATAAGGTTCCATCGGGAGCAAGCAGCGGAGTCGTGTATGGCTGTGAACCGTCATTGCCTCCTGTAAAGCTGTAGAGCGGTGTTTCAAACCAACTCGAGCCATGCCGTTTGAGCTCGAACACCAAACCGTAACCATGAACAATGTAAATAGTCGTACCATAGAGCGTCCCGCCGGCGTTAATGGCGAGGCCGCTCGACGGACTCCCCCCATCGCCGCCACCGGTAAACGAGTGAAGCACGGTAAAAGTCTGCGCCTGTGCTGCCATCACCGGGAAAGTCGCGATCGCGAATAAGAGGATAGCGGCTCCGCGAAGAACCAGAAGACCAGCAAAGCTCTCGAGCATCCGGTGAAAATGACCGTTCATTGCGTCCTCCTATCGATCAGGTCTTTGTCAAACGGCAAGAATTCTACCTTAGGTTTACGTTGCAAAGCTGGCTTCCACAAAGGACAGCCTCTTCGCAGTCGACTGGCGGCGACTTTCGAGCCTTAATTACGGATAGGTGTTGCGAACAGGCCATTCCGTAGGTTAACGAATCGGAAGCTGCGCCACCCGCCTTGATATTATGACGCGGTGGCGTAGTGGAGAGAGGGAGGCCTCATGCAACTGAGGGACAACACTATCCTGATTACCGGCGGCGGAAGGGGGATTGGCCGCGGTCTTGCCGAGGCTTTTCACACCGAGGGGAACCAGGTGATTATCGCCGGCCGTGGAAAGAAGGCGCTGGAAGAAACAGTATCGGCCAATCCGGGCATGAAGGCTGCGGTGGTTGATATCACCGATGGCGACGCAATCGTTCGCTTCGCCCACCAGATGAAGAGTGGTTTTCCTGCCCTGAACATGGTCATTCTTAACGCTGGCATTATGCGGACGGAGTTAGTGCAAAGTGGTGGCCTAGATGATGCGGAGGCGATCGTGGCGACAAATCTGCTGGGCCCAATCCGTCTGACCGCGGCACTGCTGCCTATGCTGCTGTCGAAGCCGCGGGCGGCGATCATGACAGTGTCTTCCGGACTGGCATTCGTGCCGCTGGCCGTGACTCCGACCTACTGCGCCACCAAGGCCGCGATTCATTCCTATACGCAATCGCTCCGCTATCAACTGCGGCACACATCGGTGGAGGTCCTGGAACTGGTCCCGCCGTACGTGCAAACGGAACTGCTGGGACCGGTGCAGCTCACGGATCCGAACGCGCTGCCGCTGAAGGACTTCATTTCCGAAGCGATGCACATCCTCAAGCATTTCCCCGAGGCGACGGAGATCTGCGTGGAGCGGGTGAGGCCGTTGCGGCGCGCCGAGGCGAGCGGCGACTACGACACGTTCTTCAAGACGTTCAATGATCGGGCGGCGTCCGCTCACACCACGCTGTAGAGGAGACCTTGCGTGTTAGCACCAGCCGCGGGTTCGGCAGGATAGCTGTTGTGAACAGGCGAACTCGTAACCAATCCCGAATCAGGCTAGAATCGCGTCGTCAACGACCGCCGAGCGCTGATCGAGCGCACACGCGCCGGGATGAAGGTGGCCGGAGAGCGAGGCGTCAGGCTGCACAATCAAA
>Ga0181532_10004736_pt1 | contig 11773 bp, 7 predicted proteins | sample PEATcosm2014_Bin_33_FD_119768 | JGI IMG/M metagenome (GOLD analysis project Ga0181532, IMG submission 119768) | Peatland microbial communities from MTU Mesocosm Facility, Houghton, MI, USA - PEATcosm2014_Bin11_30_metaG | ecosystem: Environmental > Terrestrial > Soil > Wetlands > Peat | place...
TGCGCCAAAAGCGAAAATATCGCTGCGCGAATCGGCTTCTTTGCCTTCGATCTGCTCGGGCGACATGTACTGGATGGTGCCGAGGATGCTGCCGGCGGTGGTCAATGGACTCAGCGGACTGGGGCCGCTCAACGTCGCCGTGAAGGAAGGCGCTGCTCCCGACCCGCTGGCCGCCGTCGGCACGCCCAGCGGTTTGGCCAGCCCAAAATCCAGCAGCTTGGCTTCGGATTTTGTCAGCATAATGTTGCCAGGCTTGAGATCCCGGTGAACCACGCCGGTGCGATGGGCCCTTTCGAGGCCCTGGCCGATCTCGATGCCGTACTTCAGAACCTGCTGCGGTGGAAGTGGCCCCTTGCGCAGGCGGTCGGCGAGGGTTTCGCCTTCGAGAAACTCCATGACCAGGTAGTCGGTCCCGTCCTGGTGTCCTACATCGTAGAGCGTGCAGATGTGGGGATGGTTCAGCGACGAAATGGCCCGCGCTTCGCGCTCGAACCGCTGTTTGGCTTCCGGGTTGGAAGAAAGATGAGCGGGCAGGATTTTGACGGCGACGATGCGGTCAAGGCGAGTGTCCTTCGCTCTATACACTTCACCCATGCCGCCTGCGCCGAGCGGAGATTGGATTTCGTAGGGGCCAAGTTTTGTGCCAGAGGCAAGTGCCATGGGTGCGCGTGATTATAGCCTATACAGCACGTTGCTGCGGCTGCAGCGATTCTGGATGCATTGTCGGCAACCCTTACCTTGGGATTACTTCCTGCTTGCCCGCGACCGAGGCCAAGTTCTTCTGGATTCGGAGGCTCACCCAAGCTGGCGCGCGTGCGGCGGCGGTAGGCGAAGAACTCTCGAGCCGCGTGAAATACGCTGATTCGCCAGAGCACTCACGCGTGAGGCGACCCTGGGGATGCGGCGCCAGCCGCCCGCAGCGCTGTGAGTCTCGTCACAGCCATGGGTTAGCGCAGGGACGTTAAATACTATTGTCGGGCAATTGAATCGCCGATGGCGGCAGCTGTATATACAGAATCCATGGAGGTCGGGAAGACTCCCGCTATCGTAGCACTCCGCGGACTTGGTTGTGTGACGTCGCTACGAGGGCCAGGCAGTGGAGCCCCCGTTGAACTGAGTGCGGACCCCACGGGAAGCTGTGACTAGACGGATTGTTCCCACAGCGGTCCCAGCGAGGGAGGACGATGGAGAACGCAGTCGGCCTAGTGATGACGGGCGGCGGTGCTCGCGGCGCTTATCAAGCCGGTGTTCTCAAACGCATTGGCGAACTGAAACGCGCCCGAACCGAGGGTAATCCTTTTCCGATCATAGGAGGCGCCTCCGCGGGAGCGATTAATGGTTCTGCTCTTGCCACAGGTTGCGGCAATTTTGCTCTTGCAACCGAGCGTATTGCAGAGGCTTGGGCGACTCTCGAACCTTCCGAGATCTTTCACTGTGGTCTCTTATCCCAGGCGCGGAATTCCCTAACCTGGATGCTCGATCTTTCCTTTGGTGGGATTCTGGGGGGAGGCAATGCCCGATCGTTATTAGATGCCACTCCCTTACACCATTTTCTCAATCGGCACCTCGACTGCGACCGGATCCAGGAAAACATCAAGCGCGGGAACCTCTACGCTCTCGCGATCTCCGCGACCAACTACAACTCGGGAAGAAGCTATCTCTTCATCCAGGGAAAGAAGGGCCATCCGATGTGGAAGCGGATCCGGATGGTGACGGTTGCGACCAAGATCACCGTCGACCATGTTTGCGCGTCCTGTGCTATTCCTTTTGTTTTCCAACCGGTAAAACTCAAAACCCCGCGTGGGTCTGCCTTCTTCGGCGATGGCTGTGCGCGCCTGCAACAGCCTCTCAGCCCGGTGATCCGGCTGGGAGCGGGGAAGGTTTTCGCGATCGGCGTCCGCTGCGGAAATAAAGAAAGTCAAGAGGAAGCCACGGATGAGAGACAACCTTCCATCGCGCAAGTGTTGGGGGTTCTCTTGAACGTTATGTTTCTGGACCATCTCGCAACTGACCTCGAGCACCTGGAACATTTGAATCGGTTGCTCAACGATGGCCACATCCAACAGCTTGGGATTGAGGGGAATGAAAAGATACGGTCAGTGAGGACCTTTGTCATCATGCCTTCGGTCAATTTGTCGGATCTGGCGGAACAGCACCAGAGAGACATGCCCGCTCTCATCCAGTACTTTATATCCAGTTTGGGACGAGACGCGGCTTCCTGTGCCGATCTGATGAGCTACCTGCTATTCACATCCAGGTACACGCGAGACCTCATTGAGATTGGCTACCATGACGCCAGCGAACGAATCGAGGAAATCGAAGACTTTCTCTATTCTTCCAAGGAGGGGGACACTGAAAGTCCACTGGCCAGTGTAACCGGAGGGAACGTGCCCAAGGCAGGTTCGGCAGCGAAGCGGAACGGAAACTCGGTCAGAGCCCGCGGTTAATCACCCGCCCGAATGGACGTCACCTATCGATGCGACATGGATCACTGACCAACGTGCGCCGAGGGTGAAAAATGATTTTGTTTGACGCTCACGACTGGAATATCAGCCGTGAAGGTTTAATGACACCTCACGGGGAATCCCGCGCTCGGGGAGGAAATTATGGCCACCGCACCTCGCTACCCTGGTATTCGAGTCACCGCGAACGGTAATCAACTGGTCTCCTACCATACGGAAACACGCATTGCCGATGCCGGCATTTTTTACCCCATCACACCTTCGACCGAATTAGGTGAACTCTATCAACAGTCCTACGCCGAAGGCCGCCTGAATGTTTTCGGCGGCAGCTCCCTGGCTGTGGAAGCCGAGGGCGAGCACGCGGCACAGGGCGGAGCCATCGCGCACTCCGTGTGTGGCAAACGGGTAGTGAATTTCACCTCCGGCCAGGGAATCCTGTACGGCGTCGAGCAGTATTATCATGCGCCAGGCAAGTGCTCGACGATGGTGCTGGGGTCGTCGCCCGGGCGCTGACCAAGCATGCGCTCAACGTGCACTGCGGGCACGACGATGTCTATGGCGCGCTCGACACCGGATGGATCATTCTGTTCGGCAAAGACGCTCAGCAGACCGCCGACCAGGCGCTGATCCTGCGGCACGTGACCGAACTGAGCCTGACGCCCGGCATGAACTGCCAGGATGGCTTTCTCACTTCTCACCTGGAACGGACTTTCTACAAACACGAATCGGAATTGATCCGCGAGTTTCTCGGCGCGCCCGATGACATTATCGATTGTCCCACAGAAAGCCAGCGCGTTCTTTTCGGGTCGACACGCCGCCGGGTGCCGCGGATGATCGATCTCACCAATCCCGTACTCCTCGGGCCGGTGCAGAATCAGGAACACTACATGCAGGGCGTAGCGGGCCGCCGGAACAACTTTACCGAGCCGATCCTGCGTTTCCTTGAAGAGTCATACGCTAAATTCGGTAGGCTGACCGGCCGCTACTACGGCTTGATTACGCAATACAAAACCGGCGATGCGGATACTGTGTTCGTGTCGTTGGGATCGGCTGCGGAGAACATCGAAGCAGCAGTCGACTATCTTCGCGAGCGCAGAGGCGCAAAAGTCGGGTCGATTCACCTCAATGTCATTCGGCCGTTCCCCGAAGCGGCTGTGGTTACGGCGCTCGCGGGCAAGAAGAATGTCATCGTCCTCGAACGCACCGATGAGCCGATGGCCGGCGATAATCCCATGGGGCGCGACATACGAACTGCCCTCAATAAGGCCTTGCGGACCGATAGCAATCCGGTCCCCGAGGAACTGCCCGCGATTACCGGTGCCCAGATGCCGCGCCTGTTCTCTGGTATCTACGGTCTCGGGTCGCGCGATTTCCGGCCGGAACATATCTTCGGCGCCTACGAATTCGCCACGGGTGCTCGCTCCCGCCAGGACGGCAAGGGCGCGGCGGAGGGAACGTCGTTCTTGGTGCTGGGCATCGATCATCCGTACGCGGTGAAGTCCGACGAAACGCCGTCGCTTCTGCCCGAGGGTGCGGTCGCGGTTCGCTTCCACTCCATCGGCGGCTGGGGCGCGATCACGACCGGCAAGAACCTGGGCGCAATTATTGGCGATCTGAACGACCTGCTCTACGAGCGCGACAAGATTGTCGATGAACTGGGCAATCCGAAAGAGATTATTCACGTCAGCGCCAATCCGAAGTATGGGTCGGAAAAGAAAGGCGCTCCCACCGCTTACTTTATGGTCGCCGCGCCCGAGCGCATCCGCGTGAATTGCGACCTTCGCCATGTCAACGTCGTACTGTGCTGCGATCCCAAAGCGTTCACGCATACCAACCCGCTCGACGGAATGTCCGAGTTCGGCTGTCTGGTGTGGGAATCCGACGAGGAAGGTGAGCAGGCCTGGGAGCGGCTGCCGCTGTGGGCGCGCCGGCAAATTATTGACAAGAAGATCCATGTCTTCACCTTGCCCGGCTTTCAGATCGCGCGCCAGGCGACCGATCGTGCCGACCTTCAACTCCGCATGCAGGGCAACGCTTTTCTGGGCGCGTTCTTCCGGGTCTCGCCGCTGCTTGCGGATTTCCGCATCACGCCGGAGCAGTTCCGCGAGGTCGTCCACCATCAGTATGTGGAGAAGTTTGGGCGGTTCGGCGATGCGGTGGTCAACTCGAACATGGAAGTGATGACGCAGGGCTTCGAGCGCGTGCGCGAGATTCGCGTGGGCGAAATGGAGGCCCCCGACCGGTCAACGTTGCGCGGAGATGCGCTGCTGCCCACCCTGAGCGGTGGAGATGGCGGCGACTGCCACGCCGGATGCCGTTCCGTTCCCATTCCTGCCACCCAGCACGCTCGCACCCCGGTAACGCAAGTCGCGACCTTTAATACCGCATTCCGTGCGGGTCTCGGCTACAACCAGCCGTCCACGGCCTACACCTCGGTCGGAGTCATGGCCGCAGGCACCGGCGACACCGCGTCCAAGTATGTCGCGCGCCGCGAGACGCCCCTTTTCATCGCCGAGAACTGCACGCAGTGCATGGAATGCATCGTCGTCTGTCCCGACACCGCGATGCCCAACTGTTCGCAGGATCTGGCAACCATCCTGCACACCGCAGTCGCGCGTTACGTGACAGATGCCGGCGAGCGCCTAAAGATGCTGAGCTCCCTGCCCGAGATCGAGAAGCGTGCCCGCCAATTAATGCGGGATGCCGTCGCAAAAAGTGCAGGCACACCGCTGCCGCAGATCCTTCGCCAGGTTACCAACGAGGTTGACGGATTCTCCGACGCGGCCAAGCGCCAGTTCCTCGCCATCATCGACAAGGTTCCGATGGCCTTTCAGAAAGTGAATGCAATCTTCTCCACCCCGGAGAGAAAAAGTCCGGGCGGTGGCGGGATCTTCTCGATCTTCGTCAGCGATCTATGCAAAGGCTGCGCCGCCTGTGTGACGGCGTGCGGCGAGCATGAGGCGCTGAAGATGGTGGAAGAGACGGAGGCGGTCAATGGCGAACACGAGACCGGGACTGCGTTCCTGAATCTTCTTCCCGATACTCCGCAAAAATACCTTGGCCTGTACAACGATCAGCGGCCGCAGGACTCCAAGACGGCGACGCTCCGCAATCTATTGATGGTCCGACGCAACTATGACGCCCTCGTTTCCGGCGACGGCGCCTGCGCGGGCTGTGGCGAGAAGAGCGTTCTGCGGGCCATCGCTGCGTTGACCGAAGCCTACATGCGGCCCCTCTATCACGCCAAAGCCGACCGGCTTCAGGCGAAGGCCACCGAACTCGAGAGATCAGGCGTCGAGAAGCTGGCTGCGCTCAAAGCGCGAAATCGAGACGAATACGACCTGTTGCGGCAAGCGGTGGCTCATTTGCTGATGGGGTTGGGCGGCGAGGATGAGAAAGACACCAAGGCCCGCATCGCGCGCAATGGACCGATCTCCGACCAGGAACTGATCAAAGCGATCGTGGCCATTCTGCTGCAAGAGGCTTTCAACCACAAAAGCTTGCAGGCAATCGACGGGCGCCTGGCTAACGGCATGTGCGTCATGGCCATGGGTGCGCACACCGGCTGCAACACCGTTTTCGGGTCCACGCCGCCCAATAACCCGCACCCCTATCCCTGGATGAACTCGCTCTTCCAGGACGGCGTTACAGTCGCCTGGCTCATGGGGGAAAGCTTCATTGTCGATCACGCCCGCCGCTCCGTGGTTCCCGAGCGCCTTGCCGATGCGCTGCTCAGTCGCGAAAAAGATGTGATCACGCCGCGCGAATACTACGAGCTTTCGCACTTCAGCGACGCGTTAATGACCGATCAGGAGGTTCTTGAGCTGCCCAAGGCGTGGGCGGTCGGTGGCGATGGCGGTATGGGCGACATCGGCTATCAGAACACGTCGAAGGTGATTCTCCAGAATCGCCCCAACGTCAAAGTGCTCATGTTCGACACTCAGCTTTACTCCAACACGGGCGGGCAAAATTCCGATTCGACGCCGATGCTGGGTGGCAGCGATATGAACGCGTTCGGAGCCGCAACGCAGGGCAAAAGCGTCGAGAAGAAGACCGTTGCCGAGACATTCCTGGCCGGACACGGATCGCCCTTCGTCGCGCAGATCTCAATCGCCAACGCGCCCAAGTTCTACCGCGCGATTCTCGAGGGCCTCGAATATCGCGGAACGGCCTTCCTGCAATGCTTCACAACCTGTCAGCCGGAACATGGAGTGGCCGACGACATGGCCCTTGCTCAGGCTCAGCGCGTGCGCGACTCGCGGGGCGCGCCGGAGTTCGTCTTCAATCCGCGGCTCGGCGAAACCTATGCGGAAACGCTCGATCTCAAGGGCAATCCCTCGCCCGATAAGGATTGGTACGAGTCGAAGATCAAGGGCGCGGAGGAGGTTTCGCGCTATACCGTTGCCCACTGGTGCCTTACCGAAGCCAGATTCCGCAACCACTTCAAGAAGATCAAGAAAGAGCGGGCGGACAAGCTGATCCCGCTGGAAAACATGCTCGTCCGCATTACTCAGCAAGATGTGGTGTATCGCCGCTACCTGCTTCCCGAACACCGCTCCTACGTTCCCGACTTCGGCGTCTTCATCACAGTCCAGGGCGCGAATGGAGACGTCGACTACCGGGCGATCTCGCGGCAGCTCGTACTGTTCTGCGTCGAGCGCCGTAAAGCGTGGCGGATGCTGCAGAGCAAAGCAGGCATCGTGAACAAAGACTACGCCGCCCAAAGGTCGATCTTGGCCGATGTGGATGCCGGCAAGATTTCCCAAGAGGAGCTGTTCGCACACGGGGAGCAGTTAATGAGGGATCGCGTGCAATCCGCCGGCGTGGCGAAGCCGGCTGAACCAAGGCCAAGTCCGGTCCTGGTCTCTTAACAAGCCGCGCCGCACCTCGGTTCCTAGGTGATATGCACGATGCGGGATTACTCCCGTATCGTCGGCAACCTTTCCACAACCGCGCACCCAGCTCAAGGATTCGGCTCGATGCCAATGCGATCATTAACGGCTGATCGAATCCGCTGCTTGCAGCCAAGGAAACGTTCGGTCGTCTGCACCGAAACGTGCCCCAAGAGAAATTGGATCTGCTCCAACTTCATGATCGATGGACTCCATGCCATCGATCAATGATTAGAGTGCGGGTAAGATCAGGTTTGCCCGTGATCCGCTCGAATCTCCCCGATTGGGCGGCGATATCCGCTGCCAGGCTTCACACTAACATTCACTTTGTCCGGTGTGATTCCGGCTACAATTGCGATATCCATTAGCGTATTGAAGGGGAGCGATGCAGATCACGCGGCGACGTTTTTGCAGAAATTCACTGGGAGTGGGCATTGCGCTCGGAGGAGTGCACGCTGGCTGCGGGTTCCTTCCAGCAGGACAGGCCTCTGGCAACAGAGCAACTTACCTGAATCCCGTGCTCGGTGGCGATCATCCAGACGCAGGCGCAATCCGTGTGGACAATGATTTCTTTCTTACGCACTCTTCCTTTGAATACGCGCCTGGACTCCCCATATGGCACTCGAAGGACTTGGTGAACTGGACACTCGCTGGTGCAGCGCTCAAGCAGTACTATGGCAGCGTTTGGGCGCCGTATTTATGCGAGCACGACGGTCATTTCTACATCTACTTCCCTTGCCATAACCAGCTGCACGTGGTGCATGCCCCGCGTCCGCTCGGGCCCTGGAGCGAACCGGTTAGCCTTAACGTAAATGCGATTGATCCGGCGCATATCGCTGCTAACGGTCGGCGGTACCTCCATTTCAACGGTGGCTACATGCTCGAACTCACCTCCGATGGATTATCGGTCAAGACCCCTGGGCGAAAGGTTTTTGAACCCTGGCCAATTCCCAGCAACTTCCGCGTTGAGTGCGAGTGTCTGGAAGCTCCGAAGATGTTTCAACGCGGAGAGTATTTCTACCTGACGGCAGCCGAGGGTGGCACGGCGGGCCCTCCCACAAGCCACATGGTTGTCTCGGCGCGCAGCAAAAACCCCGATGGGCCCTGGGAGTATTCGCCGTTCAATCCTGTTGCGCACTCGAGTTCCAGCGCCAACCGATGGATGTCTGTAGGACACGGCCGCCTGGTGGAAGCTGCGGACGGGAGCTGGTGGATGACGGCTCACGGATACGAGAACGGCTTCCGTGGTCTAGGGCGGCAGACCCTCCTTCTCCCGATTGAGTGGACCAAGGACGGATGGTTCCGCTTACCTGCAGGCATCTCTCCAGAGAAGCCAATTGCCATGATGAATGGCGGCGCCGGACAAGAGCCGCCACTGAATCTCTCCGATGAATTCACCTCATCCGAACTTAGTCTGCACTGGCAATTCTGGCGTGAGTTCGATCGCTCGCGCTTCCAAACCGGCGATGGCCGTCTGGTGTTAGCCGCGCGTGGAGCTTCGTTAGCCGACAGTCCTCCGCTGACTTGCATCACCGGAGACCACTCCTACACGATCGAAGTGGACATCGACTGCGAACCGGGTTGCGAGGCAGGCCTTCTCCTTTTCTACAATCAGGAACACTCCTGCGGCATACGCGTCTGCCCCCAGGGTATCGGCGTCCGCCTGGCGAGCGGTTACAGTCCCGAGATCGGAGTAAAAACCAGCCGGGCGGTCTTGCGCATCGTCAATCAGCAGCAAGAGGTGGACTTCTACTATCGCCTGCCGGGAGAAGACTGGAAGCGAACCCAGGAATCGGCAGAGGTCGCGAGTATCAACCACAACGTGCTTGGCGGTTTTCTCAATCTGCGCCCGGCGCTCTATGCCTGCGGTTCAGGTCATGCTGTCTTTCGTTCATTCCGTCATGCCAAGGGTTTGGTTAGCCATGATGAAGTGGCCAGAACGAGGCCGGAGATTGTCTCCGGATGAACGGGTTGGCCGCCTCGCACTGTTGTAGCGGCGATATGAAGTTTTCTGGAGCTTCCGTATGAGCGAGAGCAACACTCCGGATGGATTGTCGGCAACCCTTCCCTTACCGGATTATGGAAGGGTTGCCCGTCACTCGGGAAGAATCTCAGCGATTCCTGGCGCATTCAGAAATGTTCAAGTGCCGTCGCACCGTTCTACGGCAGTGGTCCGAGCAGACGATGCAGGCGCACGTAAGAACCCCTATTGGGCTGAACTCTTCCGGGCATGCGTTTTGTGTTCGGCGACGAGTTGCTGGAAGTCTGAGTTGGGGCGGAGCTTCTCCAGATCAGGGTCGGCCATCAGGCCGTCGGCATCTTTGTAGCCGCGATTGATGGCTTCACGCAAATACTGCAGCGCGTCATCGGGGTGGTTGGCAGCCGACTGTCCCGCCAAAATACTCTCTCCTTGACCAACTAGGAGAGTTCTGTTAAGGTCTCTCTCCTAGACACACAAGGAGAGATCGTGGGCAAAGCGATTGATTTGCTGCAAGGCACACTGGACATGCTGATCCTCAAAGCTGTCTCGCTTGGCCCGCTGCACGGCTACGGGGTTTTGCTGCGCATTCAGCATATCTCTGGCGAACAACTGGAGATCCAGCAAGGCTCGTTATATCCAGCGCTCTATCGTCTGGAACATCAGGGCTGGATCGCCAGCGAGTGGGGGGAATCGGACAACAACCGCAAAGCAAAGTTCTATAGCCTGACCGCAACCGGGCGGCGCCAACTCCATTCGGAAACCGAAAAGTGGAACCGAATGGCGTCGTTGATCGCGAGTATTCTGCGAACTACTCCGGAGGAGATATGAATCTCACTCGCTTCCGCTTCTGGTTGAAGTGGATGGTCAAGAGACAGCGGCTTGAAAGTGAAATGGAAACGGAAATGCGTTTCCACATTGAGAGCCGCGCAGCAGACCTGGTTCGCAAAGGCCTTTCCCAGCAAGAAGCGATGCGACAGGCGAGGATTGAATTCGGCGGAATCGAGTCTCACAAAGATGCCGTGCGGGCCTCCGTGGGCGTGCGCTGGTGGGGTGAACTAGGCTCGGACATGCGTCATGGATCGAGATTGTTGCGCAAGAATCCAGGTTTCACCGCGGTTGCGATTTTGACTCTGGCTCTCGGCGTGGGAGCCAACACGGCAATTTTCAGCATCGTGAATGCCGTGTTGCTGCATTCTCTGCCCTACCGCGATCCCGATCGTTTGGTACGAATCTTCTTTAACGAGCCCGGCGTAGGATTGCGGGACGTTGAGTTTTCCAAGCCCGAACTGGATGACCTGCAGACGCGGGCGGGTGTATTTGAAGATGTGACCCCGATCTTTTATGGTAGCGAGAATTTGACCGGCGCCAAACAGCCCGAGCGTATCGAGGGGGTCAACGGCAGTTTCAGCTACTTTTCCATGCTGGGTGCGACCCCGCAAATTGGAAGATTGTTTGGTCCGCAGGACTTTGCGCTCGGTTTCGCTTCAGTGGTCGTGATCAGCGATGGCCTATGGCATCGCTCCTATGGCGCCGATCCGAACGTTCTCGGCCGTACCCTCCGGATCGACAATGATCCCTTTACAATTATTGGGGTTCTGCCACGCGGATTTCGCCATCCTGGACCGACGGTTTCCGGCGACGTGGAAGTGTTTGGCGCCGGCGGATTCAGCGCAGATCCCTTTCCCCAGCCAATACGTGGTAACCGGGTTTTAACATCTGGAATCGGACGACTTAAGCCTGGCCTGACACTGGCGCAAGCTCAGGCGCGGCTCACTGCCATGGCTGCCCAATTACGCCACGACTTTCCCACCGATTACCCGCCGCAGGCGCAATGGACAATTGAGATTCAACCATTGCAAGAAACTTTGGTGGGCAATGTCCGGCCCATGCTGCTGGTGTTAATGGGTGCGGTAATCCTGATCGTTTTCATCGTATCGTTGAACATTGCCAATCTCCTCTTGGCGCGCGCTTCGGGGCGACAACAAGAGATGGCAGTGCGGTTAGCGCTGGGGGCGAGCCGCGGCCGCATGGTGCGCCAGATGCTGACCGAGTCCATGCTGCTGTCGCTCATCGGCGGTGCCGCGGGAATCGCAACAGCAGTGGGTACTTTGGGTTTCATCCTGCGCTTTGTGCCATCGAACGTTCCCCGGCTCAACGAAGTACGAATCGACTGGGTGGTGCTGGCGTTCGCTCTGCTGATTTCCATTCTCACTGGCTTAGTGTTTGGACTTGCTCCAGCGCTCCATTCGGCAAAAGGCGCTCTCTCCTCGGCCATTCGTGAAGGCGGTCGCGGGTCCGGCTACAGCACCAAGACCGGCCGATTGCGGGATGTTCTAATCGTCTCTGAACTGGCATTTGCCGTCATACTGATGGTGGGAGCCGGCTTGCTGCTGCGTACGCTGCGGGATCTGTTGCAGGAAAATCCAGGCTTTAATCCA
>Ga0181532_10004737_pt1 | contig 11771 bp, 10 predicted proteins | sample PEATcosm2014_Bin_33_FD_119768 | JGI IMG/M metagenome (GOLD analysis project Ga0181532, IMG submission 119768) | Peatland microbial communities from MTU Mesocosm Facility, Houghton, MI, USA - PEATcosm2014_Bin11_30_metaG | ecosystem: Environmental > Terrestrial > Soil > Wetlands > Peat | place...
ATATTTTCTCCTGCACCGCCCGCTCAGTTCTGGGTCAGGCGCGTGCGCATTGTGGCCATCAATAATAACCCTTATGGGTTGACACCTCGACGAACGCCTTGAGCAGAGTTTTTCCGCAACCTGTTAGAGGAGGTCGCTTCCCTCGGGTCGGTTCGAATGCAATCATTATTGTCGCAGGAACTATCAATCGACATAAAATCTGATAATCTTATTGTATGAAAACAACTGCAATTAGCGTGACGGAAGCTGCGCGAAATTTTGCCGATTGCGTCAACCGCGCCCACTATCAAAACGTCACGTTTGTACTGCTCAGGAATGGCTCTCCCGTTGCCCGCTTGGTGCCGGATGAGGAGAAGGTCTGCTCCGGCCGCGACTTGGCCCTGGTTTTGGGCCAAACCCAGTTGCCGGAGGATGAAGCCAGGGCATGGGGTCGTGATTTGCAGGCCGCCCGCAAAACCCTCAGAGCTCCGGGTGACAAATGGCGATAATTCTCGACGCTGACGTTGTCATTCGCGACGAAAGAGGGACCTTCGATCTCAAAAGCTGGGTGGCGTCGCGCCCGCACGATCAATTTGAAATCGCAGCCATCACCGTTGCAGAACTTTGGCACGGAGTGGAACGGGCTACAGGATCACACAGGACCAAGCGCGAGCATTATCTGCGCACCGTTTTGGCGGCGTTGCCAATCATTGCCTATACCGAGCAGACCGCGTATGAACATGCCCGCATTTGGGCTGCCTTGGAGTCTTCCGGCAAGATGATTGGCTTCTACGACCTCATCGTCGGAGCGACGGCTTTAGAACGCGGAAGTCACGTAGCCACATTCAACAAACGTCACTTTGCCCAAATAAGAGGGCTGAAGGTGATCGAGCCACGGTGAGGCAGTCCGCGGGCGGCACGCTGGGCACTGCAGAGGAGAATATTCGTATCGACAAGCACCGCATCTGTGGTCGCGGCCTTTTACTCGGTCTCCCGCCTGCATAAAGGCGCGAGTTCGAAGTTAGGGACGCGAGACCGTCGCCTCCGACGACGGGAACCTTTAGGCTTTCAGTACGCCGAGCAGTCAGTTGCCTAAGGAGTTCAGCTCCGCAAAACGTCCTGTTCGGCAACCTTCCTGGCACCTTGATCGGCCAATGGAACAACCAGTCCGCGTCGGATGCCTTTTCTGTCCTGCCGGAGCAAAGTACCCATTGATGTCGACCAACAGGTCCGTATCCTGGTCGGCTTTGAACAACGGTCACGGTGCTCACTCAAAATCCCTGAGCCAAAACTCCAGTGGACCCCGTTGCTCGTCCTTCACACGTTGGGCCTCCATCTTGCGCAACTCGGCCCTGCGTATCTTTCCCGAGATCGTCTTGGGTAGTTCATGGAATTCGAGCTTCCGAACCCGCTTATATGCAGCCAGTTTCTCCTTCGCGAAGAGCAAGACCTCACGGGCAATCTCTGCGGAAGGCCGTGCATCAGCCACGATGGTAACGAAGGCTTTGGGAACGTTGGTGCGCAAGGGGTCTGGACTGGGAACGATAGCGACCTCGGCCACTAGAGGATGCTCCATCAGAATGCTCTCTAACTCAAACGGACTGATTCGATAGTCAGAGCTCTTGAACACGTCGTCCGCTCGCCCCACAAAGAAAAAGTAGCCCTCCTCGTCGAGTGAGGCTTGATCTCCTGTGTGGTAGAGACCGTTTTGCATAACCACTCTCGTCCGTTCGGGATCATCCATATAGCCGGTCATCAAGCCAGTAGGCCGGGGATTGAGTTTCACCGCGACTTCGCCTTCCTGGCACTCCTCGTCCTGCAGATCTACCACCCTGATCTGAAACCCAGGTAGCGGTCGGCCCATGCTGCCCGGCTTTACCGGTTGCCCTGGCGAATTGCCGATGAGTGCTGTTGTTTCTGTCTGGCCATAGCCATCGCGGATCACCAAGCCCCAAGCCTTCTCGACTTGCTCGATCACCTCAGGATTCAGCGGCTCACCTGCGCTTGCCAATTCGCGCAACGCGCGTGGCTTTTGCCCCAGGTTCTCGAGGATGATCATGCGCCAGACCGTGGGAGGAGCACATAAGGTGGTGACCCCGAATTCTTCCAGCGCGCGCAGCGCATTGGCGGCACGAAATCGAGGAGCATCGTAAACAAAGGTCGTTGCGCCGGCATTCCAAGGAGCGAAGAAGCAGCTCCAGGCATGCTTGGCCCACCCCGGCGAACTGATGTTCTGGTGAACGTCGCTTTCCTGAATGCCAATCCAGTACATGGTCGAGAGATGACCCACGGGATAACTCTGGTGAGTGTGGAGCACGAGTTTGGCTCTGGCGGTAGTTCCGGATGTGAAATACAGCAGGAAGGGATCGTCTGCCTGAGTGGGAATGATCCGGTAATTTCGAGTCTCTTCCAGTGCCGCGTCGTAAGGCGTCCAACCAGCGGTCTTACCGCCCACGAGAATCCGCTGGACGTCGGCATCGGAGGGAATGCGATCGATTGCGGTTTCATCCGTAACCACAATGCGCGCGCCACTGCGCGCGAGCCGATCGCGAATTTCACTTTCAGTGGCGAGCGTCGTTGTCGGCACTATGACCGCGCCGATTTTGATGGCAGCCAGCATGAGTTCCCAGATGGCGGCGACGTTGGGAAGACACAGAACAATCCGGCCGCCGGGCTCGACTCCCTGGCGTTGCAGAAAGTGTGCCACGCGATCGGAGCGTTCGGACAATTCCTGGTAGCTAAACCTGACTTCGCCCTTGCCCTCACGCCGAAGCCACAAGGCTGTTTTGGTGTTACCTTGGGCATAGAAATCGAACCAGTCGCGTGCCCAATTGAAGTCTGTCAAGTCGGGCCAGCGAAACTCTCTGTAGACCTTTTCATAGTCTGTCCGATGATTGAGCAGAAACTGACGAGCAGCAATGAACTTATCGGTGGCTGACATGTGTTTTCCTGGTGAGAGCTGGAGATTACGAGCTGAATTCCGTTTTATCTCCCAATAACCTCGCACTATATACCCCGCGAGCGAGTCCAAGGCGGTATTTTTTGCTTGGCCAGGACTGGTGAGAAAATGCGGCGAAAACCATATGAGCTCTAGGGAGCAACGGTCTACCTACTACCAACGTCTTGTATTCGGTTCTGGCATCCTCGGGCTGGCTGCTGCGCTGCAAGCTGTTCTAATTCACTCGACCCTTCCCCCATGTCTTTTCGAGCCGGAGCCTAGTGCTCCGGCTTTCTTTTTGCCCGTCATGGGGCTAAATCGTCTTCTGAAACGAGAACTGCGCCTGCTCTGTCGCCGTCGGCAGAAGACTGGCTGGTGGTCTTGCAAAATGTTCTTGTAGACTACAGAGTTTCAGATACACGTCTCGCCGTCCAGATGCCCGAAGCGGGCGCGTTCTACGGGATGCATCGTAGCTACATCGATTTTGAGCGGTTGTTCCGCATTTGGCTGCGGCAAAACTATCGTGGCCGGCAGTTCGTCTTAGGAAAGGGATGATAATTTGCGGATGGTGATGTGGTCCAACCCGGCGGCCTCGCAGACCGCCCCAGATACGACATACCCGTTAGCGACGGATGCCGCTGTTCTGGAACGGCGTTTGTTTCTGATACTGGGCATGATTGCCCTGGTGTATGCGTTCCTGGCTGGACTGCGGACGGTTTCCGATCCAGATCTTGGCTGGCAGTTGGCAACGGGCCGCTGGGTCGCGCAGCATCATCATATTTTTTCGACTGACGTCTTCTCCTACACGGCCACGGGAGAACCGTGGATTTATCCGGTTGGCTCCGGACTGGTGCTCTATGCCATTTTCTTGCTCGGCGGATACGTGTTGCTTTCATGGGCTGGGGCAGCAGCGTGCCTGGGAACGGTGGCATTGCTGCTCCGGCGTGACTCCGCCTTCAGCGCGGGCATTGCGATTCTCGTCATGCCTCCTATCGCTGCACGCACCTCTCCGCGCGCTGAAATGTTTACCGTCATCCTGTTTGCGGCTTATCTCTCGATTCTTTGGCAGAATTATCAAACCAGTCGCGCTCCCCTGTGGTGTCTGCCACTGCTGATGATGGCGTGGGTCAATCTCCACCTGGGCTTTGCCGCAGGTCTGGCACTGATGCTGGCATTCATCGGTCTGGAATTGTTTGAGCTGTTGTCTTCGGCGACGCGGCGGAGCCAGGCTATTCAGAGACTTAAGCGCGCCATTCCATGGTTTGTCGCCACCGCAGCAGCCACGCTGGTGAATCCCTGGGGATGGGGGATCTATCAGGCCTTAATCCGCCAGGATCGCGCCATGGAGCTGCACTCGCAAGTCATCCAAGAGTGGGCTACCTCGCAATGGAATTGGTCCGGGAGCCTCAGCCGCCTTTCGCTTCGGGATATGAAAAGCATGGTCACTCTGCTGCTGGTGATCGTGATCGTTGCCGGCCTGGCGGCGCTGCCGCAACGCAGACCAGGGGCAGCCATTCTTCTGGTGGGAGCACTGTACCAGACCATCCGGCACATTCGGATGGAGGCACTGACTGCTTGTGTCGTGGTTGTGGTAGGAGGGTCAATCCTGACCGCAACGGTCCCGCAGATTCGTTTGTGGGTTCCCAATCAGCGGACCCGCCTCCTTCTGGCTACTGCAGCTGTCGTTATGATCGCTGCCTTGGCTTTCGTGCGCGTAGCCGATGTCGTAACCTCCCGTATTTATCTTGCCAGTGGCAGCAGGTCAGTTTTCGGTACAGGCCTGGCATCGTGTTTCCCGCAACGCGCGGCCGAATTCGTCGAGCGCGAAAACCTTCCGGGAGAAATCTTCAACAGCTACGACGAAGGCGGCTACCTGGTATGGCAGCTCGGCCTGAAATACCGCGACTACTTCGACGGCCGGGCAATTCCATTTGGAGCCGAGAGTTTCAAGCATGAATATCAACTCCTGCGGACGTCTCTCGATTCGGAACTGTGGCAGCAGGAGGCAGACCGCTACAACATCAACACCATCATCTTTTCCCTGGCCAGCGACGAGATATCATTGCTGCGCCTGAAAGATCTCTGCAGTAGCACGGCCTGGCGGCCGGTTTACCTGGACGAGGCTGCGGCGGTCTTTCTCCGTCGCACGCCGGAAACCGAAGGCACGATCAACCGCTTGCAAGTGAACTGCGCCACCGTACCTCTACCGTTGGAATCGCTGGATCAAAGCGCCCGCTCCTTTCACCAATGGGTCAACACCGCTTGGGTCCTCTCCACTTTTGATCGCAATACTGAGGCCCTTGCGGCAGCGGATCGCGCGCTCATGATTTTCCCTGACGACGAGCTCTTGCGGTGGGTCCGGGGCAACATTCTCAATGCCATGGAACGACGCCCCGAAGCGGAACGCGAGTGGCTCGCGGCAATCTCCCTTTCGCCCGGTAATGCCCCGGTCTGGTTCGCGCTGGGCGACCTTTACGATCGCGAAGGGCGAATTCCAGAGGCTACCCATGCTCTGCAGCAAGCCGTGCAGCTATCGTCCGCCCGCCCCATGAAGTCACGTGCACTGTTGAAGCTGGCACGGCTCGCTCTGGTGACAGGGCAGCCCAGAGCGGCGTTGCACGCACTGGATGAAGGTGTAGACAATGCTCCCCCGGAGATGCTGGCCGTGAAGGAAGGACGCAGCTTCAAGTTCGACGTGGCCCAGGGACGGGCAGCGAGTTGGAGGGCCCTCGGTGACTTGACGCAAGCCACTTCCTTCCAGGAAGAGGCGGTCCAGCTTGACCCCGATGCCGCCGACGCATGGTCTCACCTGGCAAAACTCTATCAGCGGCAAGGGCGCGCGGATGACGAAAAGCGGGCCGAAGAGCGCGCGGCAACGCTGGCTAAGGAACAGCTTCATTAATTCGACTCGAATCAGTTTTTCGCTTTCGGCGCGGCAGCTCGGGCGGATTCCTGGAGAAGCTCATCCAAGTTCTTCTTGACTAGTCGAGTGTACGGGTGATCTGGCCCTAGCGCTTTTTCAAGGATCGCCAAGGCCCGGCGGAATAGCGGCTCGGCTCCGGCGTAGTCGCCCTTTGCCTTAAGCAGCAAGGCCAGGTTGTTGAGGCTGTTGGCTACATCGGGATGATCCGGCCCCAGCGTTTTCTCCCGTATTGCCAAGGCGCGCCGATAAAGCGGCTCGGCTCCGGCGTAGTCCCCCTTTGTCTTAAGCAGCAAGGCCAGGTTGTTGAGGCTGTTGGCTATATCGGGTTGATCCGGCCCCAGCGTTTTCTCCCGTATTGCCAAGGCGCGCCGATAAAGCGGCTCAGCGCCCGCGTAGTCCCCCTTTGTCTTAAGGAGCAAGGCCAGGTTGTCGAGGCTGTTGGCTACATCGGGATGATCCGGCTCCAGCGTTCTCTCCCGTATTGCCAAGGCGCGCCGATAAAGCGGCTCGGCTCCGGCGTAGTCTCCCTTTGTCTTAAGGACCAAGGCCAGGTTGTCGAGGGTCGCGGCCACCCGCTGATGATCCGGCCCCAGGGCCTGTTCTTGCAGCGCCAGAAGCTGCCGGTAAAGTGGCTCGACTGCCGCGTAGTCACCATTGTTGTTAGAGTGAGAGTCACGAAGGAAGCGGCTTCGGCTGTCAGGAGTAATGTTGTAGAGCAGTAAGGCACCGACCCGTTCGGTGGCAGGTATCTGGAGGTACCAGGGCCACAACCTGAGATCTTTGGACCTTCCCCAAAGGAATCTGGTGGACTCGGCAGAGGTGGGACTGATCACAGTCCAGCCCGCGGCTGGGGCCGCATCATCAACCTCCTTGATGGGCGGCAGGCCATACCAGGTCTGTAGATAGTAGCTGTCCATGACGCCATCGAGCGTAACCAGCGAGAACTGCTCGACGCCCAGCTCATGCAGGCGCTTGGACAGAAGCTTGAGGTCCTGGCCCCAGTCGTAGTTGGAATCCACCAGGATTTTTTCAGGATTCTTGCCGGCGAATCCGTTGAAATAGGCCAAGTAGTCGGGGTGATGGGCCGCGACGGACACAGTCATCCATACCACCAGAACTCCGGCGGTCAGTGCACAGACGGCTCCGGTGCGAGACCATTGGAGCAGTTGCACCAAACCTAAAGCCGCGATTATCGAGAGACCAATATAGATGGGCTCGATATGGCGAATGCCGATATCGATCCGGCCCCACATGGCCGGCAACAGGATGCCGAGACTAAAAGCGAGCGGAAACAGGTACACCAGGCGAGCGCGCTCTCGCAGGCTCACCAGGATACCCACCGCCAACATGATCAGGAAGGCGATCGGAGTCTTGACGGCCAAAGCCACCGGGAAGTAATACCACCAGCCTGTCATGCGGGATTCGCCAAGCAGGAAGGCTGGGTGTCCGTAACGATTGTGACTGAGGGCGCTTCCGATCCCACTGAAAAACTCGGGAGCGGGCAGGCTGAAGTTGATGCCCGGCACAAAACCGAAGGAGAACCAATAGGCGGCCCAAATAATCAAGCCGGTCGTGATGGCGGCGAGCGCAAAGGAGGGTGCGCGCTGTCGGGCGAGTTCCCACAACTGACGCCAACCTGGCCTCCTGGTGACTAGATAGCACCCCAGCGCCAAGCCGAGAGTGAGGGGCACGTAGCCTAGGGCGGTGAACTTCGAGAGGAGAGCCAACGCTAGGCACACTCCCCAAAGCACGCCCCTCAACCATGTAGGTTTTTCGACCCAGAGGATAGCGGCGAGGAAGGCTGCCCCTACCGTCGCCCCAAGCGACATGTCGGTAGTGGCCAATCCGGCGTCCGCCAGTATGGTGGGCAATAGGGTAAACAAACCAGTGGCCACGACGGCAACCGCCTTACCGAACATTTGCCATGACCAGGCACAAACCACCAGGCAAGCCAGCAGGAAGAAAGGCAGGTTACCCAATCGCATCAGGGATACGGTGCGATCGAAGTTGGGCGAATGCGTGAGTATAGAAAGTCCCTCTTGGGGCGGATTGGATGGGTCGACGGGCCGTGAACCGTCGAGATAAGGTCCCAACGCCTGCATCGCCCGTGCCAAGGGAGGATGCTGTGTTTCGATGGTATACATATGATTGGCGACGTACTCCAAGCCGCAAGCTAAGTGAATCGGTTCATCGTTCGTAAGGCTGAGCGCGGAATACGTCGAGATCACCCGGACACAGGCAATTCCCACCAGGGCGAGACACAGCACCAGGCAGTATTTCTCGAAGAAGGGAGCAATCCGAGCCTCCCAAAACCCGGGCGGTGAATCTACCATCAGTGTGTGGTAACCTCTCTTGCCTTTCGGTTGTGTTCCTCGGTGATCGGTTCAAAAGCAGCCAACGGAAGTGGGCCGTCCTGGATTAGATTGTTCTACCCTACTGCTCCAATGGTGGCAAGTCGGTCTTGGTGCGCCAGCGCCAGCGCGCACCGGTTGCTAGCTCAGCGACCTGCCCCGCTCCCCCTCGCTCCTGAACGGAACCAACACTCATTTGTTCACTAAATGGTTACGCGTAACACTTTTGCCGTTCGCCATACGCCTAACCGACAAACCGTTGCGGGGGGGGGTTAGTATCTTTCGGGAAAAATTCGGCTACGCGTTACCGATGAGTAAACACGTCCTGACGTTATGCCGTGGGATTGGGGGCTACGCAGGTGGCCGGGTGCGAGGGGCTAGAAACCGGAGAAATCTTCAATAGTCCAGTCGGCAGCGGAATCCCTCTATAAACTGGTTGGGATAAGGAGAGGTGTTGCAAAAGTAGGCCCTCAACAGGGCAATTGCGGCAATGCTAGGACAGAATGCATACCGATTCGGGAACGCCCCAGAATGAAAGTCATTTCACAACGTCGCGAGCAGGCGAGATGGGTACTACAATGGCGCTGTTGTTGCGGTCAAAACGGAAATTCCGGCTTAAATATCAGCTTCCGCCCATCCGGAAACCACGTAACTCCCCCAATATGCCCTCGGAATTCGTCAGGAAGCGGGACGTCATGGACCTCTCCAGTTTCAATTACGCTTAAGTGGAGCCCTTTCAGGTCTCTGTGTAAGCCAGATATTTTCCATTGAATGGGAAGACGAGAACGAAGAGAAATGAACACTGATCGTGGTGGCGCAGCGTGGCAAGAATGGACACCGAAACTCCTGCCTGAACATCTACCGTTTCCGCATCTTCATCGCATCCTGCCTGTCGCTCCCGATTGCGGAATCTTTACCTTACGTCACTATTCTTAACCACCTTAAGCTTTGCTATGCGTGTTCCCATAGGTGTGAGTTCCTCCCCTTTTCAAGACATTCGACAAGGAGGCGGATATGAAACCCGGTTCCAGAATCGCAATGGCGACGTTGCTGGGGCTGATGTTATCTGGATTAGCCCTGGTCGCGCAGCAGACCACCCCGCAGGCGACGAGCAGCAACAACGCAACTACCATCCCAAGTTCTCAATCTTCCCCTCCATCTGTCGCAGACTCCCAGGTGCGAATCGTGCGGCTCAGCGAAGTGCAGGGCGAAGTCGACGTCTATCGCGGCATTGGGGAAGGTTACGAACAGGCGCTGCCGAATCTGCCCATCACTCAAGGCACTGAGCTGCGAACGCGCACTGGCCTGGCCGAGATCGAGTTCGAAGACAACAGCACCCTGCGCCTAACTCCTGATACGATCGTTGAATTCCCGCGGCTTGAGCGCAACCCGTCCGGCGTCACAGCAACAACCGTGGAAGTTGTAAGCGGCACGGTGTATGTGAACCTTGCTCGCACGGCCGGCAATGAGTTTGTGCTGACCTTCGCCGATCAGCAGGCCGTGCTGGCGCCATCCAATCACATCAGGCTTCTGGTGACTCCCACATGGCGAGCTTGGCTGTGCTGGATGGCGCGACACAGGTAGCGACGCCCACAGGCGTTACCGCTGTCGTCAAGAAGAAAACGGTGAACTTCCAGTTCTTGACTCCAATCAGGATCAGCATGAACAAGAATGCCGCAGCTCCTTATGACGATTGGGACAATGGCGCCATCGAGTATCACAAACATTACGCGAAGAATAGTGCTTATGGTGCGGCGGCAAATCTTTATGGCATAAGCGACATGAACTACTACGGGCGCTTTGTCGATGTCGCAGGCTGCGAACGGTTGTGGCGGCCGTATTTTGTGAGCGCGGGCTGGGATCCATTCGCCAATGGCGCCTGGGTCTGGTATGCGGGTTCGGGATGGACGTGGGTCTCGCCTTATCCCTGGGGCTGGACGCCGTATCATTACGGCGTCTGGGACTACTGTCCCGCTTACGGCTGGGGATGGCGCCCACGCGGCTCCTGGTACGGGCTGGTCAATAGACCGAGACCGCCGCGAAATCCTCAACCCCATTACCCTCCAGTTCCACGTCCACGTCCCCCACAGCCTCCCAGCGCTGGCGCTCCGACTGTCGTCACTGTGAACCGCAAACCACCGGTGAGCTCCGGCCTGAGTTCTCCAGAGCGGTTTGTTATTCTCCAGGATTCCGCCGGCCTGGGAGTTCCTCGGGGTACTATGGGAAGCCTCAGAGACGAATCTGGACTCGTTGAGCACCATGGTTCTGCCACTATCTCGGTCAATTCCGCACCGATGATCGTGGATCACGGAGGAGGATCTAACGCGATGTCTGTATCATCCGGGCACACGTCGGGCGGCCGCGGTGGAACCGCCAGCTATTCGGCTGCGCGCGCGAGTGGCGGGAGCTACTCCGGCGGAGGAGGACGCAGCTATGCTTCCGATGGCGGACGTGGGGCTGTCTCGAGCGGCTCAATGTCGATGGGTGGCGGCGCCAGCAGCAGCGGAGGAGGTGGAGGCGGGCGCAAGTGAGCCATTACGTGACAAACCAAGCGTGACTGCGGTGGGGAATTCCCGCGGTCGGCATCTTTATTCAGAAATTATTGGGAATCGGCTGGTCGCGCATTACGAACATTGACGGCATAGGTATGAGCTTTAGCTCTGGATTTTTGTCGTTTAGCTCGCGGATAATCTCACCGAGCCCGTCGCTAAATGCTCCGCAGGGGCCCTCAAAATGCCGCTCTCCCTGACGCCGAAGTTACTTCCCCCGCAGGGCCGCAAATAGCTACGGGTAAGCGGTGCCAAGGCATAGGTTCGCTAGGGCGTTAAAGGTTCCGCGTTGCGGAGTTACTTGATTTCTGATCTCCTGACGCTCCGCGTTGTAGACGAACAAAAAACGAAGATGTTAATCATTTCGGCATGGATGAGGGGCGCAAGCGCGTGATCGGAATCATCGCTGGAATCCTCGTGGCACGCCATCTCAAGACAACCGAGGATCTGTTCAATTCGAGAGACAGCTCGCGGACGGACGCAATGGTCGCCTCTGCGGTTCAGTGGGCTGAACGGATCATGCGGAAGGTGGAGTCCGCGTGCAGCAAGAACGCATGACAACAGCGGTTTGTCAGGACACTGAAAATGGCGTTATCGTCAGCGGAACTTCGCCGGGACCTCAGCGGCCGAAATCTCCTACTCGCCGAAAACATCCCTCACGAATCCACCTGTGGTGCTGCTCCTAGCGTCTTATACCAGGAAGCAAACGGCCAGCACGGCAACTTTCTCCCAGCATCTTATCGACGTATCTGTGCTTCTTCCGAATGGAGCCGGCGCCTCGAGAAGCACTACACTGCGAGCAGAACCTTCCACGCTCGGGCGGTCGCACTCGAAGGGAGCTTGACTGCGCAACCAGTTCGGACGCGCTGCTCATGAACATCTTCTGCTATCCAGGCGTGACCAGCAGCTATTGAGTGGGCACCCCGCTCCTCTGACGAGGAGTTCGAACTGGTAATCATGATCGCAGTCGCGACCGAAGAGATGCATGGGTCGGACCGAGTTCTGACCTGAGAGGATTACAAGGCGAGCCG
>Ga0181532_10004738_pt1 | contig 11769 bp, 4 predicted proteins | sample PEATcosm2014_Bin_33_FD_119768 | JGI IMG/M metagenome (GOLD analysis project Ga0181532, IMG submission 119768) | Peatland microbial communities from MTU Mesocosm Facility, Houghton, MI, USA - PEATcosm2014_Bin11_30_metaG | ecosystem: Environmental > Terrestrial > Soil > Wetlands > Peat | place...
AGCCACGGGCAGCTCGAGCAGTTTGTCCTTGGAGACATTCTTGAGCGTGTTGGACATGGCGGTGCCGGGGCAGGCGACGGCCTGACCGAGAAACATCACCCTCGGGTCGCGGGCAAGCCACTCCATCGCCCGGCACAATTCGTCAAAGTACTTCATGCCTTAAAACTGGACTCGCACGCCCGCGCCGGCGTGGGGATATTTGGTCTGGTATTTGTAATAGACCATCATCGGGTGGGTGGATTGCTCGGCGGTCAAGGCCGACTGTCCCCAGGCCTCGCGCGTATCGGTGCAAACGGACTTGCCGTTGTCCTCAACAATGAACCGGATGGGCAGGCGGTGGTTCGAGGAGTACTTAATACACTCGTAGGCCATCCCTCCCTCCGCGGTCATGTCGCCCATGAAACAGTGGACGCGCGCAGATTCACCCCGGCGCTTGAGGCCAAGGGCGATACCCACAGCGATGGGCAGGATGCCGCCGACAACCGCTGAGGACACTACGTGGTATTCGGGGAAACAGAGCGAGATAGAGCGCCCGGCGAGGATTTCGGCGCGGATCTGCTCGGGCGGGACACCCTTGAGGAGGCACTGGTAATGGCTGCGCCATGAGCAGCAGACCCAGTCCTCCGATCGCACGTCGCGGAAGATCTCGATCATCTGCTCCTCGTTGCCCGAGTAGAGATGGACGGGGGCGCGGATCTTGGCCGCGTTGAAGAGATCCGCGATCTCGTTCTCAAAGTTGATGAGGTCGTTGGCCGTCATGCTGAGTTCTAATTGCGGGGCATCCCGCTGAGTGGTTGGTCCGATGCCGCCGCGGGAAATGCTTCCCGGAAGCCATGAGTCGGCTGCGCGGAGCGCGCACGGTCGAGCTCGGCGTAGTCCTGTTGCGGCGAGTAGAAAATGATCTGGCTGCCACTCGCGTCGAAGCGGAACGGCACCCAGAGCAGGTTGCGCAACCGTTCGCGGACCTGCTGCCGGCAACCGGGCGGCACGTAAAACGCCACGAAGCCGCCGCCGCCCGCGCCCAACAGCTTCCCGCCGAGGGCGCCGCCGCGCCTGGCCTCCGCGTAAATCTGGTCCACCTGCGAGTTGGAAACAACGCCACTGAGGCTGCGCTTGAGCCGCCACGCCTCGTCCAGCAGGTCGCCAAAGCCATCTAGCGAACCCTTGCCGGCCAGGATACTTAATCCCTCGTCCACCATTTGGCGCATCCGGCTCAACTGCTTGGTGCGCGCGCCGATGTCAGTTACATAGCTGGCGGCCACCTCGGAGGCCGTGCGCCGCAACCCAGTATAGAAGAGCATGAGCGAGTCATTCAACTCCTCCAACCGCTCACGGGGCAAAGTTACCGGTTCGACGCGGAAGCTGCCGTCGCGCCTGAACTCTATGAAGTTGAACCCGCCAAACGCAGCCAGCGTCTGGTCCTGGGCTCCGACGGTCTCGCCGATCAGGTCCTGTTCGACATGAATGGCGTCCCTGGCCAGTTGCGTCCGGGAAGTCATGTGCCCGAGCAGGGCGGACATGGCATGCAGGAAGCCGACGGTAAACGCCGAACTCGAACCCATCCCGCTGCGGGCCGGTAAATCGCCATCGTGATGTATCTCCAGCCCCCGCTCCACACCCAGCATGCCCAGGACGGTGCGGACTACGGGATGCTGGACTTCGGCCGCGCTGTGGCAGTCCTCGATCTTGGAATACACCACGCGCAATCGGTGCTCAAAGAAAGGCGGCAGGTAGCGGCAAGTGATGAAGCAGTACTTGTCTATGGTCGTGGCCAGCACGGCGCCTCCGTTTTCCCGATACCACGCCGGGTAGTCGGTGCCTCCGCCGAAAAACGAAATGCGGTAGGGCGAGCGGCTGATTACCATATGTTAGATCTCATGCAAAACAGCGGCGAATCTAGTCGCAGCCCGCCCGGGCCGTCAAGCGCAACCCCACGCTCCTGACCCGCAATTTGCCTCATACGGTGGCTCGGAGCTCCAATTTCGGGGCGCCTGGCGTTCTAAAATGCTAATTTGACAGATTAGTCGAAAGCATTTAAGGTCGGGACAAGTCCGTAGGACAGCGCGAAGGGATGGGCAGTGGCCTGCTCGCGAATTGCCCTTGGCGCACCCCTGCGGCGCAAATGCTGAGCTTGAACGCAACGGTTTGGAGTTGGGATAAGGGGCGAAACTGCCATCCCCCAGTCGGGGATTGGCGGAGGCCGGACCGATTTGCTGCGCGAGTTTGACACCGGAACAGGCGTTCTGACAGACTGCAACTGACGTAAGACCATGCGAATCTCGATTATCGTCCCGACACAACTTTACAAATACAGATACCCGGCCCCGCTCTCGATGTCGGACTTCCCGGTTGGCCTGGCCTATATCGCGGGCGCGCTCAAGGCCGCCGGACATGAGGTATTTGGCTGCAATCCGAACAACCTGTACGACTTCCCAAGCGCAAAGGCGATGGCGTTGGACACCATTACCCGGCATCTGGAGGAGTACAAGCCAGAGGTCGTTTGCACGGGGGGAATTTGCACCGATTATGCCTTTTTGCGGGATTGCATGCAGACGGTGCGTTCCAAAATGCCGAGCACTCCTGTCATCCTGGGCGGTGGCATTGTCGGGTATGATCCCCGATTCGTCTTTGAATACATGAAGCCGGACTTTGCGGTCAAGGGTGACGGTGAACATATTGTGACGCAAATCGTGTCCTCGATTTCTTCGGGCACCGAGCCCAAGCAGGTTCCCAATATCTTCTATCGGAAAGACGGGCAGACGCAGGCGACCCCGGAGGACTTCTGTTACCCGGACATCGAGACATTGGTTTACCCCGAGTTCGACATCTTCGACGCGAAGAACATGATGGATAATTTCTCCCTGGGCGCCCGCTCGCTCTATCGCTACCCACAGGCGGAGCCACGCCCCTGGGTGGTGGTGGCGGGCCGGGGTTGCCCCTTCCGCTGCACCTTCTGCGTTCACGACCGGCCCACCCCGTATCATGTCCGTTCCTCTGAGGACGTGATGAAGGAGCTGGCTTACTTCCACGACAAGTACCAGTTCAACATCCTGGTCATCCTGGACGAATTATTCGCCCCTAAGCGGGATCGGCTGGTCCAATTCAGCCAGGCGATCAAGAAGCTCAAGCAGGAACGCAACTGGGATCTGAAGTGGTGTTTTCAAACTCACGCCAACGTCGGCCTGACTCAGGAAGACATCCTCATCGCAAAAGATGCCGGCTGCTACACGTTCTCGTACGGCATGGAGAGCGCGAGTGAAACCGTGCTCACCAGCATGAAGAAGAAGTCGCACCCAACGCAAATCGCGGAGGTGATTCCGATGTGCTACAAGGCCGGGGTCGGGTTTGGCGGCAACTTCATCTTTGGCGACCCCGCCGAGACGCCTCAGACCATGAACGAGACCATGACATTCTTCCGCGAGCGTTGCGAGAACCTGCACATGTCTTTGGGCAGCATCCAACCGTACCCCGGTAGCACGCTTTACGTGCAATGCTTGAAGAACAAGACCATCCCTGATGCCGGCCAGTTTTATGAGACCATTGACGAGCGCCGGTATCGCATGGCGCCGAGCTTCCCCGAGAAGCCGTGGGCCATCTGGTGCGGGTTGATGGGCTTTTTCGGCGGCAAAGGACTCTGGCACAAAGCCGCCCCCGCCGTCGTGCGCGATCGTGAAATAACCCCCCACTTCGACACCCTGGTACTCGACGCCAAGTGTCCCCACTGCGACTCAAATTTTACCTATCGCCATGCCGAGGTTCCCAGCCGCAAAAAGGATGTCTCGCTGGCAGCCCCCCAGACGCTATTCCTACAGTGGGCGCTGCGGTTCAAGAACCACAAGTTGTTCACCTGGCTGGTGCTGAAGTTCGCGTGGGTGATGTCCTTCCGTTACCCGTGGTTCGCCCATCTCAAATACACCGTCCGGCGCAAGGCCCAGACCGACAACAGCACGGTGACGGGTTGTCCAAATTGCAACCAGTGTATCCGCGTTGAATGGCAGCCGCTAAAGAAGCGCCTCGCGGCCGCCGCCTGGCCGCAAAACACGGGCAACTCATTCCATTTCGCCGTTCGGAAGAAGGCCGCCTGATTACCGGACTCGGACGCGGTAAAACCTGGGGGTGTTGGTCAGCCCGTTATCAGTTACGGGGATGGGCGTCCCAGTGCCAGAGAGAGTGGTCAGCACGTTCCAAGAGGGATCTTCCAGGCTGTCCTTGTACTCCACCACGTAGGTCGGCCCCACCTCAGTGGGAACCGTGAGCATGAAAGTCGCTGAGTTCCATCCGAGCGAGTTGAGGAGCGGTGATACCGCCAGCGTCAATACGGCCGGGCCACTCAAACCGGCTCCATCCGTATTTGTGACCGTGACCGTATAGGTGGCGAAATCCAGCGCCTGGACGTTGGTAAGGGCCAAGGTGGCGTTGGTCTGGCTGGCAAGCGGCGAGCCGTTCTTCTGCCACTGGTAGCCGAAGGGCGTCAGGCCCTGCGCCGAAACAGAGAAGCTGGCGCTGCCGCCCGGCGCCGCCGCCAAGCTCTTTGGCTGGCGGATGATGACCGGTGGCCGGAGCACGGTCAAGATGGCGACGGCGCTGGTGATGGAGCCACTCGGGTTTGTGATTACTGCCTGGTAAGCCCCCGAGTCGTTCGTTTTGATATTGCTCAGGATCAAGATGGCATTCGTGGCACTCGGGAGGTTCGTGCTGGCGTGCTGCCACTGATAAACCAGCGGGCTGGCTCCGCAGGCGCTGACACAGAATGTGGCGTTGCTGGTGAGAACCGCCCAGACGTTGGTCGGCTGGGACAAGATTTGAGGCGCGCCGGACCCAATCACTGTGACGGCGCGCGTGGTTTGGTTGCTGGCGGCGTCGGACACGGTCAGTATCACGGTGTTGGTGCCAAGAGGCATCGCCGTGCCCGCCGGTGGCGCCTGGAGGATGGTCACCGCGCTGCAGTTGTCGCTGGCAATGATGTAGTTGGTAGTCGTCAGGTCGGGCAGCACGGCTTGGCAGTTGGAGTTGTAGGTCAGCGTTAATTGCAGCACGCACGCCAGGACGAACGGTGGTGTGGTATCCACTGCTGCGATACTGCTAGCGCATAAAGAGGCGTTGCCGGAGGAATCTCGAACCGTAAAGCTCACGTTGGTGGTCCCCAGGCCCAGTATTGTACCGGGTGGCGGGTTCTGGATCACGGTAACAGGACCGGAAGCGTCCCAGGCGATGACTTCGCCGGTCAGGTCGGGAAGGCTGGCAATGCAGTTGGCGCCGACCGGGAGAATTTGTTTCGTGGGGCAGGAGAGGATGGTTGGCGGAGTGGTGTCCACCACCGTCAGCACCGCCGGCCCGCCGGTGATGCTGCCGTAACCGTTGGTGATGACGACCGAGTAACTGCCCGCCTGGGCGAAGCCAACATTGGTGAGCGTTAATAGTATGTTAGTGGCGCCTGGGATAGGGTTCGACTCGAAGTACCACCGATAGGCCAAGGGTGGCAGACCCGTGGCGGTCACGGTGAAGCTCACATTACTGGAGCATTCTATTGTTTGGCTCTGCGGCGGCGTGGGGATCGAAGGTGCAGGAGCGCACTTGCCGGCATTGCCCGCATTGTAGATGGCGGCGATCTCGCTGGCCGAGAGAGCACGACTGTAAACGGACGGCTCATCTATCATGCCGTCGAAATAGACATGGTTGTTGTCATCCCCGCTGATGCGGAGAGTGCTGCTCGAACTCACGATTGCTTTGGCTCCGACAGCGTTGGTGGCGACCAGTTGCCCGTTGAGGTAAAGCCTCATGGTTGCTTGATCGTAGGTCCAAGCCAGATGGGTCCAAACGCCCGTGGAAATCACGCCGCTAGATATGACCCTGGCCGAAGGCCAAGCTTGTCCGGGACTATTGAACTGTCCGAGGAAGGTGTTACCCGAGAGCATGAACTGGTAGCCGTTGTTTCCGGCGGCACCCCCCACCTTGGAGACGATGGCCTGATCGGTGCTGGCGCTCCGGGCATTGATCCATGCCTCGATGGTCAACTGGCTGGTGAGCTCCAGACTGCTCGAATCGGGCACGATCACGGTGCCGCTCGCCGGGTCGAAGCTGAAGGCTTGGCCGACCATGCCGGGGGCAAACGTTGTGCCGCCCTGAACTGCCCCGTTGTTTGCCCCCAAGGCATCATTGGCGTTGCCCTCACCTGGCCACCAACTGATCAGGCCGACAGGTGGCCCCACACACGGGGGCGCCGAGCTAACGGTCAGAACGGCAACGGAACTGGTCGCTGACCCAAGGAGGTTTGTGACAATCACAAGATAGCTGCCGGCCTGGCCCGCTTGCACATTGGTCAGCGCCAATAAGCTTGCTGTCCCCCCGGCGATGGAATTGCCGTTAAACCGCCACTGGTAACCCAACGGGGGCGAGCCAGCCGCGGTAACAGAAAAGACTGTGCTGAAGCCAGCGGTAACGTTCCCGCTCTGGGGCTGAACCAGGATGCCAGGCGGCAGCCCGCACTTGCCGGCGCTCCCCGCGTCGTAGATGGCCGCGATTTCCGCGGCCGAGAGAGCACGGTTGTAAATGGACGGCTCGTCTATCATGCCGTCGAAATAGACATGGTTGTTGTCATCCCCGCTGATGCGCACGGTGCTGCTGGAACTCACGATAGCTTTGGCTCCAATAGCGTTAGTGGCGACCAGTTGCCCATTGAGATAGAGCTTCATCGTTGATTGATCGTAGGTCCAAGCCACATGGCTCCAAACCCCCGTGGCGATCATACCCCCAGATAGGATCCTGGCTGAAGGCCAGCCTTGTCCAGGGCTGTTGAACTGCCCCTCTAACGCGTTGCCCGACAACATGAACTGGTAGCCGTTATTGCCTGCCGTGCCCCCCACTTTAGACACAATACCGTAGTCGGTGTTAGTGGTGCGTGGATTGATCCACGCCTCGATGGTCAACTGGTTAGTCAGCCGCAAGTTGCCCGAGTCGGGCACAATCACCGTGCCACTGGCCGGATCGAAGGCGAATGCCTGGCCCACGGCGCCGGGAAGGAAAGTCACGCCGCCTTGCAGCGTCCCATTGTTGCCGCTGACAGAATCAGCGCCGCTACCCTCCCCAGGCCACCAACTTACGAGACCTGCGAACACCGGGACACAGGGGCTGCCGCCCTGAATGAGGAGCAGGGCGTTGCGGCTGAGAACTGACCCAACGAGGTTGCTCACAGAAACGCTATAGTTCCCAACCTGCCCCAACGAGACCCCATAGACGGTGAGGCTGGAGTCTGTGGCTGCGGTCAACGGTGTTCCATTGAAATACCACTGGTAGGCGAGCGGACTGCTGCCCGTCGCCGCCACGGAGAACGTCGCATTTGAACCGAGCGGGACGGTCTGGTCCTGCGGCTGGCTTGTGATCTGCGGAGCCAGCAGCACCGTCAGAACCGCCGCCGAACTGTTCGTCACGCCGTAGAGGTTGGTGACCACGACGTCGTAGGTTCCGGAGTTAGTCAATTGGACATTGACAAACGTGAGGGCCGAATCGGTTCCGGCGGCGATGCTCGCGCCGTTCAAACGCCATTGGTAGCTTAACGGGCGGGTGCCTCCTGCACCTACGCTCAAGTTCACGCTGGCTCCGACGGCCACGGTCTGGCTCTGCGGCTCGTTCACGATAGAAGGTGGAGTTGGGGTCCGGCACTTGCCGGCATTGCCCGCGCTGTAGATGGCGGCGATCTCGCTGGCCGAGAGGGCACGGCTGTAAACGGACGGCTCGTCTATCAGGCCGTCAAAATATACATGGTTGTTGTCATCCCCGCTGATGCGCAGGGTGCTGCTCGAACTCACGATAGCTTTGGCTCCAATAGCGTTGGTGGCGACCAGTTGCCCATTGAGATAGAGCTTCATCGTTGATTGATCGTAGGTCCAAGCCAGATGGGTCCAAACGCCCGTGGAAATCACGCCGCCAGATATGACCCTGGCCGAAGGCCAAGCTTGTCCGGGACTATTGAACTGTCCGAGGAAGGTGTTACCCGAGAGCATGAACTGGTAGCCGTTATTTCCAGCGGCACCGCCCACTTTGGAGACAATGGCCTGATCGGTGCTGTCACTCCGGGCATTGATCCATGCCTCGATGGTCAACTGGTTGGTGAACTCCAGACTGCTCGAATCGGGGACGATCACGGTGCCGCTAGCCGGGTCGAAGCTGAAGGCCTGGCCCACTCTGCCCCGGGCGAAGGTCACTCCGCCCTGCAGCACCCCGTTGTTGGTCCCATAGAAATCGGAAGCATCGCCCTCCGCACGCCACCAACTGACCAGGCCGGACGGCACTGGGGCGCAGACCGGAACGTACGTGGTCAGAATCGCGTTTGAACTCATCCCCGTCCCCACACTGTTGGAGACGAACACCGAATACGTGCCTGCGTCGGTCAGTTGGATGTTGGTCCAGACCAGGGAGCTGGCCGTTGCGCCGTTGATATTCGTGCCATTCAGCAGCCATTGGTAGCTCAACGGTTGCGTGCCGATTGCTGCCACGCTCAAGCTCGCCGGATCGCCCACCGCGGCATTCTGGCTCTGCGGGTCCATCACGATGCGGGGCGCCATAGACCCTGTGCCAACAACCACGTTGTCCAGTGCCCAGTGGTCGTCGTTGGTGCCGTCGTTGGCCAACTGCCGCCAGCGGAAGAGCACCGCCGGCCCTTGCGCTACTGCCGGAATCGGCAAGGCCACGCCCGTCCAATTGTAGTAGGCGGCGGTGTCATAGTTGCCGATCTCTGTCCAATTCCATCCGCCGTTAGTCGAGCTTTCCAGCACCACCCCCTCGGCGGGCAAGTTGTCCACCTGGGCCCACGGCCAGGCCGGTCCATTGGCCAGCCGAATGCAGAAGCCAATCTCTCCCGCCCCTGCGGTGTTGATCGGCACGGTCGTCGCATACCGGCTGCCATTGGCACCAAACCACAGCGAGTTGGGCGCTGATACGCTCCCCCCATAGTTGGTCGCCAGCACCGTGCTGCCCACCACCCCGCCAAAACCTGACCACTGCGTCAGGTCCAGCCCCGGGTCAAAATCATCGGCCATGCCCGGTGCGGCTACGCTTAGCGCCAGCGAACAGCTTTGCGCAACCCCGCTGCTGAGGTTGGTTAACGCCAGTGTTGCAGTATATACCCCGGCTGGCAGCGCAGTGGCTGAGGCCCCGGCCCAGACCGACACGCTGGCAGCCAGCCCACCCGGCAACAGTGTTCCGCTGGTGGGCGACACATTAAACCAGGCCGAGGTGTTCACCAGGCTCCAGTTCAACGCGTTGGTTCCCGTGTTGGTCAACGTCAGCCAGCCCGGCTTCGGAGTAAACGGCCCGCCGGCGTTCCCGCTGAAGGCCAGGCTCGAAGGGCTGACCAGCAAAGGATCGGGGGTTGCCAGCGCGTTGATCAGGCTCTGCCCGGCCGGCGTGCCCCAGCCGGTGCACAAGTCATAGCCCGCCACTGCGTAGAACTTGGTCGGGCTGCTGCCGCTCGTGTTGTTACCCGTGGTGATGTCATGAAAGCACGTTGTGTACTTGGCGGCATGGCCAATCGCATCCAGGGCGGGGTTGATGAACCCCACCCATGGACGCCCGCTGCCCACCGCCTGCTGGTTGACCAGGGCGGTGAACCCCGCCCATAGCGGCGCCGCGCAACTCGTGCCGCCCACATTCCAATCCCCGCCGTCGGCCCGCACATAGACGTTGTCTGCTGTCAGCGCCACGTCCGGGATGTTCCGCATCGTGGTCGAGCCCTGGTTGAGCGCCATGCTGATGTCCGCCTGGTAGCTGGGGATTGCATACCGCGTGCTGATGCCGCCGCCGCTGCCAATGCCGTCGCCCCAGTTCCACACCGTTTCGGAAGCCCACGCCCCGCCTGGTCCGCTGGTCGTCAGCGTAGTGCCGCCCACCTGAACGATGTAAGGTGTCTCTCCGGGAAAGTCCACCGGACCGGTAAAGGCGTCGTAATCGCCCGAGGCGTTGTAGAAAGACTGGCCCTGAGCCGCCATCTGCTGCCAGATCTGGTCCGCCACTGCGTCGGGGCCCCCGCCCGGGATATACCATGAGCAACTCAATTGCTTGGCCAGGTTGTCGGTGGCCATCCGGTTGAGGATGTCGTGCCAGTTGCCGTACGGCCCAGCCATATACACCATCACTCCCGACAGACCGGGGGCCATCGAAATGGCCATCTCGATGTCGAGTGACACTTCGACTTCTCCGCCGCTGCCCGTCGGAGCGCCGGTGAATCCATCCAGCAGCACATTGGTCAGTGGCACGTTGGGCAGGCCCGTTTGGCTTTCGTAGTAGGTGATGTCGCTGGCCGTATAGCCATCAAACTGCAAGAGGCCCACCACCTGGCCGGCACCGGTGAGCGCCGCGCCGGGGACATAGGCCGCCCGGAAGTCGCCGCCCATATAAGTGCCGCTGGGGCCGGAACCGGAGTTGGGGGCCACGGTAGGCGAGGGGTTCGCGCTGGCACGTTGAGGCGTTGAACCGTTGAAGCGTTGAAGCGTGGCGGTGGTTTGGGGAGGCAAGACGCCTGGCCTACTCTCTACAGGCTGCGCATGGAGGCGGGGGCGCGGCAGGGCATAGTTATTCAACCCGCTGATGCCCAGCAGCGGCACGGCCAGGTCCAGAGCGGGGTCGCGATCCGGCGCGTAGAACGTCCGCCCTTCGGTGGGATGCTGATAGACCTGAAGCGTGACGTGCAGGGCGCGCTCGATGTCCGCCGCCGAGCCGGAGACATCCAGCAGGGTGCGATTGGGATGTTTGCCACGCACTTTCAGGCCCTGGGCCTGCGCAAAGGCGATCACCGCCTGGTAATCCGGTTCCGTCGGCCCGAATCGGGCGGCAAACTCGTCCGGGGTCAGGTAGTGCCGGTAATTGGGATTGGCCGGATCGTAGATCTCGCGCAGGAATTGGGTGAGCGCGGCCTGGTTGCGCAACGGCAGGGCAATGGCGAGCTTGAGTTCTGTCGTGCCGTCCAACCGCGCGATAGGTTGCAAGCGCGCCGCTGCAGCAGGCATATTGCCTCGCACGACTTGGGGTTCGGCTGCCCCCGCTGGTGCGAGGGCCAGCAGAAACAGGAGGGCTGACGCGCAGGCGTTTAAAGTCCAGGTAGGGCAACGTGCGGTGTTACGGCTGCCAACGATAGTTCGATCTGTTTTCATAGGCACTGTTCCTGCATTCTTTCCGGCTCTCCAAGCCGGATTGCACGTTATATAGGCTGCGCCTGCGCTCGACGAAGAAGCCAACTCCATTAAAGCAGGCTCACCAGATACATCAACAATAATCTCTTGCCTGAAACCAAGTACAACTGGAACTAATGGTTGGATTTGTTGAACCTCATAGCACCGCTACGAGATGGTGAAGAGAAGCCTATTGCGCCGGCACCGGCATGCCGACGTCCGCACACAGCTTGTTGACCGCGTCCGGTCCGGCCCACTTCACGAGGGCGATAAAATTGAGCAGGGTCGGGCTGTCCGGCTTCGCATGGAACATGTTGCGCAGGCTGTTGAGGACCTTGTGGTAGGTGCTTGCGTACTTCTCATGTGTCAGGCGCGTGACGTAGGTTTCCATTACCGTGCGCGCAATCGGATCGGTCCGGCCATCCGCCCGGAATGGCAACTGGCAGAAGATGCGTATCAGCGACATGGGATCGGCCTCGGTCAGCGTGATCCAGCTCTGCCGAATCTCGTCGCTGTCATACTTGGCATGCAACCGCTCGCGTATGACATTGGCAACGGATGCCGCGTCGGTTCGGCGCCCAATGAGGTCTTTGATTTTGGCCCACGC
>Ga0181532_10004741_pt1 | contig 11765 bp, 11 predicted proteins | sample PEATcosm2014_Bin_33_FD_119768 | JGI IMG/M metagenome (GOLD analysis project Ga0181532, IMG submission 119768) | Peatland microbial communities from MTU Mesocosm Facility, Houghton, MI, USA - PEATcosm2014_Bin11_30_metaG | ecosystem: Environmental > Terrestrial > Soil > Wetlands > Peat | place...
CCCGAGCGCGCAGGAGCAGCAGTCCTCGGCCGCGGCTTACAAGGAGTCCACGCGCGAGATCGACGCACAGATCGAGAAGGAGATGCGCAAGCAGGGCCAGCCGCATCGCGCGCAGGACTTCGAGATAACCTTTGAGAAGTTTGTTGCGTCGCTGTACATGACCTCGCTGATGCAGCTTGGCCTGGCAGCGCCGCAGGGCGCAAAGCCTGAGGTGGACCTGCTGGGCGCGCGCCAGACCATCGACACACTCGCACTCCTGCAGGAGAAAACCAAGGGCAACCTGACGCCTGCGGAAGAGAACATGCTGCAGAACTGCCTCTACGAGTTGCGTATGGCCTACCTGGAAGTCACCAATCTGATCACGCGCCCGCCACAGGCCGACGGCAAAGCCTGATGAAAGCCACACTCACGGTGCTGGGCAGTGGAACTTCGATGGGGGTTCCGACCATCGGGTGCGACTGCGCGGTGTGCACCTCGGCCGATCCGCACGACCGTCGCACTCGCCCCTCGATTATGTTGCAGTGGGACGGGCACACCGTTCTCATCGACACTACGCCCGACTTCCGCGAGCAAGCCATCCGCGAACAGATTCGCAAGATCGACGCCGTGCTGTACACTCACGGGCACGCCGACCATATCCTCGGACTGGACGACGTCCGGCCGCTCAGTTTTCCCCGCATCACTGGCGGTGGCAAGATCCCGCTGTTCGCCAGCGAAAACACGGCGCGGGTCTTGCGCAACGTCTTCCGCTACATCTTTGAGGCCGACTACAAGTACGGTGGCCTGGCGCAAGTGGAACTACAGCCGTTGAATGGGCCGGTGGAACTCTTTGGCGCGACCTTCCAGCCGCTGGTCGTGATGCACGGCGATGTGCCCATCGAAGGGTATCGCTTTGGCAACGCCGCCTATCTCACCGACTTCAGCAGCGTGCCGGAGGAGACGCTGGCGCAACTGGAGGGCCTGGACATTCTGTTTCTCGATGCGCTGCGCCATCATCCTCATCCCACGCACTCGACGGTGGAGAATTCGCTAAAGATTGTGGAGCGGTTGAAGCCAAAGCGAACGTACTTCACGCATATCTCGCACGATCTGCCGCATGAGGCGACTAACGCAGCGCTGCCGAAAAATGTGTGGCTGTCGCACGATGGACTGAAGCTGGAGTTCGAGATCTGATGCAGGTCTTTCGCCAGCTCGATGAGGTCCCCGCGGACTTCGGTCCCACCGTGGTCAGCGTGGGCAACTTCGACGGGGTACATCGCGCGCACCAGGAAGTGGTGCGCCATATGGCCGAGCGCGCGCGCTTGTTCGGAGGCAAAGCGGTAGTGGTGACCTTCGAGCCGCATCCGCTGCGCATCTTGCGTCCCGATGTCGCGCCCAAGCTGCTGACTGCCCTGCCCGCCAAGCTCAAGCTGCTGGAGCAGACCAACGTGGACGCCGTGCTGGTGCTGCCGTTCACCCGCGACTTGTCGCTGATGACGGCCGACGATTTTGCGCGACGCGTGCTGGTGGAGACCTTGCACGCACGCGAGGTCCACGAAGGTTACAACTTCCACTTCGGCCACAAAGCCCAGGGAAACGTGAATACGCTCGCCGAGTTGGGCAAGCAGTGCGGCTTTGAAGCGAAGATATATTCCGAACAGTTGTTGCGCGGGCATCATCTCTCCAGCAGCGAGATTCGCAAGCTGATAGCGGAGGGAAATGTGAGCCGCGCCCGGGCGCTTCTGGGGCGGCCATTCAGTATTATCTCCACGCCGGGACGCGGTCGCGGCTATGGCCGGCAGTACACCGTCCCGACGGTGAATCTGGCACGCTATGACGAACTGGTGCCGGCGAATGGTGTTTACATCACATGGCTGCGCGTCGCTGGCGAATGCTTTGAGGCGGTGACCAACGCTGGCAATCGCCCGACATTCGGGGAAGAGTCTTTCGCCATCGAAAGCCATCTGCTGAACTTCCATCCCATTGAGTTGCTACCCGAGACGGAGCTGGAGTTGATCTTCCTAAAGCGATTGCGGCCGGAGATCAAGTTTCCCTCAGTCGACGTGCTGCGCGAACAGATCGGGAAAGACGTGGAGAGGGCGATGAGATATTTTCGGCTGCAGGAACGGTTTGCGCGGTAGCGCCCAACCTGATAACTTTTCCCATTACCCGAAAAACATGATGAAGAAAGCCGTTCCTCTCTCTCTATTCTGCTGTCTGGTTTGTGTGCCGCTGTTGGCCCAAGCTCCCACCGACACTCCCGCCGATGTGCTGCGGCATCCCGGCTGGAACGTAGGGATTTTCGCGGGTGGTGGGACCACCGTCGACAGCACCCCCAGCGGCAGCAACCTGGTGGTGGGGGTTCGCCTGGGGCGCGTGCTGACGGACGAGCACGGACCCGGATTTTTGCGCGGCACCTACGAGATGGCCATCGACGTCGTGCCTCTCGACGAGTACTGGATCAACGGCGGACAGTACGCTGGAGGCGTCGATCCCGTCGTCTTCAAGTGGAACTTCACCAGCGGCAGCAAGATTGTGCCTTACTTTGCGGCGGTCGGCGGCGCACTCTTCAGCAACCACAACCTGCCGCCCGGCGACACCTCGCAGATCAACTTCACCAGCGGGCCGGAGATTGGCGCACAGATCTTCAACAAGGGAAAGAATTCCTGGGACATCATGGTGAAGGCCTATCACCTGTCGAATGCGTCGATCGGGAACCACAATCCCGGGCTGAACGCCAACGTGCAATTTATGCTGGGTTACACCTGGCATTAGGAGCGATCGCTCTCGCATACCAGGGAGGGTCTGGGCCGCACAATTTCAGGGCCCGCGCGCGAGCATCGGCGTATACTTCCGATACATGCGCCCATGACATCCTCCGCTTCTTTAGAGCACCCGCTCATCCTGTGTATCGACGACGCAGAAATTGCCCTGCGAGTTCGCAAGCTGTTGCTGACCAGCGCCGGCTATTCCGTTCTCACCGCGTCCTCGGGCGAGGAAGGGCTCGAGCTATTTAAAGAGAATCCCATCGAGCTGGTGATCGCCGACCATTTCCTGTCGGACAAAACGGGAGCGGAAATTGCCAAGGAGATGAAAGAGTTCAAGCCGGAGGTGCCGATCCTGATCGTTTCGGCAGCTTCGGAAGAACCCCCCGGTTTGGAGTTTGTCGACGGCTTCCTATCGAAGGGCGAAGGCCCGGACACTCTGCTGGAAAGCATCGCTCGCCTGCTTCGGCACCGGCACCAGGCTGGGTAGATCGTCCTTAGCCAGTGCTGATGATCTGCCCAAATTGAAATGTGACGCGATCGCGCTGTTTTACGGCGTGTAGTTGCAGGCCGCGTCGAAGCCGCAGCCTTCGTAAGTATTCTGTATCTGGTCCTGAATGATGTGGGCCACGCCTCCGGCTTTCGTCGGATCAATCGTCAAGTCTGTGTCCAGTTTCCTGGTTTCGAACTTCCATCCATCGGGCAGCTTGAGCTTGCTGCCGAGTTCCGAAAGGTTGTCGATGCTCAGGCCCCTGTCAACCACAGTGACGTAAGACTGCATGACGTAAACCTTCCCGTCCGGCGTGCGTATCAGGTAGACCGGCTTGCCTTTTTCGAACAGGTACTTTGAATCGCGATGAATCTCCATCGCCGCGTATGGAGCTTGCAGCCCGGCCTTGATCTCGGCTGGTGACACGCTGGCCACCCACGTCGCCTTTACGCCATCGAAATCGACGGTTTCGCCGGCTTTGAAGACCCATAGCTGGTCTACCGTCCAGTGCCGCCTCGGGTTCAAGTAAACCTGGTCGGCCCCGAGCTGGGCGGCGAGTTTCTTGGCGTCGAGAGCGATGAATTTGCCGGGCGGACAATTGCTGGCGTTCGTGGTGTTATAAACCTGAGCCATCACGTCAGGCGGCTTGCCCATAAAAGCAAAGATTTCGCAGAAGGGATAATTGCGTGCTTTCGAGTTGTAGAGCTGCAACCCTTGGGCAGCGCCTGGGCTGAGAGTGATCTGCTGAGCCATGGCACAAGCACTCAGCAGAAACAGGGCGGCAATGATCAGCTTCCTGATATTCACGACACGGAGTTTATCGAAAGGCAGAGGGTTGGAGCAATTAGAACAAGATAGTGAACTTAGATGAATTACCTCAGCGGCTGCGGGCGGCAAATCCCCCAGCAGTACATTAAAGGCCCCCGATAGCTATCGGCTGTAGCGGCTGAGGCAATCATGGTGATTCCGCGTCGAAGGACAACCAGCAGGCTACCGCCGTCACAATAGAACCATGGATTAATAAGTTGTATCAAACCATCTATTTATGCCATTCTAACCGCCATGGCACAGCGGCTCTGGGTATCAGGACTAGTCACTTTAGCGCTTTGTGTAGTGGCAAGCGCTCAATCGCCACAAAATCCCGGCGGAGTTGCCCCCAAAGCTAAATCTGGCACCCCTATCACCATGACAGAGTGCGAGGGAGTGAATAACTGCGGGACGTGGACATTTCTGGGCACGCAGGGAAATGGTCAATGGCCGTCCGGTGAGATTGCAAATCTAAACGTGGAGCATTTCGACCAGAACAATGTTGTTATCCGTCGCGCCGACTCGACCGGCGCCTCTGCCGGAATGACGGTTGTATATACGGGAACTCGCGACGGCGACCGTATCGGAGGCGAGTACACCTCGTCCTGGCCGGGACATTGGATTGACAAGAAGGGCAACTGGTATGCGACCATCGGCAAGATCAAGACCGGTCCTCCCAGCGTGATGCACTGGTGCGCTCAACACTGTTCCACTTGGGTATGGGCCGGCGGCCGCTACGTCGGGGCCGGAACTCCTCACCCGGAGTTATTTCCTAATTGTGGGGTCACGGTGGAGAGCTTTACACCCGAATCGGTGATCATGCACCGCACGGATTGCGGACAGTATCCGGGAACGGCTGTCTTAACCGGGAAGATCTCACCGTCCGGCAATACCATCGTCAACGGAACCATTACCTGGACCTATCACCCGTGCTGCGGGCTGGGCTCCGGAGCCTTCAATGCAGCCTGGGGAAGTGCGATCAACACCATACCTGGCCAAGATGGGCCCGCGCAGGCGGTAGTGTCACGGCCGATCATTTGTTATCCATGGTTTTTTGGAATCGTCTGCCAATAAGCGGTGATCAGTTGCATCCGTTCCCCGAGCGCCGGCGCTAGCCGTATCGAGGAGGCGGTCAGTGCCTAGGCCAATGCCGCTGCAATCGCAGGTGCGGGAAGGCACACCCGCCAATTCGATGCGGCAGGTTGTGCTCGGCTCGTCCCGGAATGTCTCCCCTGCTTCCTGCTTAGGCCGCGCTGCGGTACGTTATACCCACCGCTCAGTCGTAATACTCCAGCCCCAGGTGCGTGATCAGGCCTTCGCCCTTGAGGTGGCGCAGCGTGTTCTTCAGCTTCATGGACTGGATGAACAGGTCGTGCTCGGGATAGAGTCCCTCGGCCGTCATCGGCGACTTGAAGTAGAAGCTGAGCCACTCCTGAATGCCGATGCCGCGCAGGGTTGACGAGCGCTTGGCCAGATCGAGGAAGAGCACCAGGTCAAGCACGATGGGCGCGGCCAGGATCGAATCGCGGCAGAGGAAGTCGACCTTGATCTGCATGGGATAGCCGAGCCAGCCGAAGATGTCGATATTGTCCCAACCCTCTTTGTTATCACCGCGTGGCGGATAGTAGTTAATGCGGACTTTGTGGCAGATGTTACCGTAGAGGTCGGGATAGAGCTCGGGTTGCAGAATGTGCTCCAGCACGGAGAGCTTCGATTCTTCCTTGGTCTTGAACGAGCCGGGATCGTCGAGCACTTCGCCGTCGCGGTTGCCGAGAATGTTGGTGGAGAACCAACCGGCCAGCCCGATCATGCGCGCTTTGAAGCCGGGCGCGAGGATGGTCTTGATCAGCGTCTGCCCGGTCTTGTAATCCTTGCCGCAGATGGGCGCTTCCATCTTCTTCGACAGCTCCTGCATGGCGCGAATGTCGACGGTGAGATTCGGTGCGCCATTGGCGAACGGCACGCCTTCCTTCAGCGCGGCGTAGGCGTAGACCATGGAAGGCGCGATGTTCTTGTCGTTGGCGTGCATCGCCTTCTCGAGCGCCGCAACCGACTGGTGCGCAGGGCCGGCCTCAATGAAGGTTTCGGTCGAGCCGCACCAGATCATGACCAGGCGATCGGCGCCGCTAGACTTCTTGAAGTCGCGGATGTCGTCGCGCAGCTGCTCGGCCAGATCCATCTTGTTCTTGCCCTTTTTCACGTTGGGGCCGTTGAGGTTCTTGACGTAGTTGTGATCGAAGACGGCCTTGCGCGGCTTGATGGACGAGAGGAACGGCTTCACTTGCTCCAGCAGCGAGCGCTCGAGCACGCCTGCTTTGCCGGCGGCGGCGTACATGTCGTCTTCGAAGATGTCCCAGCCGGTGAAGACCAGGTCGTTCAGCCCGGCGAGCGGAACGAAGTCCTTGATCTTGGGCGAGCGGCCATCGGTGCGTTTGCCGAGGCGAATGGTACCCATCTGGGTCAGCGATCCGATGGGTTTGGAAATACCTTTGCGCACAGCTTCGACGCCGGCGACGAACGTGGTCGCCACAGCGCCCATGCCGGGAATCATGATTCCCAGCTTGCCTTTTACCGGAGCGATTTCGGTTGCTCCGGGCTTACTCTTATGTGTTGGCATGTTTTATTAATCCGTTTCGTGAAGAATTTACAAAGGTGCTCGAATCAATGCAGCAATGAATCATGAATTATGTCGGAGCACGATTTTGTATCAGGGCACGACTTTAGTCGTGCCGATCGGGATCGATCAATTGTGGGCTTCAGCCCTGAGGGATCGGAGCAGGGGCTAAAGCCCTCATGCAGCTGCGCCGTTGCGGCACGGCTGAAGCCGTGCCCTGATACAAAACTATTCCCTGGATAAGTCTATGTTTCGTAACCTGTGTTGAGACAACTTTTATCATCTCGCATCGCAGAGAGGTCTGCAATGATTGGGCTGTGAAACGCGGAGTTTGCCCACTGTGCTGCAATCTGAGGGATTTGGCGGAGACTTATGGCTCAGGAAAAAATCGCGGTTGTGACCGGAAGCTCCAGCGGAATCGGGCTGGCGACGACGGTGGAATTGGCGCTGAATGGCTATCGCGTAGTGGCCACCATGCGAAATATGGGACGCAGTGGCAAGCTGGAAGAGGCCGCGCAGAAAGCAGGCGTGCGGGACCGGCTGGATCTGCGGCGCGTCGACATCACGGAGCCTGATTCTCTTGCCGAAGCGGTGAATGGCATTGTCCGCGACCACGGACGCATCGACGTGCTGGTGAACAACGCCGGATTCAGCACCGGCGGCTTCGCCGAAGATATGACGCTGGCCGAACTTCGCCACCAGATGGAAACCAATTTCTTCGGTAACGTCGCGATGACCAAGGCGGTGCTGCCGACGATGCGCAAGCAGCGCTCGGGACATATCGTTCAGATCAGTTCGGTCGGTGGACGCGCTTCCGCGCCGCTGCTCAGCAGCTACAACGCGTCGAAGTTTGCGCTGGAAGGCTGGAGTGAAGCGCTGCGCATCGAAGTGCATTCGCTGGGGATTCGCGTGGTGCTGATCGAGCCTGGCGACTACGACACCGACATATGGGAGCGCAATCTGGTCATCGGGAAACAGGCGCTCGATACCAGCTCGCCGAACAAGGAACGCAGCCAGCGCTTTGCCGAGTTCGTGAAGTCGCGGGTGCCTAAGCGCCGCGACCCGCGCGAAGTAGCCGAGCTGATTGTGGGTGTGGCCAACGATCCCAATCCAAAGCTGCGATACGTTATCGGGCCTGACGCAAAGATGCAGCTCTGGTTTCGTGCGCTGGTGCCGTGGCGGCGCTATGAGCGCGTGGTGGCGAAGGCGACAAAGATCGACTGAAGAGGGGTATTCGGCAGCAACTGAGGATTGAGCTCGGGTAGTGCGGACCTTCAGGTCCGCGTATCGGAAGGTCTCGGTCCGTGAGCCGACTTTAGTCGGCGACAGGCTTCCGCCGGCTGAAGCCGGCTCCAATTTCCAAATAGATGCTTTTCGCGGACCTAAAGGTCCGCACTACCCGAGCCGCGGCTTCCTGCGATCCAATCTCACAAACCATCCCGAATTACTATCCGCTAAACTCTGTTAGAACTCATGCCCGATCCACCCAAAGCTGCTCCCACTCTTTCGCGCGAACTTGGCATCAGCCATGCCGGCGCGATTGTCGTTGGCACCATCATCGGCAGCGGGATTTTTCTTGTTCCGGCTGAGATGATGCAGGCGGTGGGCTCGGCGCGGCTGGTATACCTGGCGTGGATTGTGGGCGGCGCCCTGTCGCTGGCAGGCGCGATCACCTACGCTGAGCTGGGCGCAATGAAACCGCAGGCCGGCGGCGAGTACGTCTACATTCGCGATTCCTACGGGCCGTTGCCCGGATTTTTGTACGCGTGGACGTGGTTCGCCCTGGCCAAACCCGCGTCGATTGCGACGCTGACCGTCGGGCTAGTCCGCATCCTGGGAACATTTCCAGCGCTGGCATTCTTCGATCGCATCGCGATCAGCCAGCCGTTCGCGATCAGCTATGGACAACTGGTTGCAATCGCGGCGGCGGCGCTGATCACTGCGCTGAACTACATTGGCATCAAGCGGGCCGGCGACTTTCAGGTGGTGTTCACGCTGCTGAAGATTGTGATCATCGTCGCCGTCGCAATGCTGGCGTTCACCGCGTCCAGCGGGACGTGGCGCAACTTCGCAACGACTTTCAGCGGCGCCACCGGAGGCTTTGCGGGATTCATGGCCGCGCTGATCGCGGCGCTGTGGGCCTACGACGGATGGAATGACTTGAACATGGTCAGCGGTGAGATTCGCAATCCCGGGCGGGCGATTCCCATCGCGCTCATTGTTGGCGTGGGAGTGGTAGCCGCGCTTTACATGCTGACCAACGCCGCTGTGCAATATGTGCTCCCTGCGGCCAGCATCGCGGGGTCGCAGCGGCCGGTGTCGGATGCGACGGCCATTGCGGTGGGCGCGTGGGGAGCGGCAATTGTCTCGGCGGGGATGGCGGTGTCGATCCTGGTTACGATGAACGGCACCATCATGAGCGGCGCGCGCGTGCCCTTCGCCATGGCGCGCGACGGCTACTTCTTTAAGGCGATGGCCGATGTGCAACCGCGGTTTCATACGCCGTCGGTCGCGCTGATTGTGCAGCTCGTGCTGTCGGTCGCGCTGCTGCTGTTTGCGGGAAGCTTCCGGCAACTGTTCTCGCTGGCGATCTTTGCGGAGTGGCTGTTCTACATGGTGGCGGCGAGTACGGTGTTCGTACTGCGCAGGAAGGAACCGAATGCGGCGCGGCCATATCGGACGTGGGGATATCCGGTGGTGCCGGCGATGTTCATCGCGGCGGCGGCTGTGTTGTTGTACTACACCTTTACGGAGAACATCAGAAACTCAGCGTGGGGTGTGGTGGTGATTGCAGCGGGAGTGCCGGTGTATTTGTACTTCGCGCGGAAGAAAGCAACTAGCAACTAGCAACTAGCAAACCCGTCTCATAGTCGTTTTGTATCGGCGCGGCTTCAGCCGTGCCCTATTACAAAGCGGGAGCGTTTGTAAGATGAGTTCCAGGGGCCGGTAATTTTGCCCCTGTCCAGAGAACCGCAGATCCCTCGACTCCGCTTCGCTGCGCTCGGGATGACAAGTCTTAAGGAAATAACACGGGGCAGGCGGCAAGGCCCATCTAATGCTGACCGGTCAACCAGCCATCGATCTTCGGTAGCACGGAGTGCAGGAGCGACAGCAACTTGCCGCGGACGCGTTCGCCCATATCCAGAACTTCCGCGTGTGTGATTTTTTCTTCGGTCACGCCGGTCGCCATGTTGGCGACGCAGGAGATGACGAGCACCTCAATCCCCATGTGGTGCGCGGCAATCACCTCCGGCGCCGTCGACATGCCGACCAGGTCGGCGCCAATCGTGCGCAGAAAACGAATCTCCGCCGGCGTTTCGAAGCTGGGCCCGGCCACCGCGGCGTAAACTCCTTCGAAGGTTCTCTCGCCCAGCCGCTCCAACTCTGCCAGCGCAAATCGCCGGAATTGCCCGTTGTAGGCGTCGGACATGTCGGGAAAGCGCGGGCCAAGGCGGTCATCGTTGGGCCCTGTGAGCGGGTTGGCGCCTTGAAGGTTGATGTGATCACGCACGACGACCAGTGCGCCCCTGTCATAGTTGGGGTTTATACCGCCAGCAGCGTTGGTCAGCACAATTGCGCGCACACCCATACGCGCCAGGACGCGCACGGGGAAAACGACCTCCGTTGCGGAGTAGCCTTCGTAGAGATGCACGCGCCCTTGCATCACCGCCAGCGGAAGGCCATCGAGAGTGCCGATGACGAGCCGGCCAGCGTGGCCGATCGTCGTGTTCCTCGGGAAGTCCGGGATTTCCGCGAAGCCGATGAGTGTGGTTTCGTGGAGCTCATCGGCGAAGGCGCCGAGCCCGGAGCCGAGAATCACGCCGATGCGCGGCCTCAGCGAGGTGCGTGCGAGAACAAACTGGGCAGCTTCTTCGGCGCGGGCGAACTCGTCAGCTTGATTGCCGGTCATAGGGGTCCTTCGACTCCGGTGGTCAAAAGAAGACCGCCTCCGCTCAGGATGACAAAGTGAATGTATCTGTGTCGGCGCAACCGAACAGGCTGCGGAAAAAGTCGGAACAGCAGATCCCTCGCGGGCTGAAGCCCGCTCGTGATGACAAGAATAAAGGGCTATCGCTGCGTACCTAAAGGTACGCCCCTTCAAAACGTCTCAAGTCTTCATTTGCCGATTTCTTCCAGATACTTCTCCGCTTCCAGCGCGGCCATGCAACCGGTGCCGGCAGCGGTCACGGCCTGGCGATAATGCCGGTCGGCAACGTCGCCGCTGATGAAGACTCCGGGCGCGCGCGAGCAGACGTAGCCCTCGGGAATCAGATAGCCATCGCCGTCGCGGGCAAGCTGGTCGCCGACAAACTTCGCGTTCGGAGTGTGTCCGATGCCGAGGAACATCGCGCTGGTGGGCAGGTCCCACTGCTCGCCGGTCTTGAGATTTCGCAGGCGCAGCCCGGTTACTTCCTTCTTGTTGACGTCCATCACGTCGTCGACGAGGGTGTCGGTGAGGAACTCGATTTTGTCGTGCTTGCGGGCGCGGTCGAGCATGATCTTGGAGGCGCGAAACTCGCTGCGCCGATGAATCAGCGTGACCTTGGAGGCGAAGCGGGTGAGGAACAACGCCTCTTCCATCGCGGAATCGCCGCCGCCGATGACGGCGATCTCCTTGCCGGAAAAGAAAAAGCCGTCGCAGGTGGCGCACGACGAGACACCGTGGCCGATGAGCGCATGCTCATTGGGCAGACCGAGCCACCGCGCCGACGCTCCACTGGCGATGATGAGAGTACTGGTCAGCAGCTTGTCGCGACCGACGTTGACTTCGAGAGGCTTCTTGCTGCCGTCCGCAGCTTTGCGACTGAGATCGACGCTGGCCACGTGCCCGGCGAGGAACTCTGTGCCGAAGCGCGAGGCCTGCATCCGCATGTTGTCGATGAGTTCCGGCCCCTGGATGCCGTCAGGGAAGCCGGGGAAATTTTCCACCAGCGTGGTGATGGCGAGCTGGCCGCCGGGCTCGTGGCCGTCGATGACCAGCGGCGACAGGTTGGCACGAGCGGCATAGATGGCCGCCGTCAGCCCGGAGCAGCCGGAGCCGAGGATGATGACGTTGCGAATATTGTCTGGCATAGGGATTCGTTTGATTCTGCGGCGCGATGAAAGATGC
>Ga0181532_10004742_pt1 | contig 11765 bp, 6 predicted proteins | sample PEATcosm2014_Bin_33_FD_119768 | JGI IMG/M metagenome (GOLD analysis project Ga0181532, IMG submission 119768) | Peatland microbial communities from MTU Mesocosm Facility, Houghton, MI, USA - PEATcosm2014_Bin11_30_metaG | ecosystem: Environmental > Terrestrial > Soil > Wetlands > Peat | place...
CTTCACTGCGGACCGTCGTGGTGAAGGCGGACAGCAGACGGTAGTAATCGGCCTGAGGGAACGGATCGAATTTGTGGTCGTGACACCGTGCGCAGCCAATCGACAGGCCCAAGACCGCGTTGCCGGTCGTCGCCAGCATGTCGTCCAGCTCGTCGTAGCGTTGCTTCTCGACTTCATTCTTGGTGATCTGCGTGCTGTGGACGCCGGCGGCGAGGAAGCCGGTCGCCATCATCGCCAGGTTGTCGTGCGGCGCCAGCTCATCGCCGGCCAACTGCCAGCGGACAAACGTGTCGAACGGCAGATCAGTGTTGAAGGCCCGAATCACGAAATCGCGAAAGTGGTACGCGCTGGGACGGTCGTAATCGTGCTCGAAACCGTGGCTCTCGGCAAACCGGGCCAGATCGAGCCAGTGCCGGGCCCATCGGTGTCCGTAATGCGGGCTCGCCAACAACCGATCGATCAAGGCGTCGTACGCCAGTGGCGACGAATCATTGACGAACGCCGTCACCTCTTCGGGCGTTGGCGGCAGACCGATCAGATCAAACGAGACCCGCCGAATCAGGGGACGGCGATCGATCTCCGGGTTCAGCGCGATCTTCTTGGCTGCGAGAGCCCGTTCGACAAAGGTATCAACCGGAGTCTGCTCGCGCGACAAACCAGCGTGAGCGGGGGGCGTCAGCCCCCTGAGCCTCTTCAACGGTTGGAACGACCAGAACCGACGCGCCTTGGCATCGACGGTGCGCGCGGTCCACACCGGAGCGTGCGCGGCCGGCGGGATCAAAGATTCATCGTACGGTGCGCCATGGTCGATCCAGGCCGCCACGTCCGCGATCTCCGCAACCGACAGTTTCGGCGCGTCCTGCGGCATGTGGGGCTCTTCCGCGTGAACGATCAACCGGTAAAGCCGGCTGCCACGAGACTGGCCCACGACAACCGCCTTGCCGTTCATTCCCCCGGCCAGCAGACCTTCGCGCGTCGCCAGGTTGAAGGCCGACTGGATTTCCGTCTCGCCGCCGTGGCACTTCAGACAGCGTTTGACAAGCATCGGCCGGACGTGCTGCGTAAAGATCGTCAGCCCTTCAGCCATTTTTCGGGCATGGTCGGCCGGCACGGAATCGGCCGCTTTACCCCCTGCGGCTAGCGGGTTGTCGGGACGCGCAGCCGCGACCAGGGCCAGCACCAACACGAGAATTCGCCGACGGCAGGGGTGACTCAGCATGCGTCCTCACTCGACGGATCAACAAACTTTGATTCTACTGGCTGGATGAAGGGGCTGACAACGGACCAAAAGTTTCAGAGTCGCCTGCTGCTTGTCGCAAAGCCGCCGCGTAGAGAGAGATGATGGAATAAGATGCCACGTTTTGCACCTTCCCGTTGGCTGATTTGGACATTGATGAGTGTCGTGGCTGCGGCCATCGGTGAAGTCGCGGGCAACGCTATTGAGTTGGCCGCCGGCGACGCGGGCGGAAACTCCGCTTCAAAACCGCTTACCCTTCACGTGCGGAAACGGGTCGAGACCAAACGCGGCAGCGACCGTTTCCATTCCGTCACCGAAACGGTGGCCTGGGATCCGGCTAAGACGGCAATCATCGTCTGCGACATGTGGAACGTGCACTGGTGCAAAGGCGCGACGCGTCGCGTGGCGGAGATGGCGCCCCGGATGAACGAAGTCCTCAATGCGGCCCGGACGCGGGGCGTGCTCGTCATTCACTGTCCCAGTAGCACGATGAAGTTCTATGCCGGTACTCCCCAGCGGCAATTTGCTCAACGGGCGCCCCATGTCTCGACCAAGACACCGCTCAAGGGGGGCTGCGGTCTCGATAAAAGCCGCGAGGGGCGGCTGCCAATCGATGACTCCGACGGAGGCTGTGATTGCAATCCCCCCTGCAAACAAGGAAGCCCCTGGACGCATGAGATCGACACGCTCCGCATTGCGGGGCCGGACGCGATCACCGACAGCGCCGAGGCCGTCTACCTGCTGCGGGAGCGGGGCATCGAAAACGTGATCGTGATGGGCGTCCATACGAATATGTGCGTCTTGGGACGGCCCTTTTCGATCCGTCAATTGGTCTATCAAGGATTGAATGTCGTGCTGATGCGCGACATGACCGACACGATGTACAACTCGCGCTCGGCCCCGTTCGTCAGCCATTTCACGGGAACCGACCTGGTCGTCGAGCACATCGAAAAGCACTGGTGCCCGACGATTACCAGTGCCGACTTTCTCGGCGGCCGCGAGTTTCGCTTCCCCGCGGACTCGCGTCCCACCGTCGCCATGGTGATCGCCGAGCCGGAATACAAAACGGCGCGCACGCTGCCCGAATTCGCCGCCAAGGAACTGGGGAAAGAATTTCGCGTCAGCCTGATTTTCGGCAGCGAGACCGATCGGTCCGACATTCCCGGTTTCGAGGCCATCGACGACGCCGACGTGCTCTTGGTCAGTGTTCGCCGGCGTCCGCTCAAACCGGAACCGATGAAAGTTCTGCGTGACTGGGTATCACGAGGTAAGCCGGTGGTCGGCATCCGCACGGCCTGTCATGCTTTCTCATTGCGGGACAAAGCACCGAAGCCGCCGCTCGAGACGTGGGAGACCTGGGATCCGGAAGTGTTCGGCGGCCACTACGTGAATCACATGGGCAAGGATGTGCAAACTTCGATTCGACTCGCGCCCGAGGCCGCCTCGCATCCAATTCTGAAGGGGGTCGAAGTTTCGGCTCTGGCGGGGAACGGATCGCTCTATCGAGTGAAGCCATTAGTGAAGGGCGCCGAACCGCTGTTGATCGGAGAGATTCCCGACAAACCCGCGGAGCCGATCGCGTGGACATTCACCCGCGCCGACGGCGGCAAGTCGTTCTATACGTCGCTCGGCCATCCGGACGATTTCGCCGAGCCGGCGTTCCGCAGGCTGCTGGTCAACGCGGTCCGCTGGGCCGCGCGCACAGCTCCTGTTCATTTGTCTTCCGATTTGCGATCACCGTGACGCGCGATGCCCGATTTTCTTGGCGAGCGATGAACGCAGTCGCTGGATCACGAAGAATTCCGCAGGATAGAGATAGTCCTCACCTGAGTCGTCAACGATCCGGAGGAACCCCTCCTTGGCGGCCTCTTTATCTGCAAGGATCGGATAGAGCGTTGCCAGGTGAAGATCACCCGACTCCTTATCTTTGTCGATGCACAGGGCGAATTTGACCATCGATTCTCGTGGGCCGATTCGCCGCTCACGAGAGGAACCGCTTGATCTTGATCCGCTTCTTGCCAACGCCGTGCGCTTCATACCAATGCACCTCTGCTCTGAGGACCCGTCCATCTCTCAGGCGAACTCGCGTTATTCCTTTTAGCTTTCGCCAGTTTCTTCCACCGTACGCCCGAACAAGCTGGCGAAGTTGTTGAATGCCGGCACCCCGAGCGATCACCTCAACATCGACGATGTGGTCGATGATCTCGAAAACTGGCATTCACCAGGACCCAGTCGGTGATCTTGTGCCTCGCTCGAAGTCGTCGAATGCGATTATAACGACTGTCGACTGCCGCTTAGATCGCTCAATTCGTTTTGCTTGAACCCGCAAGCGTGGTAAGTTGGTTGAATCGAGGCACGCCTCGTTTCCTACCCCCCCGCGATGTCGGATCTTCTCCACGCCGACCGAGAGCACGCCAGATGACAGTTTCAAATCTTCCGCACTTCAAGGGTTCGAGACAACTTCTGCCGACACGTGAATTCTGCGCGGCCGTCGCCATTTTCGTTCTGGTTGTCCAGGCCGCTCCGGCCGCCAGAGCGGCGAGCCCTCAAGCAACACCTGACGGAGGCAATCACGGGGCTTCCAGCGTCGGCACTCCGACAAAACCGCTTTCGCCGGCCGATGCGCTTCGAGCCTTCCGCGTCCCTGCCGATCTCGAAGTCGAGCAAGTCCTCGCGGAGCCGACCGTGCGGCAGCCCCTGTTTGTCGATTGGGACGAGCGCGGGCGGATGTGGGTCGTCGAATACATTCAATATCCCTACCCCGCCGGTTTGAAGATGGTCAGCCATGACGAGTATTGGCGGGCCGTTTACGACAAGGTTCCCGCGCCCCCGCCGCATGGAGCCCGCGGTCTCGATCGGATTACGATCCACGAGGACACTGACGGCGACGGCCGATACGACAAGCACACGACGTTTTTGGACGGTCTCAATATCGTCACGTCGTTTGCCATCGCGAAAGACGGCGTGTGGGTGCTGAACCCGCCCTATCTCCTGTTCTATGCCGACCGCAATCACGACGACGTTCCGGATGGAGACCCCGAGATTCATCTGCAGGGATTCGGGTTGGAGGACACGCACTCGGTCGCCAACAGCCTCGAGTGGGGGCCGGACGGTTGGCTTTACGCCTGCCAGGGAAGCACTGTCTCCGGCCACGTCATTCGACCGGGACTCGACAAGAACCCCGTGCATTCGCTGGGCCAGCTCATTTGGCGGTATCACCCCCAGATGCGGAAATACGAAATCTTCGCCGAAGGGGGCGGCAATGCGTTCGGTCTGGAGATCGACGCCAAGGGTCGCATCTTCTCCGGACACAACGGCGGCGACACGCGCGGATTTCACTACGTCCAAGGGGGCTACTATCAAAAGGGCTTTCAGAAACATGGGCCGCTCTCGAATCCCTACGCGTTTGGATATTTCCCCGCGATGGCCCACCCTCCGGTGCCGCGGTTTACGCACAAATTCATCATTTATGAAGACGTCGCGCTGCCCGAGGCCTATCGCGGCAAGTTCTTCGGCGTCGAGCCCTTGCAGGGGCGGATCGTTTACGGCCAGATCGATCGAAACGGGTCGTCGTTCAAGACGAAGGATCTGGGCCGGCCCGTTGCCACGACCGATCCCTGGTTCCGGCCCGTCAACTTGACCGTCGGGCCCGACGGAGCAATCTACTTCTGCGATATGTACGAGCCGAAGATCGCGCATCGCGACCACTTTTCCGGAATCATCAGCAAAGACACGGGCCGCATTTATCGATTGCGGGCCAAGGGGGCCAAGGGGGCCAAGCACGACCCGCCGAAGAATCTCAAAAGTGAATCGACACCGGCGTTGATCGCCCGGCTCGGCGATCCAAACAAGTGCACGCGGCGGATGGCGCTGCGCCTCCTCGGCGAACGAAACGATCCCTCGGCAAAAGCTCCACTCGTGAAACGCCTGTCGCAGCCGAATGGGGCAACCGCGCTCGAGGCGCTGTGGGCCTTGCACTGGATGGGTGCACTCGACGAGCCGACGGCCATCACAAGCCTGTCCCATCCCGATCCGTACGTCCGCCTCTGGACGGCCCGTCTGCTATGCGATGAACGCACGGTTTCCCCCAAAATCGCTGCAGCGATTGTGAAATTGGCCGTCGCGGAAACAAACCTCGACGTGCTCAGTCAACTGGCCTGTTCCGCTCGTCGGCTTCCGGCTCACGATGCTCTGCCCATGCTGCGCAACCTGGCCCAGCACGAAGCCGTCGCTGGGGACGTACATATTCCCCTGTTGATTTGGTGGGGAATCGAAGCCAAGGCCGAATCGGACCGCGACGCCGTTCTGGCCCTCTTCGATGACGCGGCGTTCTGGCGTCTGCCCGTAGTTCGCAAATACCTGGTCGCGCGAATTCTCGAACGCTACGCCGCGGCCGGTGGCCGGGCCAATTTGATGTCATGCGTGCGGCTCTTCCGGCAGGCTCCCGACAGCGAATCGACCCGCCTGCTGGTGAAGGGATTCGAAGAGGCATCCCGCGGACGGCTCCTGGCCGGATTGCCGCCCGAGTTGGTCGACGTTCTGGCGAAAGCCGGCGGCGATTCGCTTCCTCTCGGCGTGCGGCAAGGGCGGCGCGAGTCGGTCGCCCAGGCGCTTCGCGTCGTGGCCGAACCAAAGGCCGAGATCAAGCAGCGGCTTCAGCTGATCGAGATTTTCGGCGAAGTGCCGCAACCGAGCTCGATCCCCGTGCTGCTTGGATTGGCCGAGCACGACTCGGACCCGCAAATCAAAGCGGCCGCGCTGGCCGCCCTCTGCCTATACGACGAACCGCGGATCGGGACGACCGTCGTCGCGGTTTACCCGCGTCTTGCGGACGACGCCCAGAGTGCGGCCGAGACCCTCCTCTCGACCCGCAAGTCGTGGTCTCGGGAGCTGCTCGAGGCGGTCGACGCGGGGCGGGTGGACGCGCGGCGGCTGAAGCCGGAGGTCGTGCGCAAGATGACCGTGCATCGCGATCCGCGGCTCGCCGCGCTGATCGCCAAGCATTTTCCGCACATCAAAGGGGCTACGACGGCCGAGATGCAGGCGCAGATCTCCCGGCTGTCGAGCGTGCTTAAGCCGGGCGGCGGCGATCCACACCGCGGCAAACGGCTCTTCGACAGCTCGTGCGCCAAGTGTCATCTGATGTTCGGTGAAGGAGGCCGGATCGGCCCGGACCTGACGACCTTCCGCCGGGACGATTTGCTCAACATGCTGATCAACGTCGTCAATCCGAGCGCCGAGATCCGCGAAGGTTTCGAGCAGGTGATGGTCGTGACCCACGACGGCCGCGCGGTGAGCGGTCTCCGCTTCGACCAGGATCAAAAAGTGCTCGTGCTTCGCAATGTGGACGGACAGAACATCACCGTCGCCCGCAGCGACATCGAAGAGACGATCCCGCAACCCAAGTCGCTCATGCCCGAGGGACTGCTCAACGGACTCAAGGACCAGGAAGTCCGCGATCTGTTCGCCTACCTGCGCAGCTCTCAGCCGCTGAGCGCCAGCCGCCGCTAGCGGTCGGAGACTCGATCGAGACGAGACGCGGTTCGAACCCGTGGGGTAAGCTGCCAGCTTGCCAGTTCAAGAACACACTCTCCAGGGCAAGCTGGCAGCTTGCCCCACGACCCGAGGAAAAATGCCCACCTCTTGTCTGTCTTGGCCGCAGGCGATCGGGACCGTTTTCGTTTTCGCGGCGCTTGCGGCCACACTCGCAACGCCGGCAAGGTGTGACCGCCAGGCCGTGCTTTCGCAGCTCGCGCAGATGGGCCGACAGGAACGCGATGCGTCGGCGTGGGACAAGCGGCGGACCGAATTGCGAGAAGGGTTCTTAAAAGGAGCCGGACTTTGGCCGCTGCCCAAGCAGGGACCGCGGAGCATCGTGCGGCACAGCTTGCGGGCGCACGACGGTTACACGGTGGAAAACGTCGCGATCGAGACGCTGCCTGGTTTCTACTGCACGGGCAACCTCTACCGGCCTGAGCACAGCGAACGGTCCGGCCCCGGCATTCTGTGCCCGCACGGACACTTCAAACCGCTGGGACGGTTTCGGCCCGACCAGCAGATCCGCTGCGGCCATCTGGCGCGGATGGGCGCGACGGTCTTCTCGTACAGCATGGTCGGCTGGCAGGACTCACAGCAGACGACCCACGACGATCCGCTGGTGCTGGCCCTTCAGACCTGGAACAGCCTCAAGGCGCTCGATTTCCTTTCTTCGCTGGACGGCGTCGATCCCCAGCGGATCGGTATGACGGGTGCCTCGGGCGGCGGGACGCAGACGCTGTACCTGGCCCTGCTTGACGACCGCGTGCGGGCCTCGGCTCCCGTGGTAATTCTTTATCCCTGGGCTGCCCCCGAAGGCTGCTGCCGCTGCGAAGGGGGACTTCCCATCATGCGGGAAGCGCACACGAACTGCATCGAGTTCTCGGCGGCCGTCGCCCCGCGGCCCCAACTGATTATCTCGGTCGGCCTGGACCAGACTTACGATTTTCCGAAAGTCGGATTTCCGTTTATTCGTCGCGCCTACGAAGCGTACCAGGCCGCGAGCCAGGCGGAGAACGTCCATTTGGCCCATGAACGGCACGACTATGGACCGTCGAAGCGGGCTGCCGTCTACCTGTTTTTCGCGCGCCACCTCGGGATGCTCGCGTTGCCAGAGGACCAGGGCCGGATTGCGATCGAAGAACCGTCAAGGATGGAAGTCTTCAACGCGGCCCACCCGCTGCCCGCCGGGGCCGTTTCCGGCAGCGCGGCCGTTGCTAAATCGTTGGCAAACTTGCGAGCTGCGGGCGGTTCCTAAGTCACTCTGCGCAACGCGATCCAGGGTGCGTCTCGAAGACTCGACCCACTCTACCCAAATTTGGCCCGCTTCAGTGTTTCAGAATTCCGCGCTGCGATTTGGCCGGTCGCATGTTGAGATTCGCCTGCCGTCCGTTTACCGTGAATGGCCGTTGTGTCGCCGGACGTGGTTCGGCGATCGGGGCTGGCGAGTCATCAGGCGGGGAAGGAAAACCATGCGACGTGTCATCATTTGTGCGCTGCTGTTGGCCGTTGTGTCGACCGTGTTTGCTCAAGAACGTGACCGGAAACGTGCGCGACGCCGCGGCCGTCGCTCGGCTCAGGCGATTGTCCCGCGGGGCGCGAAACTGGAAGGTCCGCTCTACACGCGGAGCGCGCCGATCAAGGGAGGCCTGACCGAAGGACCGGCCGCCGCGCCCGATGGAAGCATTTACTTCTCCGACATCCCATTCGGTTCCGACAAGGGAATGATCGTCCGCTACGACCCGAAAACCAACAAGTCCGAGATCTTCAGCAACGACAGCGGCAAGTCGAACGGCATGTTCTTCGATTCGAAGGGCTTTCTAATCGCCTGCGAAGGCTCGGACGAAGGAGGCCGGCGCGTCTCGAAATGGGACGTGAAAACAAAAGAGCGGACCACGCTGGCCGACCGCTACATGGGCAAACGCTTCAACGCGCCCAACGACTTGACCATCGACCGCAAGGGACGGATTTACTTCACCGACCCGCGCTACCTGGGGACCGAAACGCGCGAGCTCGAGTACCGGGCCGTTTACCGCATCGACGTCGACGGCAAGGTGGTCGAGGTCACGCACGACATCTCGAAACCCAACGGCATCGCCTTGAGCCCCGACGAAAAGACGCTCTACGTCCTCGACCATGACAACGGAACGGACCGCATCGACCCCAAAGGGCCGAAGCACAAAGAGGGGCGGATGGCCCTCGACGCATTCCCGCTCGGGGACGACGGGCTGGTGCACGGCGAAAAGCGGACGTTGATCAACTTCGGCGACCAGCCGGGCGGCGACGGCATGACGGTGGACGACAAGGGAAACCTTTATATTGCCGACCGCTCGGGGAAGCGACCCGGGGTGCGGATCACCGATCCCAACGGCAAAGAGATCGGTTTCATCCCCACGGGCGAGCCGAATCAAAAAGTCGATTCCGACCATCCTGGAAAAGGATTCCCGAGCAACGTCGAGTTCGGCGTCGGCGAGGGAAAGAATATGTTGTACGTGACGGTCGACCTCAGCCTTTACCGAATCCGCCTCAATGCTAACGGATATCATCCGCAATACGAAAAGCAATAACCGCTCTCGAGCTCGCCTTGTTGTGGCACGGTCCGCTGTTGTAGCACGGTCTCCCGACCGTGCTACATCGCCGACCGTAAGGTCTCCCTCTTCGCGCCGTTTGGAGAACTGCGGTCGCAAGGGTGGAGCGGTCAGGAGACCGCTCCACAACGCGCGCGCGCTTTGCGGCGCGATCGCTTTGATCGTTCTGGTGGCGGCCGCGTGCCATGCCGACGAGCCGAAAGCCACCCTTGCGCGCGACGCCGTCAAGACCTTCAAGATCGCCGACGGGCTCGAAGCGCGGTTGGTGGCATCGGAGCCGCTGATCCGCCAGCCTCTCTCCCTGAGTTTCGACGATCGGGGCCGGCTGTGGCTGCTGCAATACATTCAGTACCCGAATCCGGAAGGCCTGCGGGCCGTCGCCGTCGATGAATATTTGCGGACGAAATATGACCGGCGTCCCGATCCGCCACCCAAAGGTCCCCGCGGTCACGACGTCATCGCCATTCTCGAAGACACCGACGGCGACGGCGTCATCGATCGGGCGAAGACTTTTCTCACGGGGCTGAACCTGGCGTCGGGCATGGCCCTGGGCTACGGAGGCGTCTTTGTCGCTCAGCCCCCCTATCTCCTCTTCTACCGCGACGCCAATGGCGACGACGTCCCCGACGGCGACCCGGAAGTGCTGCTGACCGGTTTCGGCATGGAGGACGCTCACGCGTTTGCCAACTCGCTCACGTGGGGGCCGGACGGCTGGCTGTATGGGGCGCAGGGGAGCACCGTCACGGCCAATATCCGTGGGATCGAATTTCAGCAGGGAATCTGGCGGTACCACCCGCGGACCAAAGAGTTCGAGCTCTTTGCCGAGGGAGGCGGCAACACGTGGGGCATCGATTTCGACCGGTTCGGCAACCTCTTCGCCGGTGGCAACACCTACGAGCCGCTGTGCCACCACGTGCAAGGGGCCTATTACGTCAAAGGGTTCGGAAAGCACGGACCGCTGCACAACCCGTATTCGTTCGGCTATTTCGACCCGGTGAAGCATTACGGGCCGTTCGGTGGCGGCCTGACCGGGGGTTGCAGCATTTACCAAGGTGGGGCCTTTCCCGCGCGATTCAACAACGTCTGCATTGCGCCCAACATGCGGCAGAACGCACTTCGTTGGTACACGTTCGAGAAGCGCGGGTCGACTTTCGCCACGCGGCAAGGGGGCGACTTCATTCTTTCGAGCGACCAGTGGTTCCGCCCGGTCGACACGCTCGTCGGGCCGGACGGCGCGTTCTACATCGCCGACTGGTACGACATCAACCTGAGCCACTCCAACCCGAAAAATCGCAGCGAGTGGTATGCCCCCAGCCGCGAAGACGGTCGGATTTTTCGCGTCTCCGCCAAGGGTGCGAAGACTTTCGACAAGCCGCGGACGCGGTTGGGAGAACTCGCTTCGCGGGACGTGGCGGGCCTATTAAACCATCCGAACGAATGGTATCGCCGCGAGGTGTGGCGAATCTTGGGCGAGCGGCGTGATCGGTCGATTGTGCCGGCGCTCAAACAGAAGTTTGCGGTTGCGTCGGACGACGAGGCCGCGCTGGAGACGCTCTGGGCGATCGATCTGTGCGGCGGATTCGATGACGCCTTCGCGGAACGAACGCTCGGCCATCCCGAGGAATACGTGCGGGCTTGGACGGTCCGGTTATTGGGGGACAAGCGGCACGTTTCGCCAAAGACGGCCACCGTGCTCATGCGGCTGGCCAAATCCGATCCGAGTGCAATTGTCCGCAGCCAATTGGCATGCACCGCCAAGCGTCTGCCCGCCTCGGCCGCGTTACCCATCGTTGCCGAACTACTCCAGCATGACCGAGATGCCGCGGATCCCCAGATACCGCTTTTGATTTGGTGGGCGATCGAGAGCAAAGCAGCTTCCGATCGCGACGCGGTCCTCGCGCTCGTCGAACGGCCGGAGACTTGGAAGCGGGCTATCGTCCACGACGTTATCGTCGAGCGGCTCGCGCGGCGCTACGAGGCTGCGGGAGACCACGGCGGATATTCCGCGTGCGCCTGGCTGCTGGAGCACGCTCCCTCCGGTACCGACATCGAGCGCGTCGTGGCGGGAATGGAAACGCAGTTGGCCGGCCGCCGCTTCGATCGGCTGCCGCAGGCGCTCGATCGGCATCTGGCAGGCCTGTTGAACGATCGCCAACCGTCGACAGCACTCCTCTGCCTGGCGATTCGCCTGGGCTCGCAGGAAGCCGTACCGAAATTGACGGAGCGCGTCACCGACTCGGCGACACCAGAAGTAGAACGGATCACGGCGATCCGCGCCCTGAGCGAGGCCGGCCCGCCGCAGTGCGCCGATCAGTTGCTGTCGCTGTTGGACCGCCGAGAACCCGAAGCTGTCTATGAGACCGTTTTGACCGCGGTGGGCCGCTTCAAAGAAGAATCGCTGGGAA
>Ga0181532_10004744_pt1 | contig 11762 bp, 11 predicted proteins | sample PEATcosm2014_Bin_33_FD_119768 | JGI IMG/M metagenome (GOLD analysis project Ga0181532, IMG submission 119768) | Peatland microbial communities from MTU Mesocosm Facility, Houghton, MI, USA - PEATcosm2014_Bin11_30_metaG | ecosystem: Environmental > Terrestrial > Soil > Wetlands > Peat | place...
GCCGGCGTCTGGAAATTGAGGCACGCCTTCATAGAGGACGCTGGTGGCTGCAAGCGCGAGTGGCCCGTAGACGATGTAGGAATGTCCGGTGATCCAGCCGATGTCCGCCATGCACCAGTAAACGTCCTCGGGATGGATGTCCTGATAGTACTTTGATGTACCGGCGACGTAGGCGAGATAACCGCCGGTGCGATGCTGACAGCCCTTCGGTTTGCCGGTGGTGCCGCTCGTGTACATCAGGAAGAGCGGATCTTCCGCTTCCATGGAGACGGGCTCAACAACTCTGTTGCGGTAATCCTTCAGTAGGTCGTTGATGAAGAAGTCGCGCTCCAGAATCATTGGGGAGTCGGAAGTGTACTTGTGGGCGTAGCGCTTCCAGACCAGCACTTTATCGATGTGCTGGCCTTCTTTCTTGGCGGTCTCGACGGCCAGGTCGGCGCTGGACTTGTGATCCACCCAGCGGCCATTACGGTGGTAGCCATCGGAATAGATAAGAACGCGGCTGCCCGAATCGGCGGCGCGCAGTCCGCAAGCTTCACCGGAGAATCCACCGAAGACGACCGAATGGATGACGCCGAGCCGGGCACAGGCCAGCATGGTGATGGGCAACTCGGGAATCATTGGCATGTGAATGGTGACGCGATCACCCTTCTGCAAACCAGCAAAATCGCGAAGCAGAGCGGCGACTTCGTTCACGCGCCGATACAATTCCTGGTACGTAATGACGACGTGATGTTCGTCCTCGGGCTCCGGAACGAAAATCAGAGCAGCTTTGTTCTTCCATTTGGCAAGATGGCGATCAACGCAGTTATAGCAGGCGTTCAGGCGGCCGCCCACAAACCATTTCCAGAAGGGAGGATGTTCGGTGTCGAGCGTGGTGTGCCAATACTGGTCCCAATGAAGAAGCTCGGCGTATTCGCGGAAGCATTCCGGAAAGTTCTTTTCGCCGAAGCGCTCCACAATGCGCGGATCGTTCAAGTTGGCCTGAGCGATAAAACGCGCAGGCGGACGAATGTATTCCTCTTCCTTCCAGTGGACTGCAATCTGCGCTTCGGTCAAGCCCTGTTTTTTGGCGCCAGGTTTCCGTTCGGAACGCTTTTTTTCGAGGGTTTTAGGCACGGCACTCTCTCCAGTGAAAATTGAGGAAGTCACAAGGCCTTGGACGAGGCGCGCAGAGCGGCGCGTCACTCCAGAATGGCAAGACACCGGAGGACCAGCATCCAGTCCAGGGCCAGAGCCAGCATCATCCTACTTCCGGAGTTCTCTCGTCAATCCGAAGAGGCAGCCGGAAAGCGCCCGGGCTCCGGGGCGGCTTGGTACTCGTCCCAGATGCGAACTCCGTGGGTTTCTTTCAGGAAAAAAGTGCCGACGACAAGCGTGATGCCCGAGATAAGCATAGGGTAATACAATCCTGCGTAGATATTGTGTGTGGCTTTGCAGATGTAAACGCCGACGAGAGGAACCATGCCACCGAAAATGCCGTTGCCGATGTGGTATGGCAAGGAGACGGATGTGTAGTGAATCTTTGCCGGAAGAGCCCCGACGAGGTACGCGGCGATAGAACCGTAAATCATACAACCGTAGATCATCTGGATGAAGATCAGCAAAATCAGCATGGGAATATTTGGATTCGTTGCCATGGGAGCTGGTAGAAGGTAGCCGGCTGAGTCGCGAATCTGAGCCGTGAGTTTTGGCGCGTGCGTGACCGGATCGTCCACCGAACTGAGTGCCACCACATCATCAGCCACTTCCGGCCAATTTGGTCGGAATGTTTGCGGAAGACAGGTCATCCTCTTTACTCACGCCATGCCATAAGACCTGGAATGGGAGCGAGGTGAGCTTCGAACAGGGCCGAGAACCCTCAGTACAGGCAGAGCGTGAATGTCAAGAACACACGAGTACCAGCGGGAAGAGAACTCTCGGTGCTGGCCATGGATAGAAGCCTTAAAAGGCGGGAGTTCGTGAATCCAATCCGTCTTGGCGTTCATGAATTCGCGACTGTGGTACCGGTCGAGTTCACGGCCGTAGCCGGGAGTTTTCACCCGTCCACACGCCGACGCCCCGGGCGAAACGTCTTCGCCGGGACAGGGCGCTAAGCGCCATGATCGCGCTTGTAGAGTTTCTCGCCGGCGGGGATGGCAATGGGAAGCCGGTTGCCGGGTAAGGGTAGCGGGCACGTGGTGTAAGGGTTATAGGCGCAAGGAGGGTTGTAAGCCTTGTTGAAGTCGAGATCGACTAGTTTTCCTTGCGGACTGTCTTTCGGAGGATCGGTGTCGATGAAGCGGGACGCATGGTAGGTTTGCTTACCACTAGTGAGATCGCGGAAAACGATGAAAAAGCCTCGGTCGCCGCCAGATTCAACGTCCAGGCGAAGATTCTGGCCGTGCAGGGAAAACGTCAGGTAGCCCACAATGTCCAGCTTGATGGCGTCGCCGAGGACATTCTGCGAGTCCAGTTGTTTGGGCGAGTCGTACGGGACGTAGTGAGCGGTGACGCGCCAGGACTCATCGATCGGATACCAGTCGAGGCCGGCGAACTCCTTGCGAAGCTTACTGTTCTTGTCCTTCAGGCGTATGGCAAAACGGCTACCGCTGGCGTGCACAAAAAGGGTCAAATCGCCCAGGATAAGCCGGTCTTCACGCGCATCGGGGCGAAGTTCGGCGGTTTGTACCGGTTTGCCGTTCAGCGTTGCCACCACTCCAGGATTAATACGCACAGTGGTGTTTCCGGAATGGAAGAGGAACACGCCGACCTGACCCGGTGCGGAAGGTGGAAGAACGATGTCGTTGGAAGAAGCCGAGCCGAAACGATTCTCACCTTCGTGCAACCAGAAGAGTCCAGAGACGGTGAGCCAGCCATTCTCCGAAGTCAGGCTGGCCTGGTAATCGTGTCTCCACTTCTCGACGGACTGGCGGTAGGCGGGGTCGTTTGCAAAAGTGGTTCCCGCCAGAAGGACCGTGGCAATACAGATCCACCGGGCTCGCTGCCAAAGGGAATGCATCTTCATGCTGATCTCCTCTTCGAGATAAATCATTCTTCCTTGCCCAAGAACAAAAAACCCGCAGACCAGTTCGCCTGGCGTGCGGGTCGGAAACGTATGCGCAATTGTCGCCGGAAAAGCTACGCGCCTGCGAATGCGCCCCGCACGGCCGGAAAACGGCTACGGGGACAACAACACGGATTCACGGGAGCCAGAATCATCACATAGAAATTAACGTGAGCGGGCCAGGGGGGTCAACTGTAGTTTCCCGATGCCTTGTTCGGGCGGCGGGTGGCCGTCGAAGCGGAGAGTGCTCAGATAGGCTTTCCTGAGGATAACAGACTTCAGCTCGAAGTCATTAAAATAACGATATTCAATCTCTTTATCCGAAAGCGAGATGCAGCTATGATGAGAGCTTCAAATTCTATATTTTCGGAGCGTTTCTCATGAGAACAAGGCTTGGTTGGACCTACGCTGTTCTGACGGCGATAACATTGGCAGCGTGCCTCTTTGTTGGCGCGTGGCCCGCCGGCGCCGGCCCAGATTCTTCCAAGCAAGACCCGCCGCCTCCCGCAAAGCGCCCCTGGATGGACACCAGCTTGTCCCCTGACCAACGCGCAGAGCTGGTGCTTCATGAACTCACACTAGATGAAAAGATCGATCTGGTGCACGGCAATGGGCTTGCAGACTGGCCGGGGCCGCCACGACCGAATGCTCACTTGGGCAATGGTGGAGCCGGCTTCGTTCTGGGTGTTCCCCGGCTGGGAATTCCGATGATCCAGATGAGTGACGCAGCTTATGGAGTACGCGGCAGTGCGGAGAACGGCCGCTATTCCACTGCGCTGCCTTCGAATCTTGCCGCCGCGGCCAGTTGGGACCCGTCGGCAGCCTGCCAATATGGGGCGCTGATCGGCAGAGAATTGCGCGCGCAAGGCTACAACATGACTTTGGGCGGCGGCGTAAATCTTGCGCGGGAACCTCGCAATGGCCGCACCTTCGAATATCAGGGAGAAGATCCAATTCTTGCGGGCACGCTTGTGGGAAACCGCATCAGGTGCGAACAGCTGCAACATGTCCTCGGAGACATCAAGCACTTTGCGGTGAACGATCAGGAAAGCGGGCGGAACGAAGTCAACTCCGTGATCGGGAAGCGCGCGCTACGCGAAAGCGATCTGCTGGCCTTCCAGATCGGCATCGAAATCGGATCGCCGTCCGCTGTCATGTGTTCTTATAACGCGGTCAATGGTGATTACGCATGCGAAAATCGCTATCTTTTGACCGATGTTCTCCGCAAAGAATGGGACTTCAAGGGATTTGTTGTCTCCGATTGGGGCGCCACACATAGCACTGTCAAAGCTTCGGCCGCCGGCCTCGATCAGGAACAGCCGCTGGATGATTTTTACGGAGAAAAACTCAAGCAGGCCGTACAGTCCGGGAAGATTCAGGTGTCCGAACTGGATCAACATGTGCGGCGCATCCTGCGTTCAGAGTTTGCATCGGGGATTGTCGATTTTCCCATCCAAAAGAGAGTCGTCGATGTGGAAGGTGGCTTCGCCATCTCCCAACACATGGCCGAGCAGAGCATCGTTCTGCTCAAGAATGAATCGGGTATCCTTCCCCTGGATCCCAGTCAGCTTCATTCGATTGCGGTGTTTGGGCCTCATGCAGCCACCGACATGATTTCGGGCGGCGGGTCGGCGCAAGTGGATCCTGAGGGCAGCTTGCCGCCGGTATGGCAGAGCCAAGTCTGGTTTCCCACATCACCATTAAAGGCGGTCAGTGCCAGGGTTCCAGGCGCCAGAGTTCTATACCATTCGGGGGAGAATCCGGTGGACGCCGCGGAATTGGCGAAGAAATCAGACGTCGCTCTTGTTTTTGTTTACCAGTGGACGAGCGAAGACATGGATTTGCCAAGTCTTTCTTTGCCGAACAATCAGGATGCGCTCATCGAGCAGATTGCCGCAGCCAATCCCCACACAATTGTCATTCTCGAGAGCGGCACAGCTGTCACCATGCCCTGGGCCGACAAGGTCAGCGGCATCGTCGAAGCCTGGTACGCCGGAAGCAAGGGTGCCGATGCTGTGGCGAACATTTTGTTCGGTGTTATAAATCCGTCCGGCAAATTGCCGATTACGTTCCCGCGCAGCGAAGCAGATCTTCCTCATCCCAAGCTGATCCAACCTACACCGGAGCAAAAAGGGCTTGAGGCGGTCATGAAAACCGGGGAAGCCAAACCTACCTTTGAAGTCCGTTACGACGAAGGACTGAAGGTCGGCTACAAATGGTACGACGCCGAAAATAAGCCGGTCCTTTTTCCGTTCGGCTATGGGCTCTCTTACACCACGTATGATTATTCCGGATTGAAACTTGTTCCGGGAACTCAGGTGATCGCGAATTTCACATTGAAAAACACGGGCAAGCGTGGAGGCATGGAAATTGCTGAAGTGTACGCCGCTTTGCCTGAGGGTTCCGGCGAGCCCCCCAAGCGCCTGGTTGGCTGGAGCAAGGTTCCACTGGGTCCAGGTGAATCGAAGGAAGTGAATGTCCGGATTGATCCGAAGTACCTCTCGGTCTACGACGAAGCCACGAGCTCGTGGAAACTGCTGCCCGGGGATTACACGTTCTATGTGGGGGGATCTTCGCAGAACTTCCCCTTGCAGAGAAAAATCACGCTGAAGTAAGTAATCAGGATCCGGCCGCCAGCGCTGCTGTGCGCAGAGGCTTGAGTTTCATGCCGTGGCCGCTTCGGCGCTTTCCGGAATCCTCATGGCCCGGTGAAACCGCGACAGCCAGCGCACGATCTCCGTTCGCGCCAGCCCGGAATTGCCCACCTGACAGTGCATCTGCGTACCTTCACGAACGGTGAAGATGCGAGCCGTGACGGATTTCGCACCCACGAGTTCACTCATGATGCGGTAGATCCAGCCGGTATTGAACAGATGGTCGTCTTCAGGGGAATTGCGTGACCAGTCAGTGCGGGTTCTTTCGACTTTAATCGTCGATTATAATCCCTCAAACAATCCGGGCCGATTTGAACTTCACAATACGTACGATTAGCTGGATGTTATCCCAACAGGTACTGCGAGTAGCAGACAGTTACCACTATTAGATACTGAATTGAGTTTTGAGGAGCCGGGAACTGAGACTGCCTATGCCACGATAGAGAGGTTTTCAACGAACTTCTACGTCAAAGCGACCATAAAGTGGCTTTTAGCGCCCCACCCTCGGCGAATGTACTTCACCAGACTCACATCAAGCTGAGTTCGCAAAAACAACGCGCGCGCGAGATTCTTCGCCAACTGTGCAGGCACTTGGCGCTATCTTGGGTCACACCACCGTCCAAATGACTATGCGATACGTTCACCCAGCCGAGGAACAAAAACGCGTTGCAGTCGGGAAGCTTGAGCAGTATCGCCTGACGGGGATCCTTGAAGCGATTGAGAAAAGTCGGGGGTCCCTACAATTTCCACAACGCTGCACTGAGCAAGAGGAAAACGATGGCTCACAACTTATTGAAATATATGGTCGGGGCGCCGAGATTTGAACTCGGGACCTCCTGCGCCCAAGGCAGTTGCAAAAAATCTATCTTGTTGGTCCGTCTAGCTTTGTTCTACGTCATGGTATACGGTTTTGGACCTAATTTGGCAGTACTTGGACCCAAGTTGGTCCCAAGTTTTTCTTTGCGATCAGGCAGACGGCAGGCAGGCACGGCCTACGCTCGCTTAGCCTTTACGTCTGCCACGCGAATGATTACGCGCTTACCGAGCGCCCTGGCTGCCCGAGCGATCGTATCGAGTGTCACCGAGACATTGCGAGGGTCAAGCAGGCGATCCAGTTGTGACCGGCTCGTGTGAAGCTGCTTTGCCATCGCTTGTTTGGTTTTTTGCTGCTCCTGCATAGCCTGTTCAAGTTGCCACGCCAGCACTCGCTTGATGGCGACGGCTTCGACTTCTTCCCGGATTCCTTCCTGTTCGAGAAAACTATCGAAGGTCGAGCCGCTGTGGTCCCTTACCTTGTGATTCTTTCTTACTTTCATTTTAGTCCCCTTTGATGCCTACTCTTGTTGTTCCGCGCTAGGTCCAAATCCTCGTCGGGAGTCTTCTGCGTCTTTTTGATAAATCCGTGCAGCAGGACCATTCGGCCTTTCTTGTCGATGTAGAAGAGCACCCGTGCGATTCGGTTCTGGGCCAGGCTCGTCCGCACTTCATAGATACCGTCGCCCAATGGTCTACACACCGGCATCCCGATTGGCCAGCCGAACTCCACCGTCTTGATATCTTCTCCGATGCGCTTCCGATCCTCCGATGAAAGTTCTTTCAGCCAATCCCGCACCGGCTCCCCGCCCGCCTCCGTGCAATAGAAGATCGCCGGAACCCTTTTGCCCTGCCGTTCGAGCGCTTGAGGCTTGCTGCTTATGGGTTTCTTACTCACCTAAGAAGTGTACCATGTACGGTACATGAGGACAAGCAGGGATTCAGGTTTCCAGTTTGAATGAGGATGGGTAGCCTAAGGCACACTGTATAAGGTCAGGCGAGCCTCGTGACGCGCTGCGACCAGATGACCATCAGGGCTGATAGAAACATCGTCACCGAAATGACCGTCGTATTGAAAAACAAGCTTGCCGGTACCCAAGTCCAAAACGGCAGTCCGGAAGTAGCTCCAAATGCCCGATGAATCGGTGAACGCGATGTGTACGCCATGGCTGAAGAAGAGCACTCGACTAGCATCTGGAAGGGTCTGATCGAAGCGGAATCCAGAATTCCACATTCCTGGGGCAAGCGATCCCAAACGCGCGATTAGCAACTCGCTCCCACGCTGATCGATACGATACAGATTGAATTTACGATCAAGCCCTAAAACCTCATCGTTGCCGGCGACAATCAAATCTCTCCCCAGGGCAGGATGTGCGGGAACAGTCCATTGGACACCGTCCACGTGAAGGACGGCGGGACCCGGATTAAAGCCGCTCCAAGTCACAAAGCCATGGTCACCAACAGAAGCAGCGGACTCCGTTGTACTCGCTGTCTCTTTGTAAGGTAGACCCGTAAAGAGAGACGCATGGTTGCTATCAATGATTGCAAATCCATGGCGCGATGGTGTTACGAGTATGTGGAAGAGTTGAACGCTAGGGTGCGGGACGCCCGGAAAACCATCCTCTTGCCAGGGAATTGCCTGAATCGTTTGGAAGTCAAGATCGACCACGAGGACTGCGTCTCGGCGAACGACCAGCACATGCCCGTCCGGACCCGCGATCACATCCTCGCCCGGCTGCCAATCATATGTATGAATAAGATGCCCGGATAGATCTATGACTGCGGAGTGCAGCCCATAGACCGCGGAGTGTAACGCATGTTTCTCCGACTGAATTGCAGGACCAGAACAGGCGTCGGGAGTCGCAAAATGAACGAGCAGGTGCGTATCATCCAGAAACTCTATGCGCCGCTTTGGATAATCGTCTTCTCCCTGCCAAACGACCTCACAAGTGATGTGCTGAAATCCGATCTGCTCCAGATTGATTGTCCGAAGCGGCTTATTCTCGGACCAGACAGGCACGGCCCACGCGCAAACCCAAAGGAGGGAGACGCAAACCAAGAGCCGTTTCATGCTCTTAGCTTATCATTTCGACGCTCTCGTCGAGGGTGAAGAACTTTTCTAATCAAGAATAATGCAATTGGCGCCTCACATTTCGTCACTTTTGAGCCTCTTTATCAATAGGGGATATTTTCGCTGGTTTCTTTGATTTTCCTGGTGAGCTTTGTCGGATTTTCCCCTCTATATAGTAGGAGAGTTTTGTCAATGCGTGGGTCGGCAGATATAGCTGGGATGCCTGATGTCAAGAGTCGCCGGGCTTTCTTTCGCTTTGAAATTGGGCGTCATCATCAGCCAATGGAAATGAAGCTTGAGTCTACTCCCGACTTTTCCCATTCAGAAATGCGTGAGTCTCGCGGCCCATCTTTCGGCATAAGGTTCAGGCACATTTTTTATCTGGCGTTTCTCAGCTCTTCTTCAGTGGCCGAGTTCCGTGGTCCTAATTCTGGCAGCAGAAATGGAGCGTATTTTGCGACCTCGCAACATGCACGCGAAATCGTGGCGCCAGAAGCACCTCATTCTCATGCAACTTTTCTAAATACCAGCCGGGATTCTCCTTCAGAGGGTGAACGGTGCATGAAAGACACAGATCACCCCATCCGTCACCCTTTGCGTCACCCTCGGATTTTCGGAAGAGTCCGAAGCAGAAGAAGTTGCGCAAGTCGCGATGATCGATTTGGGCGCGGACAAAACACAGGATTGGGCTGGAGCGACCCCACTTTTGTGCACGTTTCCGTGCCCAAAGTAATTCGTGGGGTCGCTCCAGCCCAACTGCGCGGTTGACCGCGCAGAGTATTTTGTCCGCGCAGTATTCCGCAGCAGGGAGCCACAGTGATTAACAACGGAGATGAAAACAACACCGAGCTTCTGACCGTGCAAGAGATCGCCAGGCTTCTGAAGGTGCCGGTTTCTTGGGTGTACGGGCACACCAGAAAACGGTCGATAGATCGCCTGCCGGGATATCGCCTTGGGAAGTACTGGCGTTTCCGGGCAGACGAAGTAATGGCCTGGGTGCAGCGCCAGAGGAGAGATCGCGAAGCCGCTTGACATGCGGACTACACTGAAAAGCGACGAAGAACAGGCTGGGCGGGCCATCGAGACCCCAAGGAAGGGAGAAACGATGGCTCGAAGAGGTTTCCAGCAAGGATCGCTTTTCCAGCGCGGTACCCGGAGAAAGCTTTGGGTGGCACGCTGGTGGGAGGATGTAATTCAAACAGACGGCACGCTCGGCAGACTGAGGCGGTCCGAAGTGATCGGGACCGTCGCCGAATTTCCGACGCGCCGCCTGGCAATGCAGGTTCTGTCTCGGAGGTTAGGGTCAATCAATAGCGGTAAGGCACGACCGCAGTCCGTCCGTACATTCGGCGATTTCGTCAAGGACGATTGGACGCCTGTGGTTTTGCCCACACTCAAGTACGCAACCCAGAAGCACTATCGCTACATGCTCGACGTGCATCTCAATCCAGCTTTCGGCCAGAGACAGCTTCGTGAACTCACGCGAGAAGAGCTACAAAGCTTCCTCAGCCGAAAACTCAGCAACGGGTTGTCGTGGGAAACCGTTCACCACTTCAAGTGTGGTATGAGCAAGATTCTCGGAGCAGCCGAGGAATGGGGCTATATCGCCGAGAACGTAGCTCAGAAAACGAAGCTCCCGCGACGGCAGAATGGAACGGAGCGAGTAGTGCTCACTCCGGTCCAGGTGCGAGAAATTGCTGCGGCGCTGAATGAACCCGCACGTTCGGTCACGTTGTTGCTGGTGCTGACAGGATTGCGAGTAGGGGAGCTGCTTGCGCTTCGCTGGGGGAGTATTGATTTGAAGGCTCGTTTGCTCCGCGTAGTCGAGACGGTGTATGACGGGCACTTCGATCAACCGAAAACGAAACGCAGTGCGCGAACCATCCCGATTGGGACTGAGACGGCAGAAATTCTCGCCGGCATCTGTCCCACCGCTGTTGACCTGAAGGCGCTGGTATTTGCCACACGCGAGGGATTGCCGTTAGACCGCTGGAATCTCTTGCGCAAGCACCTGAAGCCTGCCGCAAAGAAGCTAGGGCTTCTTGGTGTCACGTGGCATCTCCTGAGGCATAGCCACGCAACGATGCTCGATTCTGTGGGTACGCCGATAGGAACGATGCAATCGCTTCTAGGGCATTCCACACCGGACATCACGCGCGAGATTTATTTGCACGCGATCCCGGAAGAGCAGCGTCGCGCCGTGGAAAGTGTCGAGCGGCTCGTATTTGGACCCAAATGGACCCAAGTTCAGCCTTCGACGCAAGCAGCGTCGAGCAGAGTGAATTGAAAACAAAGAAGTAAGTGGTCGGGGCGCGCGGATTTGAACCGCGGACCTCCTGCGCCCAAGGCAGGCGCGCTACCAGGCTGCGCTACGCCCCGACCGTGACTGCCTTATTCATTCTAAAGCACTTTCCAACTTTACTCCTAATCCCAGTCGTCATTTTTGGCCTAACTGTGCCAAAACTGTGCCAAATACTTTTACTGAATCGTGGCTGTGCCAGAATCCAGCGGCATCTCATTGGCTTGGCGGTTCATTTTCTCCAAGGCCTCTCGCTTCATCTGCAATTTCATCTGCGAATACTTCTTTAAGACCTTTGCGTCGCCTTGTCGGAGGAGTTGTGTAACCCACTCGTCGGCGACACCGCCTGCAGTAAGTCGAGTTGCATAGGTGGAGCGCAGATCATAGATCCTGAAGTAGGGAACTCCCGCGCGTTTCAGAGTTTTCCGCCATGCGGTCTTGAGATTCTTCTGGTGACCGGACGGATTCTTGTCACTCGGGAACAGAAATGGTCCGGGTCCCGCGTTCAACATCTGGCTCTTAAAGGCTTCGATAGCCAGCGGTGTTAGCGGGATCTCGGCAATACCGTTCGGCGTCTTGGAATCGGGTATCCAGGCAGTGGCATTCACAAAGTCCACTTGGTCCTTTCTCATGGGCGCTAATTCCTTATAGACCCTGAGGCCCGTCTCCGTGATAATTTGAACGATATTCCGGAGATGTGCCGGAGCTTTTGACTCTGACCAGGTGACGTAGTGAGGCCGAAAGAGTCCCCCTACTTCGGATCTTCGAAAAGCACCGACTCGACTGACCGATCCGATAATAGTTCACCCAACCTCGAAGGATGGGATTGATCACCTCAATCACCTTCCCCACGGGCTGGCTGACGTGTTGCAGAAAAAC
>Ga0181532_10004748_pt1 | contig 11755 bp, 6 predicted proteins | sample PEATcosm2014_Bin_33_FD_119768 | JGI IMG/M metagenome (GOLD analysis project Ga0181532, IMG submission 119768) | Peatland microbial communities from MTU Mesocosm Facility, Houghton, MI, USA - PEATcosm2014_Bin11_30_metaG | ecosystem: Environmental > Terrestrial > Soil > Wetlands > Peat | place...
AATCACCTCAGAAAGCAAATAGAAAAGCTTGCGTATCGCGCCGCCCGACCGGCAGCCGCTGCGTGGAGAGTCGATAGCATGAGCAGGGTTACCGAGATCAGTTTGAACAAGGTGCCGGAAGTTACCTTGGCTTTCTGGGTCATCAAGATCGCCGCAACCACTTTGGGTGAAACAGCCGCCGATGCGGTGTCGATGACGATGCATCTGGGGTACGCGATCGGCACCGCCATTTTCTTTACCTTCTTCATTGTCACCGTCGCAGCTCAGGTCAGCTCGAAGTCCTTCCATCCATTTCTGTATTGGGCCGTTATCGTCGCAACTACCACCGTGGGCACGACCATGGCGGACTACGCGGATCGTTCTCTCGGGATCGGTTACACCGGGGGTTCGCTGACCCTCTTCACCATGTTGATGCTGATTCTTGGAATATGGCGGTTCACCATGGGCTCTGTGTCCGTCAACAACATCACGTCGCCCAAAGTCGAAATGTTCTACTGGACGACAATTCTATTCTCTAACACGCTGGGTACCGCCCTTGGCGACTTTCTGGCCGATGATTCCGGACTCGGATTCGGAGGCGGGGCGTTGGTTTTTGCCGGCGCGCTGGTGCTGGTCGCAGCCGCATACTTCTATACCAGGGCGTCGCACACATTGTTGTTTTGGATGGCGTTTATCCTGACCCGGCCGCTCGGCGCGACGCTCGGCGATCTCCTGACCAAGCCGCATGCGGTTGGCGGCTTCAATCTCAGCCGCATCAGCTCTTCATTAATCATCGCGATATTCATGTTCGCCTGTATTATGTTCACGCCCCAACGAGCAGGGATTCATCCGGGACAGCAGGAAGCGAACCCATGAGAGAACGCTGGGTGGCGCATCGGTGCGTTTCGGCAATTTCGATGAAAATTGCATTGAAAAGCACGATGCATTTTGAAATACCATGCGATTGATGGATGCAAAAAGCCCTGTAAATACGTGTTTGCCGCATTGGCACGTGCGGTGCTGATAATCGCGTCGCAACAGATGCGACGGAGGGTAGCCGCTTAAATGAAACAGACCGTAGCAGCGACGATGCGCCATATCTTTGCGATCAAAGTACTGGACGGACCGGACGGCCACGCTCCTTGGTTACCGCGGGAACATTCTCGCCGTTCCGAACTGCGTTCGCACTAACAAACCGCACTGAACTTTACTAAGTTTGGCTGCCGGAATTTATGCGCCCGGTTGGAACCGTTTTCGGTGGAGTATGCGCCGTCCTGCTGGGCGCTTACTTGATTTACGCGTTGATCCGGATCTGACGTTCAGTGGAGGCACGAACTATGGACCTTTGGACTTGGATACCTCTTACCTTCGGACTCGGCATCGCGGCGATGGGACTATGCTTCGCATTCCTCTACGCCGTCGAGCGAATCTAAACCCAAGAGGTTAGCCATGATTTACGTTACCGCTGCTGTCTGCATCTTTCTTTTTGTGTACCTGACCGTAGCGCTGGTGCGCCCGGAATGGTTCTAAGCCTCAGCCTATCGACCCGAGGTACCTAACCATGTTGCATCTTTGGCTCCTGCCCGCCGCGCTGATTGTCGCTGCGGTGTTAGTATCGATTCCACTCAGCAAATACTGTACCTGGATCATGGAGGGGCAGTATCGGCCGCTTCCGGGATTTGGCTGGATCGAGCGCCAACTCGACAGCGGTCCTCAGGACTGGAAGCAGTACACGGCCGCACTTCTGATTTTCAACACGGTACTGTTCGTCTGGGGTTACGTAGTGCTCGCGGTTCAACCGCTTATGCCGCTGAATCCGCGTCACCTTGGCATGTTGGCGCCGACGACGATATTCAACTCCGTCACGTCCTTCATGACCAATACCAACCTGCAGGACTATTCGGGCGACGTCCACTTCTCAAATTTCAGCCAGATCTTCTTCACCATCTCCAACCAGTACATATCCGCCGCGGTTGGATTTTGCGCACTTGTGGCAATCATCCGCGCCTTCCGCGGCGAGCAGAAGGTCGGCAACTACTTCGTCGATATGTGGCGCGTGCTGATTTACATGTTCCTGCCGGCCGCGATCCTTTCCGGCGTGCTCTTCATGCAGCAGGGCATGCCGATGACGTTTAAGAGCACAGTTCAGGCCGCCACTCTTGAACCGGGTGCGATGGGGACTGACGACAAGGGTGTGGCCAAGGAACAGACTATCGTGTTTGGCCCGGTCGCCGCGATGATTCCGATCAAGCAGATCGGCACGAATGGCGGTGGATTCTTTGGCGCCAACTCCGCGCATCCGTATGAGAATCCGAGCGCGTGGACGAACTTCATTACCTGCTTCGACATGATGATGTTTCCGTTCACGCTGGTTCTGATGTTCGGCCGGATGCTGCGAAAAGTGAAGCACTCGATCGTGATCTACGGCGTGATGCTGACGCTGATGGTCGCCATGATCGTGTGGGCTATCTATTTCGAGTTGCAACCGAATCCTGGACTAACCGCACATCCAACCAGTGTCACCTACAAAATTCCGAGTGCAACCGCAAAGGGTGGTTTCCGCGAAGTGAACATTCCTCAAGTCGCGGGTCTGCCGATCGATCAACATCTGGGTAATCTCGAAGGCAAGGAAATGCGATTCGGCACCGTTGCCGGACCCACCTTCGCCGCACTCACTACCGCGGTCACTTGCGGTGCCGTGGACTGCGCCCACGACAGTCTCAATCCTCTCACCGGGCTTTCGCCGATGGTGGGCATGTGGCTGAACTGCGTGTTCGGAGGCAAGGGCGTCGGCATGATTAACGTGCTGCTCTTCCTCATCATTGGCGTATTCATCGCAGGCCAGATGGTGGGGCGCTCGCCGGAATATCTCGGCCGCAAAGTCGGCGCGCGTGAAGTCAAGCTCGCGGTTATCGCACTTCTCGTGCATCCGCTGATGATTCTTGGAACGACCGGTTTATTCGCGGCCACAAGCTGGGGCACCAAGGCGGAGTCCAATCCCGCCGCGCACGGCTTCTCACAGGTTATGTATCAATTCAGCTCGGCATCCGCGAACAATGGCTCGGGTTTTGAAGGGCTGGGCGACACCTGGGGCTTTAATGACAATCCCAATCCCGCTCCAACCAGCCGGCAATTGGATATCGCGGCGGGGTTGGTCATGCTGTTCAGTCGATACCTGCCAATCGTGGCGCCGATTGCGATGGCCGCCTTCCTTGGAATGAAGAAGGAGGCGCCATTTGGGCTCGGCACCATGCGCGACGACAGTATGACGTTCTATTGGCTCTTGCTCGGCACCATCGTGATCCTCGGCGCGCTAATGTTCTTACCTGTGGCTGCCCTCGGTCCGCTCGCCGATCAATGGGGTCCAATGCCGTTCGGCGGATAGGTCGATCGCTAAAAAAGATGTAGCAATTGAGGATCCTCGAGAATGGAAGCTGTAAAGGATATACCTACGCCGCCTGAACTGAACATCACGCCTCAGCCACCGGTGCCGCCGCGGCGATCGCGAGTCCACGCGCTGTTCGCGCCGGAGCTGGTGAGTCCGGCGATCAAGGAAGCGTTCCTTATGCTGCGGCCCGACGTTCAGTGGCGCAATCCCGTCATGTTTGTCGTGGAAATCGGCTCGGTATTGACGCTCCTGTTCATTATACAGGCGGCTATCAGCCAGTCGGTGAGCCAGGTTCCGATTACCTACTTCATCGCACTCGATTTCTGGCTTTGGTTGACGGTGCTGTTCGCGAACTTTGCCACTGCACTCGCAGAAGCTCGCGGACGAGCCCAGGCGCAATCGCTCCGCAAGGCGCGCAAGGACACGCCCGGATACCGGCTCAAGGGCAAAGATATTATCGAGGAGGTTTCGTCCGCCGATCTGAAACCCGGCGACCGGGTCGTCGTCGAAGCGGGCCAGATCATCCCCGGCGATGGCGAGATTATTGAAGGGCTCGCGTCTGTCGATGAGTCCGCGATTACCGGCGAGTCAGCTCCCGTCATCCGCGAATCAGGCGGCGACCGTTCCGGTGTGACCGGCGGAACGCGGGTTCTCTCGGATCGCATCATCGTGAAAATTACGGCCGCCACAGGCGAATCGTTCCTCGATCGCATGATTGCTCTGGTCGAAGGTGCGGTTCGTCAACGCACGCCCAACGAAATCGCACTGAGCCTGGTCCTCACCGCTTTCACGCTACTCTTCGTAATCGTGGTCGTGCCCCTTTGGCCGATGGCTTTCAACGCTGAGATCTACATGGCGACCTATCTCGGAATGACCGAACCGTTGAAGAGCCTCGGCACGGACGTTCCTACCCTGGTGGCGCTGATCGTATGCCTGATTCCGACGACGATCGGCGCGTTGCTGGCCGCGATCGGTATCGCCGGCATGGACCGCGCCCTTCAGGCGAACATTCTGGCCAAGAGCGGCAAAGCGGTTGAGACCGCGGGAGATATCGACACCGTGCTGCTCGACAAGACCGGCACGATCACCATGGGCAATCGGCACGCGACTGATTTTCTGCCGGTCGGAAACTATACTGCCGCAGAGCTCGGTCGTCTCGCCGCGCTTGCCTCGATCGCCGACCAAACACCCGAAGGAAAGACGATCGTAAAACTCCACCTTGATCGGGGTGGAGCCCCGGAGGACGTAAACGCTCCAAACGGCGCGCAGTTCATTGCGTTCTCCGCGCAGACCCGGATGAGCGGCATCGATCTCCCCGGTGGCCGCCAAATTCGCAAAGGCGCACCGGAGGCGGTAGTTCGCTTCGTCGAGCGTCAGTCCGGTACCGCTCCAGCCGACCTCAATCTCATCGTTGAAGCGATTGGCAAGCAGGGCGCTACCCCGCTTGCAGTCGCCGATGGCGCCAGTATCGTCGGGGTCGTCGTGCTCTCCGATATTCTGAAAACCGGCCTCAACGAGCGCCTGGACCGTCTGCGCAGGATGGGCGTGCGCAGCGTCATGATAACGGGCGACAATCCGTTTACCGCCGCGGCTATCGCGAAGAAAGCAGGCATTGATGACTTCATCGCGCAGTGCACGCCCGAGGCGAAGCTCGCTTACATCCGCAAGGAGCAGGCCGACGGCAAGCTGGTCGCGATGATTGGCGACGGCACCAACGACGCGCCCGCGCTCGCGCAGGCCGACGTTGGCCTTGCGATGAACTCGGGCACCCAGGCCGCCAAAGAAGCTGGCAACATGGTCGACCTCGACAGCAACCCGACCAAGTTGCTCGAGGTCGTTGAGATCGGCAAGCAGTTGCTGATGACGCGCGGCGCGCTGACGACATTCTCGATCGCCAACGATGTGGCGAAATACTTCGCGATCGTCCCCGCGCTGTTCGCCGGCACATTGCCGTGGCTGAAGGTGATGGACGTCATGCACCTTCACTCGCCAACCTCGGCCATTCTCTCGGCGGTTATATTCAACGCGATAATCATTCCAATGCTCATTCCGATCGCGCTGCGCGGAGTGCGGTATCGTCCGCTGGGTGCCGACGCGCTGCTGCGTAGAAACCTGCTGATTTGGGGTTTGGGCGGCGTCATTCTTCCGTTCGCGGGGATCAAGCTGATCGACATGATCATGGTCGCGGGACATCTGATTTCTTAACGAGAGGTACCCAGAGGCAGAGCCATGTCACGCTATTTTTCAAAGAGTTTTCTGCTCTTCCTGTTCACCATTCCGATACTCTGCATAATTTATCCATCTGTGCTGTGGGTAATTGGCCAGGTGTTCTTTCCCTTCCAGGCCAACGGCAGCATCGTCCAGGGTCCGGATGGAAAGCCGATCGGCTCGCTGCTAATCGCGCAGCCGTTCACCAAGGATGAGTATTTTCAGCCGCGGCCGTCGGCCGCGTCATACGACGCTTCGGCGTCGGCGCCGTCGAACCTTTCAGCTTCGAACTACGCGCTTCGGGATCGTATCGCGCGCGCCCTTGGCCCCATCGTGACGTACAGTGACGGGCCCAAAAAGGGGCAGGGCGTCGCTCCCGATATCGAGGCATGGTTCCAGCAGGATAAGTTTGGCGGCCAGGCGCATGTCCTCGCGCAGTGGGCCGATGCTCACAATGAACTGGCGCAAGGCTGGGTCAGTGCCGATCCGACCCACGGCGCATACGTAGACGACTGGACGAAAAAGCATCCGAACGAAGTATCTCAGTGGAAGAAGGACAATCCGGGCACCCCGGATCCAAAGGCCGCTGATCTGGCCGTGCTCTTTTTCGAAACATTCTCGAAGGAGCATCCCGGCAAGTTCCCGTCGGCCGTTTCTCACCAGGGCGCTGACGGAAAGACAGTCACCGCAATTGAGCCGGTGAGCCAGGGCTCGGATATCCAGTCAATTTTCTTCGATATGTGGCGCCAGGAGCATGCCGATGCGCCTCTCCAGGATGTGCCGGCTGATATGGTAACGGCGTCGGGCTCGGGTCTCGATCCTCACATCAGCCTGCCCAACGCCGAGTATCAATTGGATCGCATTTCCCAGAAATGGGCGTCCGATACCAAGCGCGATCCGAAACAGGTTCGCGACGAGATCGAGCAGATGATCCAGGCCAATGCGTGGGCGCCGTTCGGGGGCTTGGTGGGCGACAAGTTCGTCAACGTGCTTCAACTCAACCTCGCACTGAGAAGCAAGTACGGGCAGCCTCAATAGACAGAAGCGCGGACCTTGGGTACGGCCAACGTCCGGGGGGTCCGCTCTTACGAGCGAGGTTCCCGATATGGAAGCGGCAGCCGGTATTGGTGAAAACAGCAGGACTGCGGCGATCCTGGAAAGTCTCGACGGTCGCCAGGTACTTACGTGTTGCCCACGCGCGCGGCATAAGCGAAGATCAGGTCCGGCAGTTGATTGCCGAGAACACGCGGCCGCGATCGGCGGGAATCTTCGGTGAGCCGGGCGTAAACGTCCTGCTGCTGAACCTGGCCCTCGATCGCGCCGCGGGAAGTCATGGCTGAGCAACTCCCGCGACTTGAATGGACGATGAAAAACGGCCTGAGCCCGAAGCTTTTCTCGATCTTGTGCCCCAAACTCAACGGGGACGGCTCAAAATCTATATCGGCGCCGCCGCGGGCGTAGGCAAAACCTACCGGATGCTCGAGGAGGCGCATCAGCTCCGCGATCGGGGAGTGGATGTCGTGCTTGGCTTCATTGAAACGCATCGCCGCCGCGAGACCGAAGAGCGGATTGGCAACCTCGAGATCGTTGCGCGCCGCAAGATTTCGTACCGCGAAGTTACGCTGGAAGAGATGGACGCCAATGCGATCATCGCGCGCAAGCCTGAGGTTGTAATCGTCGATGAGCTCGCGCACACCAACGTCCCCGGCTCCGACCACGAAAAGCGCTATCAGGACGTCGAGCAGATCGTCGCGACCGGCATCAACGTGATTACCGCGATGAACATCCAGCACGTCGAAAGCCTCAACGCGGTGATGAGGCGCCTCACCGGCATCGACGTGCGCGAGACGGTACCCGATTCGTTCCTCGCGCGCGCCGATCAAATCGTTGACATCGATATGCCGATGGAGGCGCTGCGCGAACGACTGCGCGAGGGGAAGATTTACCCGCAAGAGCAGATCGAAAATGCGCTGAAGAATTTTTTCAAGCCGAGCAATCTTGCCTCGCTGCGTGAACTGGCGCTGCGCGAGGTCGCGCGCAGTCTGGACCGCCAGCGCGTCGATCGCGAAGCGCTCAAGCGCGAGGGCGGCCGCCACGCGAACGTGATCGAGCGCATCATGGTCGGGATCTCGTCCAACGCCGCCGACACCGGACAACTGCTGCGCAAGGCTTCGCGCATCGCCGGACAGCTCAACGCCGAATGGTTCGCCGTGCACATCGAGACGCCCGCCGAGTCGGTGAAGAATATCGGCACCAGGGATTTCGTAGCGCTGCTCAACAACATCAATGTCGCCAGCGACCTCGGCGCAGAGACCGTGTGGCTCAAGTCCGACAATGTGGTCAAGGCGTTGATCGACTTCGCGCACGACAAGGGCGTGACCAAGCTAATCATCGGCCGGACCCATCAGCCGCGATGGCGCCGGTGGCTCAAGGGCGACGTGCCGGCGCAGCTGGTTGCGGAGGCGCGCGACCTCGACGTGGAAATCGTCGCGACCGATGAGCGGGAGGAACCGCGATGAGCGCGCCGTCGCTGCAACGCCAAATTCGCAACGGTACCTTGCTGATGCTGGCGTTGGTCGTTGTGCTGGGACTCTACACGCTGCCGCGGGTCTACTCGCTTGGCGGCGCAATCCGCGAGGCCCTCTATCGCAACTACATCAGCATCGAGGCCGCACAGAACATGCACGCCGCGCTCACGACGCTGCAGGTCGCCGAGCACGACGGCAAAGCCAGGGACGTCCTGCCCAGTGCGCGGCAAAACTTCCTGCAGTGGGTCGACGTCGAGAATCACAACCTGACTGAAACCGGCGAGCCTGAACTCGCCGCCGATATCGCCCGGCGCGGCAACCATCTGTTCGCCGGCATAGCCGCCGCGCCGCCCGGCGCGTTTCACGATCGCGAATTCGCCGAGTTGAACGGCCGCCTCGACGATCTGATCGCGATGAACAAGGTCGCGATGTTTCGCGCCGACAGCCGCTCGGTAAGGCTGGGCCGGCGGCTCGCGTACGAATTCGCCGGCGGGCTTGCGCTGGTGCTGCTGGTGGGCGCCGCCGTCTCCTGGGGTCTCGGATGGCGGCTCTCAAAGCCGCTGACGGAACTCACCGAGCGGCTGCGCGGAATCAGTCAGCGCAAGTCGCAGGTGCGGCTTGGCCCGCAGTCGCTGGCCGAGCTCGAAGCGGTCGCGCGCGAGTTCAACCAGATGGCCGAGCGACTCGAGCAGTACGACAAGCTCAACGTCGAGCGGCTGGTTTACGAAAAGAGCAAGACCGAAGCGATCATCGAGAGCCTCGAAGACGGGGTCGTGCTAATCGACACGGAAGGAATCGTTGCGCACATAAATGAGATCGCGTCGCTGATCCTCGGCGTCGATCTTCAGGACGCACTCGGCAGTCCGTTCGACGATCTCAGCAGCAACCATCCTCATTACCTCCGCGTTCGCGATGCGCTGCGCATACTGCAGAGGGCCGGGCCGGCCGGCCAGCGCACTGAAATCGAACTTCACGTCCGCGGCCGCGCTCATTCCTATGTGTTGAAGGCTGTCCCGCTTCATCATACGGTCGGCAAGTCGCTCGGCACGCTGCTGATTCTGCAGGACGTGACCTACGTCCGCGATCAGGATCGCGCCCGCAGCAACCTGGTCGCCACCCTGTCGCACGAACTCAGGACCCCGCTCACCTCGCTGGCGCTGTCGGCGGAGCTGCTGAGCCGCGAGATGCCGGATTCAAATCCGAAGAGCAACGAACTGCTGCAGGTGATCCACGAAGAATGCTCGCGGATGCGTCAGCTTACCGACAACCTGCTCAACCTCGCGCGCGGCGAGATCCCCGCGATCGCCGTCCAGCAAGAGCGTCTCGATCTTGCCCGGCTGGCGGCTGACGTGACCAGGCGCTTCACAATCCAGGCGCGCGAGAAGCACGTCGAGATCCAGGAGCACATCGGAGCGGTGCCCGAGATCATTGGTGACCCGGTCAAACTCTCGTGGGTGATTTCAAACTTGCTCGGCAACGCGCTGCGCTACACCCCGGCTGGTGGAACTATCACAGTCTCGACGCTCGGCGCCAAGCAGGCCACGCGGCTGGAAGTCACCGACTCGGGGCCCGGAATCCCGCCCGAGCTGAAAGACTATATTTTCGAGCGTTTCGTGCAGTACGGTTCTGACCGGCTCGAAAAGGGATCGGCCGGGTTGGGTCTGTCGATCGTCAAGGAAATCGTCGAGGCCCATGGCGGCAGGATTTTCGTCGAGAACGCCAACTCACACGGCTCCCGATTCATCGTGGAAATTCCCGCCGCGCAGGAGATTTGATGGCCAAGCTGCTCATTGTCGATGACGAGCGCAATATCCGCCGAAGTCTCGTCTCATTTTTCGAGTCGCTTGGCCACGAGGTTCGCGCGGCCGAGAACGGCGAGCAGGCCGTGGCTCTGCTTGCCGAGACCCAGTTCGATCTGGTTCTGACCGACTACCGGATGGCCGAGATGAGCGGGCTGGAACTGCTGCGCGATGTCAAGCGGCGCGCCCCCGAGTGCCTCGTAATTCTGATGACCGCTTATGCGACCGTTGAAAATGCAGTCGAGGCGATGAAGTCCGGCGCTTACGATTATGTCACCAAGCCGTTCTCGCTCGAACAGATTCAGCACACCGTCGATCGGGCGCTGCACGTCGGGGTGCTTCAGGCGGAAAATCGCGCACTGCGCAGCGCCATCGATGAGGAGCCGTTGCTCGACTCGCGCAGCCCCGCGATGCAACACCTGCTCGAAACTGCCCGTCAGGCCGCCGCCAGCGACGCGACCATTCTGCTCACCGGTGAGAGTGGCACCGGCAAGAACATTATAGCGCGGCAGATCCATCGATGGAGCCGGCGCCAGAGCAAGCCGTTCGTCATCGTCAATTGCACCACGCTCTCGGAAGAACTTCTCGAGAGCGAGTTGTTCGGGCACGTCCGCGGCGCGTTCACCGGCGCGGTCAAGGACAAGCCCGGGCGGCTCGAGGCGGCCAACGGCGGGACCGTTTTCCTCGACGAGATTGCCGACTTGACGCCGACCCTGCAGACCAAGTTCCTGCGCTTCCTGCAGGATCAGAACTTCGAGCGCGTCGGCGGCGAACGCACGATTCACGTCGATGCGCGAATAATCGCCGCGTCCAATCGCGACCTCGAGTCCGAAGTCGCCGCGCATCACTTTCGCGAGGATCTCTATTACCGCCTCAACGTCATCACCCTTCGCGTGCCTCCGTTGCGCGAACGCCGCGAGGATATTCTGCCGCTCGCGCAATGGCTGCTGAACGTCGCCGCCGTGCGCAATTCGCATCCCGGCCTGGCATTTTCACCCGGAGCGACCGCGGCGCTTACGCGCTATCGATGGCCGGGAAATGTGCGCGAACTTCGCAACGCGATCGAACGCGGCACTGTCCTGATGCACGGCGAGACGATCGCCCCCGAGGACCTGCCCGATTCGCTGTTTCACGATTCGCCCGAGGTGCTCACCGGTATCCCCAACGCCGCCAGCCTCGATGAAGTCGAGCGCGAGCACATCGCGCGCGTGCTCGCCGCCAGCGCCACGCTCGAAGAAGCCGCCGACACGCTCGGCATCAACGTCACGACGCTGTGGCGCAAGCGCCGGCGCTACGGAATCGAATAGCCGCAAGCGGCCGCCGTTGGCGGGATGCTGAAGCCGCGCGGCGAAAGGAGCAATCGTGGAATATCGCAAGCTCGGCAACTCGGGACTCAAGGTTTCGGCGGTCGGACTGGGATGCAACAACTTTGGCATGCGATGCGACGCGGAGCAGACGCGCGCCGTGGTGCATCAGGCGCTCGACGACGGCATCACGCTGTTCGACACCGCCGACATATATGGCAATCGCGGCGGTTCCGAAGAGCTGCTTGGCAAGGCGCTCGGAGATCGCCGTCGCGAGGTCGTCGTCGCGACCAAATTCGGCATGGCGATGGGCGACGGTCCCTATCTGCGCGGCGCGTCGTACCGCTACATCATCGCAGCCGCCGAGGCGAGCCTTAAACGGCTGGGCACTGACTATATCGATCTCTATCAGATTCACGCCCCGGACGCGGAGACGCCGCAACAGGAAACGCTCGAGGCGCTGAACGATCTCGTTCGCGCCGGCAAGGTCCGCTATATCGGATGCAGTAACTTCGCCGCGTGGCAGACCGTCGATGCGCTCTGGATATC